>Ga0207992_1000432_pt1 | contig 21516 bp, 16 predicted proteins | sample ETN02SmetaG_FD_185788 | JGI IMG/M metagenome (GOLD analysis project Ga0207992, IMG submission 185788) | Marine microbial and viral communities from oxygen minimum zone, Eastern Pacific Ocean - ETNP2014F10-02SV255 (SPAdes) (version 2) | ecosystem: Environmental > Aquatic > Marine > Oceanic ...
ATATATAGTTCTTTTTGTTGGCAATGGAATTGGTCCTGAAATAATTGCACCAGTTGACTTTGCAGTTTTAACAATTTTTTCTGTTGATTTATCAATCAATGAATGATCATAAGCTTTTAAACTAATTCGAATTGTTTGATTTGCCATAATTACTACGAAGCCTTACCGTGTACTTGCTCAATAATTTCTTCTTTTACTGAGCTAGGTACTTCTTTAAAGTTTGAAAATTCCATATGAAAAACAGCGCGACCCTGTGTTATCGATCTTAAATCTGTAGCATATCCAAACATTTTTGCTAGAGGAACGGTCGCATTTAATACATGAGCATCTTTTCGCTGTCCCATTTCATCAATATTTCCTCGCCTAGAGTTTATATCGCCCATTACATCTCCTAGATATTCTTCAGGAACAACGACTTCTACACTCATCATTGGTTCCATTAATACTGGAGATGCTTTCTTACAACCTTCTTGAATTGCCATTGATCCAGCAACTTTAAATGCAATTTCAGATGAATCAACATCATGATATGAACCATAAACCAATTCAACTCTAACATCTTCAATGGGATAGCCAGCCAAAACACCATTTTTTAATGCCTCCTGCATTCCTTCATTCACAGGTTGTATATATTCTCTGGGGATTACTCCACCTACAATCTTATTTTCAAAATGGTAGCCCTTACCAGGATCGTTTGGCTCAACATTAATAACAACATGACCATATTGACCGCGACCACCGGATTGACGAGCAAATTTTACATCTATTTTTTCAACTCGCTTAGTAATTGCCTCAGTATAAGCAACTTGAGGTGTACCTACATTTGCTTTAACCTTAAATTCTCTTAATAAACGATCCACTAGCACCTCTAAGTGCAACTCTCCCATTCCAGCTATAATTGTCTGACCGGTTTCTGGGTGTATAGAAACTTTAAACGTTGGGTCTTCTTCAGCAAGTTTTGCCATGCCCTTGGATAGCTGATCCTGGTCTGCCTTAGTAGCAGGTTCAACCGATACTTCAACAACAGGTTCAGGAAATTCCATTGATTCAAGTATAATTTCTTTTTTCTCTTCACATAAAGTATGCCCAGTATGAGAGTTTTTTAATCCGACAGCTGCAACAATTTCACCAGCAACCACCTGATCCAATTCTTCTCTTTTATTGGCATGCATCAAAAGAATTCTACTTATTCTTTCTCGTTTTCCAGTATTTGGATTCATTACATAAGAACCAGCAGCCAATTTTCCTGAATAAACTCGCATAAATGTTAATTTTCCAACATACGGGTCTGTCATAACTTTAAATGCTAAAGCACTAAATGGATCATCTTCGCTTGGATTTCTTTTCATTTCAACATCTGAATCATTAGGGTCAAATCCTGAAATAGATCCTATATCCAGTGGGGAAGGTAAAAAATCATTTACAGCATCCAATAGGCGCTGGACTCCTTTATTCTTAAATGCAGATCCACATAAAGTTGGAACAAAAGTATTATCAAGACAGCCTTTACGTATTGCAGTTTTTAATTCATCTTCCGTTATTTCTTGTTCATCTAAATATTTCTCTAAAAGATGCTCATCATAGCCTGCAGTTTCTTCAATTAAATGATGTCTCCATTTTTCAGCTTCATCCTTCATATCTGAAGGTATTTCACCAATTTCAAAATGAGCACCCAAAGATGATTCGTTATATAAAATAGCTTTCATAGAGATTAAATCAATAATACCAGTAAAAAGATCACCAGACCCTATGGGTAAAACTATAGGTAGAGGGTTTGCTCCAAGTCGACTTTTTATCATTTCTAATACATTATAGAAATCTGCTCCCGTCCTATCCATTTTATTTACAAAAGCTATTCTTGGAACGCCATACTTATCGGCCTGTCTCCAGACTGTCTCGCTCTGTGGCTCCACTCCTCCAACAGCACAGAAAACTGCGCATGAACCATCCAAAACTCTTAATGAACGCTCTACTTCAACTGTAAAATCAACGTGACCTGGCGTATCAATGATATTTATTCGATGGTCTTCCCAAATTGCAGTTGTTGCAGCAGAAGTTATTGTTATTCCCCGTTCTTTTTCCTGCTCCATCCAATCCATAGTTGCGCCACCATCATGTACTTCACCAATCTTATGGGTTCTTCCTGTATAAAAAAGAATCCTCTCTGTGAGAGTAGTTTTACCTGCGTCAATATGTGCCATTATACCAATATTGCGAACATTGTCTAATAAAATTTTCTTCATTATTATCTAAAATGCGCGAACGCGCGATTGGCTTCTGCCATTCTGTGCGTATCTTCCTTTTTCTTTATTGCTCCACCTTCATTGTTTGCAGCAGAAATAAGTTCTAAAGCTAGGCAGTCTGCCATAGATTTTCCAGATCTAGACCTAGCGGAATCAATTAGCCAATGAGATGCTAGAAAAAATTGTCTATGTTTTGGTACTTCTATCGGGACTTGATAATTAGCTCCACCAATACGCCTAGACTTAACCTCTAGAGAAGGAGCAGCGTTCTTAATTGCTAATTGAAAAATTTCTCTACCATCTTTTTTTGTTCTTGTTTTAATGTAATCCATTGCATTATAAAATATATGTTCAGCTATCCCCTTTTTGCCGTCAAACATCAAGAAGTTCATAAATTTTGCAACTTCAAGATCATTATATATTGGATCTGGTAGAATCTTTCTTTTTTCTGGTCTTCTTCTTCTCATAATTATTCTTTAGGCTTTTTTGCTCCATATCTAGAGCGACTAGTAGTTCTATCAGAAACACCAGCTGTGTCAAGGGTTCCTCTAACTACATGATAGCGCACTCCAGGCAAATCCTTAACTCTACCCCCTTCAATCAAAACTATTGAGTGCTCTTGTAAATTATGCCCCTCACCAGGAATGTAGGCATTAACCTCTATTCCATTTGTTAATCTAACCCTAGCTACTTTGCGTAGAGCAGAATTAGGTTTTTTAGGTGTAGTAGTATAAACGCGAGTACAAACTCCTCGTTTTTGAGGATTACCTTTTAGTGCTGGTGTTGCACTTTTTTTGGTAATTCTTTTTCTACTTTGTCTAATTAATTGGTTTATCGTCGGCATTTCATTTCCATTAAAGCCTACAAAATTAACATATTTTTAAATATTTTAAAAATTCTAATTTGTATTTTTTTGTTATTGTTATTCTAAGCTTTTTGACGTCTTAACAGATTCTTCGCTGGAATCTTTTTCTTCTTTAACATCCTCAACAGCTTCAGGATTCTTAACCATTATATCTCTTAAATGAGGAGAACCAGTACCGGCAGGGATTAATCTACCAACCGCAACATTCTCCTTAAGGCCTCTCAAATAATCAGTTTTTCCAGATGTAGAGGCATCGGTTAGAACTCGAGTTGTCTCTTGAAAAGAAGCAGCAGAGATAAAGCTTTCAGTATTAAGCGATGCCTGCGTAATTCCCATAAGCAATGGATCAAACGTTGCTGGTTTAGATTTTCGAGATTTAGCAGGTTTCTTTTTATCTTCTCTAAGAGATTTATTTGTTTCTAGATATTCTTTTTTATCAACTAGCATTTCTTCTTCATATTCAGAATCACCGGATTCAGTTATAACAACCATGGATGTTAATTTTTCATTCGTTTCGAAGAATTCTGCCCTGTTAATTCTATCTTTTGGCAAATAGTTTGAATCACCTGTATCATCGATACTTACTTTCTGCATCATTTGCCTAACAATTACCTCAATGTGCTTGTCATCAATTTTTACACCCTGCAATCTATATACCTCTTGAATCTCATTGACTAGATACTCTCTAACTTTATTTGGCCCTAAGATTCTTAATATATCACCTGGTGATATGCTTCCTTCGCATAGAGATGTGCCGGCTATAATTTTATCTCCTTCATGGACTACAACGTGCTTTCCATAAGGAATAGAGTAAGTTTTAACTCCTTCATCTACACCGGTTATGCTAATTTTTCTTATACCTCTTTTGGTTTCCCCAAAACTGACAATGCCATCAATTTCCGTAACTACAGCAGGATCAGATGGCTTTCGAGATTCAAATAATTCAGTAACTCGAGGTAATCCACCAGTAATATCGCGAGTTTTTCCAATAGCTCTTGGTATTTTTACCAATGTTTGACCTCTATGTACTTCTTCTCCCTGCCTTACGGTTAAATTTGCGGTGACTGGTAGAATTGTTCCACCTGCAAGAATAGATCCTTTAGAATCAATAATTTCTATATGCGGACTTAGGTTTCGATCCTTGGATTCAACAATAACCATTTGTTTTTTTCCACCTTCAACAGCTTCTACTTGATAGGTTTCATTTTCAATAAAATCCTTGAGTTCTACCGTGCCAGTTTGCCTAGCTAATATCACATCAGTATAAGGGTCCCATTGAAATAGAATAGTTCCCGCCTTCACCTTCTCTCCATCATCAACGTTTAGATTTGCACCATATGGAACATTGTAATCGCTAGTTCTCTTTCCATCTGAAGTTGTTATGGTGAGTTTCGCATGTCTAACCATACACCTTACTACGCTTATCCCGGATGAATCCTTCGCCTTTGCAACTTCTAAATTTTCAGAAAATTTGACAGTTCCAGCGCGTTTTGTTTGCATTTCAGATTGCTCAATAATTCTAGTAGCTGTACCTCCAATATGAAAAGTACGAAGAGTAAGCTGGGTTCCTGGTTCTCCAATACTTTGCGCAGCTTGAATGCCAACAGAAGTTCCAAGGTCTACTAATTTATGATTTGAAGGATTCCATCCATAGCATTTTGCGCAAACACCTCTTAGTGATTCACAAGTTAGAACAGATCTTATTCTTAATGATTCAACATTGCTATCAGCAACCAGCTTGGCTTCATCGTCTCTAACCATAGTACCAGATTTAACTAAGACTTTTCCATCTTCAATGAAATCTTCAAGAAGTGTCCTCCCTAATATTCTTTCAGATAATGGTTCAATTATATCTTCGCCTTCCTTTAAATCATCTGCCAGTATTCCATTGATTGTCCCACAATCTATTTCGGAAATAACAACATCCTGAGCAACATCAACGAGTCTACGAGTAAGATATCCCGCATCGGCAGTTTTAAGCGCTGTATCAGCTAAACCTTTTCTCGCGCCGTGAGTTGATATAAAATATTCTTGAACAGATAAGCCTTCTTTAAAATTTGAGGTAATAGGAGATTCGATAATTTCACCCTTACCACCAGTCATTGATTTTTGCGGTTTGGCCATCAATCCGCGCATACCAGCTAGCTGTTTAATCTGGTCCTGAGATCCTCTCGCACCAGAATCTGCCATCATATAAACAGGATTAAATCCTTGATCGCTTGATTTCATACCATCCATCATTGTTGACGCTACAGTATTTGTAGCATGCGTCCAAACATCAATAACTTTATTATACCTTTCTCCATCAGTAAGAATATGTCTTTGATATTTTTCTTTAATTCCATCAACCTCTTTTTGAGCTTCATTTATAATCTCATTCTTAGATTCAGGAATTTGAATATCACTAATCGCAATTGAAAGACCTGCTTTTGTAGCCGCTTCAAAACCAAGGGTTTTTAAACTATCAAGAAAGGTAACGGTTTTTTTATTTCCAGCTAATAAATATATTTCATTCACAAGACTACTTAAGCGTTTTTTATCAATTGTGTCATCAATATAGCCCATTTCAGAAGGAATAATTGAATTGATAATTACTCTTCCAACGCAAGTATTCTTATGCCATTCGCCATTATGGCGAACATTAATAATGGCATTTACATCAACAGCTCTACCTTCATAAGCAAGCAGCACCTCATTAAAAGAGCCAAAGGTTTTTCCTTCACCTTTACAGCCTTTTTTGGTTCGAGTCAAATAATATGTACCTAAAACCATGTCTTGCGATGGTAAAGCTAACGGCTTACCATTTGCTGGATGCAAAATATTGTGACTAGAGAGCATTAAAATGCGTGCCTCCATTTGTGCAGATACAGATAATGGAACGTGCACTGCCATCTGGTCACCATCAAAGTCAGCATTAAAAGCTGAACATACCAATGGGTGAATTCTTATAGCTTTTCCATCAACAAGAACAGGCTGAAAAGCTTGAATCCCTAATCTATGAAGGGTTGGAGCGCGATTTAATAAAACAGGGTGATCTCTAACAACATACTCTAAAACTTTGTATACTATTGGATCTTTATCTTCTATCATTAGCTTAGCGCTTCTTGGAGTCTGTGCATAGCCTCTAGACATAAGTTCGCTTATCATATGCGGCTTAAAAAGCTCTAATCCCATATTTTTGGGGAGTCCGCATTCGTGAAGGCTTAGCTCAGGACCAACGACAATAACAGATCTTCCTGAATAATCAACTCTTTTACCAAGAAGATTTTGGCGAAATCTTCCAGTTTTACCTCTAATCATATCAGAGATTGATTTTAAAGGTCTTCGCGTACCGCTTCTTATTGCAGTTTTACGTCTACTATTATCAAAAAGCGCATCAACTGATTCTTGTAACATTCTTTTTTCATTTCGAAGAATAACATCAGGAGCTTTTATTTCCATTAATTGCTTGAGGCGATTATTCCTTATAATAATTCTTCTATATAAATCATTTAAATCGCTTGCTGCAAAACGACCTCCATCAAGAGGGACAAGCGGTCTAAGCTCAGGTGGAATAACAGGAAGGATGGATATAACCATCCATTCAGGTTTATTTATCTTTTTTACAGTTGAAATATCAACAAGAAAAGATTTTACCACTTTCAATCTCTTTAATGCTTCTTCTCTTTTCTGTTTAGACTTTGAATTTTTTAATACATCTTCCATTTCTCTTCTTAATTCAACCAAATTCATCCTTGAAAGCATTTCTCTAAGCGCCTCACCACCCATTGTTGCATAGAAATAATCTTCATTTTCACGATCTTCATCTGAAACAGCATCAAAACCATATGCTCTTTCATACTCCATATATTCATCTTCATCGATAATGGTAAACTGAGTTGCATCGCTTTTGCCTGGCTCAATAACAAGAAACTGTTCATAGTAAACAATTCTTTCTAAATCCTTTGTTGAAATACCTGCAAGATAACTTAGTTTTGATGGGATTGATCTAAGATACCATATATGCACAACAGGAACCGCTAAGGTAATGTGCCCCATCCTATCTCTACGAACTTTTTTCCTTGTTACTTCAACTCCGCATCTATCGCAAATTATTCCCCTGTATCTGATCCCTTTATATTTCCCGCAATGACATTCGTAGTCTTTTACAGGGCCAAAGATCTTTTCACAGAACAATCCATCTTTTTCTGGTTTATATGACCTATAGTTAATCGTTTCAGGCTTGATGATTTCACCATAAGACTTCTGCAGAACGCTCTCTGGGGAAGCAAGGCCGATGGTTATCGATGAAAAGCCTTTACTTGTATCTAATTTATTTGTTTGAATGAAAGTCAAAGTAATTCTCCATTAATCTAATTCTAAATCTAAACCAAGACCCTGAAGCTCCTTAATGAGAACATTAAAAGATTCAGGGACACCAAATGCTGGTAAATCTTCACCTTTTACAATAGCATTGTAAACTTTAGATCTACCTTCTACGTCATCTGATTTAACTGTAAGTATTTCTTGGAGTGTATGAGCGGCACCATAAGCTTCAAGTGCCCAGCATTCCATTTCTCCAAACCTTTGCCCACCAAACTGTGCTTTCCCTCCTAATGGCTGTTGAGTGACCAATGAATAAGGACCAGTAGACCTGGCATGCATTTTATCTTCAACCATGTGACTTAATTTCATCATATAAATATTTCCAACAGTCACTGGATTGTCAAGCATTTCACCAGTTCTTCCATCTATTAATTGCGCTTTTCCAGTTAAGGGTAGTTTGGCTTTTTTTAATTCATTTTCAACCTCAGAGGGCGTAGCTCCATTAAACACTGGCGTAGCATATGAAATACCAAGAACATCACCAGCCCAACCAAGCATTGTTTCATATAGTTGACCAAGATTCATTCTAGATGGAACTCCCAAAGGATTTAATACTACATCTACAGGGGTACCATCTTCTAAAAATGGCATGTCCTCACTCGGAACTACAGTAGCAACAATACCTTTGTTTCCATGTCTACCTGCCATTTTATCGCCAACCTGAAGTTTTCTTTTGTTTGCGATGTCAACCTTTGCAAGTTTTAATATTCCCGGTTGCAATTCATCACCAATCCTAAGCTTAAAAACTTCTCTTTCAAGAGTTTCTTCAATAATCCTCCATTCTTTCCAGAAGGACCTCCATACCGCTTTAAGTTTTCTCCAAGCTTGTGGTTTTTCTACCCAATCTTCATCTTGATTAAAGCGCTCTAGATTGTAATTTTTTAACCTTTTAGCGGTTAGCTTGGTGCCTTTTTTAATTAAAGTTCTACCCGAAGAAATGTCTCTTATGCCGTTTGAAACTTCATTTTTTAATAGATCTAGGAGCTTTACGTCCCTGGATTCTTTCAATTCTTTCTTTTTATTCGCAGATACTTTTTGAAGCTCTATTATATTCTTCTTTTCTTCGGCTCTAGCGCTTTTACTTCTTTTTTCAAATAATTTTGATCCTATTACAACTCCATTCAAACCGGGGTCGGCCCTTTTAGAGGCATCTTTTACTTCGCCAGCCTTTTCACCAAAAATAGCTCTTAAAAGTTTTTCCTCTGGAGATGGATCGGTTTCACCTTTTGGGGTGACTTTACCAATAATAATGTCACCATCCTTTACTTTCGCACCAACTCTTATAATGCCATTTTCATTTAATTCTTTAGTTGCATCTTCTCCTACGTTAGGTATTTCAGGCGTTAGTTCTTCTTGACCTCTTTTAGTATCTCTTACTTCAAGCTCAACCTCATTTACGTGAACACTAGAAAATAAATCCTCCTTGACTAGTCTTTCGCTAACCACGATTGCATCTTCAAAATTATAACCACGCCAAGGCATAAATGCTACAGTCACATTTTTTCCTAAAGCAAGCTCACCATTTTTTGTTGATGTACCATCAGCTATAGGATCACCGACTTTTACTTTATCTCCCTCAGAAACTATTGGACGTTGATTCTGTGAAGTATTTTGATTTGTCCTTTTATATTTTCGAAGCTTAATGCTTACAAGGTTTTCACCTTCAATTAATGTCAGATCTTCAGGAACATCATAGGTTTTAATAACAATTTTTTCAGAGTCTACATAATGAACTCTGCCAGCTACTGGTGAAACGACTGCAGATCTTGAATCTACTGCAACTTTTCGCTCTATACCTGTACCTACAATTGGAGCATCCGGGTTCATTAAAGGAACGCTTTGTCTTTGCATATTCGAACCCATTAGTGCTCTGTTTGCGTCGTCATGCTCAAGAAATGGAATCAATGATGCTGCAACAGATAAAATCTGGTTTGGGGCAACATCCATAAATTCAATTTTATCAGGAGTAACAATTGGAAAATCGCCTTTTATTCTTGCTCTAATATTTTCATTTGTCAATTTTTCATCTTTTAAAGGCTCATCAGATTGAGCAATCATTACCCTATCTTCATCATCAGCTGATAAGTATTGAACCTTATGAGTTGCATAGGTATCACCATCTTTATTAATAAGTTTTCTATAGGGAGCCTCGATAAATCCGTGCGTATTTACTTTAGCAAGAAGAGCGAGGGATGAAATTAATCCGATATTAGGTCCCTCGGGCGTTTCTATTGGGCAAAGTCGTCCATAATGAGTATAATGAACATCTCTTACCTCAAAACCTGCACGCTCACGCGTTAATCCACCAGGTCCAAGTGCTGAAATTCTTCTTTTATGAGTAATTTCTGCTAGGGGGTTGGTTTGATCGCCAAATTGAGATAATTGACTCGTGCCAAAAAATGTATTGATAACTGTTGTAACTACTCTAGAATTAATTAAATCTTGAGGCGTAATTGATTCTTGCTCTCTAAGGTTCATTCTTTCATAAATAGTTCTTAGCATTCTACTTAATGCAACAGAAAACTGATTGGTTAATTGTTCACCAATTGATTTTACTCGCCTATTTCCTAGATGATCAATATCATCTGATCCTCTTTCCCCTTTTCTCATATCAACAAGAAAATTAATCACCTGAATAATATCATCCATTGTAAGCACTGTGCTTTCAACCGGAACTTTAAGAGCAAATTGCTGATTCAATCTATATCTGCCAACTTCACCTAGATCATACTTTTTTGGATTAAAGAAAATTCTTTCAATAAACCTTTGAGCTGTTTCAAGATTTGGTGGCTCACCAGAACGTAATAGCTGATAAACAATACTTAATGCTTCTTCAGTATTCTTGCTTGGATCTTTAATCATTGTATTTAGAAGCATCATTGAATGGAAATCTTTATTTTGATTGACAACTTCAATTGTTTTTACCTTAGCTTCTTTAAGCTCGGCTAGATTCTCATTAGAAAGCTCAACGCCACCTTCTAGAAAAATTTCTCCAGTTTTTTGATCAATAACATCATCAACGACAGTCGATCCAATATATGAATCTATTTCAGCGCTATTTAACTTTATTTTTTCAATACAATTAAATGCTTTAAAAATATCAGCATTAGTTGAATAGCCAAGTGCCCGTAATAACATTGTGACAGGAAACTTTCTTCTTCTGTCTATAATACAAAAAAGGCAATCATTAATATCTGTGGTAAAATCTACCCAAGATCCTCTGAATGGAATAATTCTAGCCTGAAATAACTTTGTTCCATTAGGATGAATAGACTGATCAAAGAAAACGCCAGGTGACCGCTGCAACTGTGAAACAATTACTCTCTCTGCTCCATTAATAACAAAAGTACCTTTATTTGTCATGTAAGGAATATTGCCAAAATAAACTTCTTGCTCTATAGATTGATCATACTTACTTCTATCATCTTCATTAGTTATATGGAGAACCAATCTTACCTTCAGGGGAACAGAAAAAGTTAGCCCTCTATCCATACATTCTTCAGCAGTGTATTTAGCTAATCCTAAGAAATAACTTTTATACTCTAGAACATAATTTTTATGTGAATCCTCAAGTGGAAAAACTGATTTAAAAACCTCTTCCAGTCCTATATTCAGTCTTTCATCTTCAGGTTCATGTTCTTGAATAAATGATTGAAATGCATCAATTTGAACAGCTAAAAGATCAGGAAATTCTATTTCAGATTTAGTTTTTTCAAATGATGTGCGATCTGCGTACGTATTGGAAGTGGTAGCCAATTAAGCCTCCATTTATAAAATTTTAAAATTTATTTGTATGAAAAAAATAAGAATTAAAGTCTATTACTTTAACTCTACTGATGCGCCAGCTTCTTCAAGCTGCTTTTTCATTTCTTCTGCTTCAGATTTAGCTACACCCTCTTTTAACACTTTTGGGGCACCATCAACTAACTCTTTAGCCTCTTTTAATCCAAGGCTAGTTATTGTTCTAACGGCTTTAATAACATTTATTTTTGATGAACCAGCTGATGTAAGTGTAACATCAAATTCATCTTTTTCTTCTGCCTGCGCTTCTCCTCCACCAGCTGCGGGTGCACCCGCCATTACTGGTGCAGCAGCAGTAACGCCAAATTTTTCTTCAATTTCAGTGATCAGTTCAGAAATTTCGATCATATTTGCGTTTTCTAGATATGTAAGAACATCAGCTCTTTTTGTTTCGGCCATCTTTTTGCTCCTTAATTGCTTTTATTATCTTTTAAATTATTTAAAACATTGCCAACATTGGACATTGGTGATTTTAAAGCCCATACTACCTTAGTCAATGGAGATTTAAGAAGAGCGATCATCTTAGCAAGCGATTCTTCTTTGGTTGGGATATTTGCAAATCTCTTAAATTCGCTTCCATCAAGAACTTCTCCTTCAAAAACTATTCCTTTTACTTCTGGCAAATCATTTTCTTTAGTAAAATTTTTAATCACCTTGGCGGGGCTTGTTGGGTCATCGTAAGATAGTGCTATCGCTGTAGATTTGCTTAAATACTGATCCAAACCTTTTAAATCATTTTTTTCCGCTGCAAGCTTCAAAAGTGTATTTTTTGTAACCTTATATTCAACTTCGCTAGAATGGAAATCTTTTCTTAGTTTTGTAATATCCTCAACATTTAATCCTAAATATTCAGTGATATAAATCGCCTTTGCCCGACCTAACTTGTCTGTTAGCTCTTCTAGTTGATTAATATTTTTTGTACTTGGCATAATTTTATATACTTCCGTGATCAATTTTTATTCCAGGGCCCATAGAAGAAGAAATAGTCATTTTTTTAAAATAAGTACCTTTCACAGACGCTGGTTTGGCTTTCATGATTGTTTCGTAAACTGTCTTAACATTCTCTTCAAGTGCAGTTTCATCAAATGAGCTTTTTCCACATTGAACATGAACGATGCCGTTTTTCTCTACTCTTAATTCAATTTTTCCCGCTTTAATCTCTTTTACAGAATTCAATATATCAGTTGTGACTGTACCGCTTTTTGGATTCGGCATTAAGCCTTTAGGTCCCAATACTTTTCCAAGCTTGCCAAGTTCAGGCATCATATCTGGAGTCGCAACAATTTTATCTACATCATCCCATCCTGATTTGAGCTTATCTAAAAATTCTTTTCCAACATAATCCGCGCCAGCATCTTTAGCTTCTTTTTCCTTAGGGCCCTGGGTAACAACTAAAACTTTTACTTCTTTTCCGGTACCATGAGGAAGTGAGGTAGTTAATCTTATATTTTGATCGGCATGTCTAGGATCTACACCTAAATTAATCGCCAAATCTATAGATTCGTCAAATTTAGTAAATTTAAAAGATTTTACCATTTTTACTGCATCTGTTACAGAGTATTTTTTCTCTGCTTGAAGTTCAGAGTTAATTTTTTTTCTATTCTTTGTTAATTTCATTTAATTGTCAACCTCAAGACCCATGCTCCTTGCTGTACCTCTAATCATTTCCATAGCCATCTCAACTGAATTAGCATTTAAATCTTTCATTTTCATTTCAGCAATTTCTTTGAGATCTGCACTTGTAACCTTGCCAACTTTTTCTCTATTAGGCTCACCAGATCCTTTAGGAATTCCAGCTTTTTTCTTCAATAAAACAGCGGCTGGAGGAGTTTTTGTTATAAATGTAAAACTTCTATCAACATAAACTGTTATTACTACAGGAATAATCATTCCTGTTTGCTCTTTTGTGGATTCATTAAATGCTTTGCAAAACTCCATGATATTAACACCATGCTGTCCCAGTGCAGGACCAACAGGTGGGGCAGGATTAGCCTGTCCAGCAGGAATTTGTAATTTGATATAACTAGATATTTTTTTAGCAGCCATAATTTTTTGTTTATTTTTCTATTTCTACTTGTAAAAAATCAAGTTCAACGGGGGTTGATCTACCAAAGATACTAACCGAAACTTTAACTTTTTGTTTTTCTTCATTAACCTCATTAACATGACCATTAAAATCTGCAAATGGGCCATCAATAACCTTAACGGAATCACCAACTTTATATGGAGCTACAACAATTTCCTTACCTTCTCGTCCATGCACTTCTCCAAGAATTCTTGTAATTTCTTCTTCTTTTAGTGCTTGAGGTGCACCATTAGGCCCTACAAAGCTTATCACGCCATCCATATTTTCAATAATATGGCGAGCCTCTTTTGATTCAGACATTTGTACCAATATATATCCAGGGAAAAAAACTTTATTTTTTATTTTTTTCTTGCCATCTTTCATTTCAACGATATTTTCTGATGGAATTAAAATATCACTAACTTCATTAACGAGATTTTGATAGTCAAGCTCAAATAGGAGATTATCTTTAACTTTACTTTCTTTTCCAGATATTACTCTTAAAGGGTACCAATTCATAAAATCACCTGCATAACACTAGATAAGATCCTATCTATAAAAAAGAGAAACACGCTGACAATTATTGAAAAAGAAACAACGACCCATGTTGAACCTTTCAATTCATCCCACTTAGGCCATGAAACTTTTTTCATCTCAACTGAAACTTCTGAAAAAAACTTTTTAATTCTATTCATGCAAAAAGCTAATCAACGCACCAATCGCAGGAGTGACAGGACTTGAACCTGCAACCCCCGGTTTTGGAGACCGGTGCTCTACCAATTGAGCTACACTCCTATATTTATTTTGTCTCTTTAAAGATGACATGCTTGCGAACAACTGGATCGTACTTGCGATATTCAACGCGCTCAGGGTGTGTTCGCTTGCTTTTAGTAAGCGTATAACGATAGCCAGTACCAGCGGTACTTTCTAACTGAATAATGTCTCGTTTACTATTGCCAGCCATATAAGAGGTATCTAATTATTCAACAATCTCTGTAACTACACCAGCACCAACAGTATGCCCACCTTCGCGTATTGCAAAACGTAATTCCTTATCCATAGCGATTGGTGTAATTAATTCAACTTCTAATTCTACATTATCTCCAGGCATAACCATCTCCGTTCCGCTTGGTAGGGTTGCTACACCGGTTACATCTGTCGTCCTAAAATAAAACTGTGGTCTATATCCATTAAAGAAGGGTGTATGCCTACCACCTTCATCTTTTTTCAAAACATAGACACTGGCTTTAAATTTAGTGTGAGGAGTAATTGAGCCTGGGGCTGCAAGAACCATTCCTCTTGTTAAGTCTTCCTTGTCGATTCCACGAAGCAATAGACCAGCGTTATCACCAGCGCGACCTTCATCCAGAAGTTTTCTAAACATCTCTACACCAGTAACAGTGGTTTTTTTATCAGTACCCATACCAATCATTTCTATTTCATCACCAACTTTAACAATACCGCTTTCAACTCTACCTGTTCCAACGGTACCTCTTCCCGTAATAGAGAAAACATCTTCAACCGGCATAAGGAAAGGCTTGTCAATATCTCTTTTTGGTTCAGGAATAAAACTATCACAGGCTTCCATAAGCTCAGTAATACAAGCCGTAGCAGTATCATCAGTAACATTATCCAGAGCTTTAAGTGCAGAACCTTTAATAATAGGAATATCATCACCAGGGAATTCATATTCATTCAATAGATCACGAAGCTCCATTTCCACAAGCTCAACAAGTTCTTCATCGTCTACTTGATCTGTTTTATTCATAAATACAACAATTGATGGAACGTTAACCTGCCTTGCAAGCAAGACATGTTCACGTGTTTGAGGCATGGGTCCATCAGCGGCAGAAACTACCAAAATTGCTCCATCCATTTGCGCTGCACCTGTTATCATATTTTTAATATAGTCAGCATGACCTGGGCAATCCACGTGAGCATAGTGACGATTAGCTGTTTCATATTCAACATGGGCAGTTTGAATAGTAATTCCGCGTTCGCGCTCCTCAGGGGCATTATCAATGCTGTCAAAGGATCGATTTTCAGCAAGTCCTTTGTTTGCCTGCGTCATTGTTATAGCAGCGGTTAAAGTGGTCTTACCATGGTCAACGTGACCAATTGTGCCAATGTTTAAGTGAGGTTTACTTCGTTCAAATTTCTCTTTTGACATCTCTTATTAATCCTCCTGTGATTAATATTAATTAATTTATTTTGAAAGAGAGCCTACGGCCGGAATTGAACCGGCGGCCTCTTCCTTACCAAGGAAGTGCTCTACCACTGAGCTACGTAGGCACTTCGAGCGGGTGATGAGAATCGAACTCACACCACCAGCTTGGAAGGCTGGAGTTCTACCATTGAACTACACCCGCATAGTGGGGACAGAAGGATTCGAACCTCCGTAGACATACGTCGGCAGATTTACAGTCTGCTGCCTTTGACCGCTCGGCCATGTCCCCAAATGTTACCATTAAACATTACTGCTTAATCCATTTATAACATTCTGAGCCGGCGAAGGGACTCGAACCCCCGACCTGCTGATTACAAATCAGCTGCTCTACCAACTGAGCTACACCGGCAAGTCGGAATTAACTCTCATCAATCTAATTTTACATAAAATTAATATGTTATTAGAACTACAACTTCAAATAGCAAATCGATCTACAAAAGCTCAAAAAATACGTACCGAGCTAAATGCATATCGAATAAAGCCTATAAAATTAGTTAATAATATCTTTATTGACAATAAAATTTGATGTAGAATAAAAAAAAAATAAATTTATATTTTCGTCAATTTTGAACCATCAGAAGTATCTTTAACAAGCCAACCTTTTGCAAGTAAATCATCACGTAATAAATCGGATTTTTGCCAATCCTTATTCTTTCTATATTCTTCTCGCAATCTAACTATGCTCATAATTTCCTCAGGAATATCACTATTAATAGATAATATTGCAAAAATTGAGTCAAAATAATCAATGAAGGTATTTGCTTCTGCTGCATCATTTTCTGAATACTTACCCTCGTCTATTTTTTGATTAGTAAGACGAATCCAGTTAAAAAAAGTAGCGAGCGCATTTGGCGTATCCAGGTCATTACCAATACAAGAATTGAATGATTTGGCATCTTCTGGCATATTGGTAGATCTTTCTTGTGTAATATCGAGCAAGCGTGATTGCAACTCTTCAATCCGATTAATTGCAGATCTTGCTTCAGTTTTTCTTTTTAAACTGAAATTCACTTTAGATCGATAATGAGAGCTTAATACAATAAACCTAAATTCTTCTGCAGTAAAGTCATTATCAAATAAATCAGATAAAATAAAATAATTGTTTAACGATTTACTCATTTTTTGATTTTCAACCATTAAAAATTCTGAGTGTAACCAATAATTGACAAATGGTTCATCTAAAGCGCAGATAGACTGTGCAATTTCATTTTCATGGTGAGGAAATTTATTATCAACCCCTCCACAGTGAATATCAAAATGATTTCCTAGGTATTGAGTGGACATAGCAGAGCACTCTATGTGCCATCCAGGGCGACCTTTTCCCCATGGCGAATTCCAACATATTTCCCCATCTTCTTCTTTATGTGATTTCCAAAGAGCAAAATCATTAACATTATCTAAGTCATACTCATCAGATATCTGACGTCTCTCATCATAAGTGAAGTGTGAAATATCTACTAGATTTCCATAATCTGAATAATTATCAATTTTAAAAAACACCGATCCCTCATCGGTCAAATAAGCATAGTCTCTATCAATTAAAATACTAATTAATTCAATCATTTTTTGAATATGCTCTGTAGCATTTGGATAAAGATCAGCTTCTTGAATTCTTAGTAATTTTATATCCTCCATAAATGCTGCAGTATATTTTTGAGTTACTTTTTCTAAGCTTTTCTTTTCATTGTTTGCTTTTTTTATTGTCTTATCATCCACATCAGTAATATTCATAATATGATATACATCAAAGCCAAAAGCTATCAATGTTCTTTTCAAAAGGTCTTCAAATAAAAAAGTTCTAAAATTGCCAATATGAGAAAAATCATAAACGGTAGGACCGCAAGTATAAAGCTTCACTTTTCCATCCTCAATTGGATTAAAGGCTTCTTTCTTTTGGGTTAATGAATTGTAAAACTTTAACATTACTATTAAGCCCTTAGCGCTTCATTTAATATCATCTGTATTATTTCTTTGAATTCTATACCATCAGCTTTCAAAGATTTAGGAAGCAAGCTCGTTTCAGTCATACCTGGTAAAGTATTTAACTCTAAAAACCATGGCTCATTCTTTGAATCTAATAGAAAATCAACCCTTGAATAATGCCTACAGCCAAGAATGGTATGAATTTTGAATGCTAAATCTTTTATTGATTCAGAAAGTTTATTGCTTATTTCAGCAGGGCATATATATTGCGACATTCCTTTGGTATATTTGCATTCATAATCATAAAAATCGTGACTAGGAATAATCTCAATAACTGGGTATGCCTTACTACCAACAATAGGAACTGTAATTTCTCTCCCATCAATGTATGATTCAAAAATTATAGAATCTGCAAATTGCAACGCATTAGTAAATGCGTCTTTTAATTGATCTTTTCTTTTTACGATAGAAAGGCCAATGGTACTACCTTGATCATTAGGCTTAACTATTAAAGGGTATTCAAAATTTCCATCCAAGATATCAGAAGAAGTATCATTTTTTAGTATCCATTTAGGTGTATTGATATCATTTTCAGCGATAGTCTTTTTTGATAAATTTTTATCCATACAAATTCTTGAAGATTGCTCATTTGAACCGGTATAAATAACGTTAAGGGATTGCAATTGCGCAGCAATTTTTCCATTTTCTCCATCACCACCATGAAGTCCATTAAAAACTAAATCAACATTTAGAATTGAATCTTCTATGCTAGCAAAACCATCTATCGGATCTAATTTTACAACTTTGTGCCCTAATGATATAAGAGCTTTCTCGATAGATTTACCTGAAGACAAAGATACATCTCTCTCAGCTGACTCCCCTCCAATTAATAAGCCAATTTTCATAAACTTTCTAGTAGCAAGGTTGAGGCATTTAGTATATTTGTTGAAATATGTGTTGGTGTTTTTTCCATAATGGTTTTTGTTTTTTTCCCATTTCCAGTTAAAACTAAAATACTTTGCATATTACAATTTATTGCGGCTTCAATATCACAAACACTATCACCGATCATCAATGATTTTTCTAATTCTATTTTATGATCTTTTGCGGCTTGTTCGAACATTCCTATTCCAGGCTTTCTATAATTTGTTGCAGCTTCAGGATGATCGGTACAGTAATAAATACTTATTAAATTAAGATTATTTTCAAAAAAGAAATTTAATATATAATCATTAATCGAGCTAAGATCATCAATATCAATTTTACCTCTAGCAACGCCTGATTGATTAGTGATGATACAAAATTGACGAGTTATTTTTTTTAGATTACGTAGTGCCTCTAAAGTAAAATCATAAAAATTATAGTCATTTAATGAGCTTATGTATCCTGGGTCTGGATTAAGTGTTCCATCGCGATCAAGAAAAATTGTATCAAACTTTTTCATCTATTAATTCCTTATTAAAGACATCAAAAATTTGAATTGAACTTTTAAAGAAATAATAAGAACCAATTATGACTAGGGGTACATAACTAATAGCATGGAGAACAATGGCAAAGGTTTGAGATTCAATACTATTAAACATAAAAAGGCTGTTCATAACATAATAAGTGGCAAAATGATGAGTTCCTATTGCCCCAGGTGCGGCTGGAATTGACATTGCCATTGATGTCAATAATAAAACCACGCTTATTTGAATCCATGAAAGATTTATACTTAAAGAAAGCAAAGTAAAATAGGTAACAAAAAAAAGAATAATCCACGTAACAAGTGTATGAAAGGCTATAATGTATATATTTCTATATTCAGATAATGAAGTAAATCCTTTGCTAAATGATCTCAGGGTTTTTATAAATGAATAAATACTTTTGAACCGTATTATCCAGGATCCTGTAATTTTTTCTACAATTAATTTCTTTTTAAAAGAAATAATCCAAAGCAGAAGAAAAGTTGTCAAAATAAGAGATATAGATAATATTAATGAAATTTGAATATCAGATGGAAATGAGTACACTAAGCTAACCATAAAAAATAGGGCCATAAGCCCAAATAGATCACATACTCTCTCTAGAACAATCGAACCTAAAACTGTTGATGTTTTTAAATTATTTGTATTTGATATTGAATACCCCCTCAACACTTCTCCCATTTTAAATGGGAGAACTGAATTACCAAAATAACCTATCATATTTGAAGCAAATAAATCTTTTATTTTTATAGACTTAACAGAAAAAAGCAGTAGTCTCCATCTAAATGCTCTAATCAGAGTATAAAAAATCAATAAAATTATTGCAGCTAAAAGATATAGCAAATCAATCGAATCAAAACTTTTTTTAATTTGTATGAAATCTATATTTCTAAATGAAAAATACAGACCAACAAAACTTAAAGAAAAACCAATAAATAACTTTAACCATTTATTCATGAAGATTAATAATCTCTTTTGGATTAGGTTGAAAATTTTCATACATGGTTAAATTGCCAGTTTGAAAATTATTAATTACAATATTAATATATTGATCTTTTGCATAGGTAAGATTCATTCGTTTAGGTTCACCTGATTTTAAGATATCGATTTGACCATTATACCCGAGCTCGGGTATATTAAAAATAATTTTGATTTTCTCATTCGAAATAATTGATTTATTAAAAACAATATTTTCTATATTCCCCGTAAGAAGAGAAAAAATTCCAATATCATCATTTATTATTTTATCAATAATAAGCTGATTAGAAAGCTTATTATAAGTCTGAATTGTATCTCCAGAGATAAAAATTGTTTCTTGATTCATATCAATAATAAAATGTGTCTTATTGACAATTTCTATTTTTGCTATGGATTCAGAGCTAAGCTCAAATTCCTTTTGCATGATTTGAGCAGTAAATGTAACTCCTGCCTGGTTATTTAAAGTGCTTAAAAACTTTTTATACCACCTATCATTTTGACCATAAGAAATACAAACTGAAAATAGAAAATAGAGTGATATTCTCGAAAACATCTTTCTTTAATCAATAGAATCTAAGTAGGATTCATCAACTAACACTTCACGTGCCTTGCTACCGGTAAATGAACCAACAATTCCAGCTTGTTCCATCTCATCAATTAGTCTTGCTGCTCTTGAATATCCAACTTTTAATCTTCTTTGAATTAGTGAAATAGATCCTTGTTGATGCATTACCACCAACTTAACAGCTTCATCAAAGAGAGCATCAAATCCTCCGCTTCCATTTTCAGTAACCAGTCCACCCGCGCCCATTGTTTCGCGTGGACTTTCCAAAACTAAATCATCTGCCTCTGCTTGACCCTCAATATGCGTCATCAAAGCTTGGATTTCATCTAGACTTAAAAAGGCATTGTGCAACCTGCTGGGTTCAGATGAGCCATAACCCAAATACAACATATCTCCTTTTCCAATTAATTTCTCTGCACCTGAACTATCTATAATGGTTCTGGAGTCAATTTTAGTAGCCACCTGGAATGCTATTCTTGAAGGGAAATTAGCTTTTATAACTCCGGTAATCACATCAACTGATGGTCTCTGGGTAGCAACAACTAAATGAATACCTACAGCTCTAGCTAATTGGGTCAGTCTCGCTATTGGAGCTTCAACTTCTTTCGCATTTAGCATCATTAGATCAGCTAATTCATCAATTAATACCACAATGAATGGCATAATTTTTCCATCTTTTCCATTTAGAATCTTTTGATTGTACTCTGCAATATTTCTCACCCCAGCATCAGCAAGAACATCATATCTTTTACCCATCTCTTTTTCAACAGCACGGAGGGCAATCACGGCATTCTCTGGTGTGGTAATTATTGGCTCATCTATATCTTCGATTTTGAGCAAATGATATTTAGAAAGACTGCGATAGACCGCCATTTCAACTTTTTTTGGATCAACAATCACAAATTTTACTTCATCAGGAGTAGCCTGATATAGCACACTTGCAAGGATGGTGTTCATGCAAACTGATTTACCAGATCCAGTAGTACCAGCTATAAGAAGATGTGGCATTTGAGCTAGG
>Ga0207992_1000436_pt1 | contig 21363 bp, 14 predicted proteins | sample ETN02SmetaG_FD_185788 | JGI IMG/M metagenome (GOLD analysis project Ga0207992, IMG submission 185788) | Marine microbial and viral communities from oxygen minimum zone, Eastern Pacific Ocean - ETNP2014F10-02SV255 (SPAdes) (version 2) | ecosystem: Environmental > Aquatic > Marine > Oceanic ...
CTTTTAATTTAATAAAAGCCCTATAATATTAAGGACTATTTTAGTTTTTTTTGTTTTTAGCTTTATAAACGTAATCTCGGACTCGACACTTAATCTCATTGGACTATGATTTCATCTGCAAAAATCCAGGACGGCCCGCCTGCGCCAGGGTGATACTCGGGACAGGCGTTAATGTTATCTCCTTTTACGCGAATGTAACGAGACTCTATCTTATCTAGTTCAACATTAAACTCAAAAATGTCTTGGACGTAGCTAAAGTCATTAACAGGAAAAGATTCATGTATCAGCTCAAATGTTTTTCCATCAACCGAGTGCTCAATCTGAACTTTTTTTGGTAAAAAGATCCACACAACCTGATCCTGGAGAAATCGAACTTTTATTGAGTTGACATTTTTTATTTTTCCGAGGTCAATCGTGGCAACTAAGTCTGTTGCCAAAAACCCTTGCCATGATGGATCGCGATAGTTTACGGTTCCGCCAATACCATTCACCAGCGCGTTAATATTTTCTCCAGAATATTTCTGATGGGGCCTTTCTTTTAGCATCATATTGCTGCCTATCGCAAGGTGACTAAATTTCACCGCAGGTGGCCTAGACCCGCACACAGTCTCGTAGGATTCACTACCGGATCTATTTGTCAGTTTATCCCCAAGAATTGATCTTGCTTTTTCACCTACAATTTTGAGATCATTAACAACATCCGGGAATCTTGGTGCCAGGTCTGTTGTTTCCCCTAAGTCTGCTTCAAGATTATATAGTTCTAAACCTGCTCTTCCCTGAGCGTAAGCACCCGGGTGAAGGTTTTCTCCTGGTCTAACGTTTTTGTACGAACGGTAAACGTGGGGAAACACAAGCTTGTACTTGCCTTTTCGTACTGCAATTAGATTCTCTCCATAGTAATAATATAGTTCATTCCTCGGGTTTGCTCCTGGGGCTCCATTAAGAAGTGGCACCAGGCTTATCCCATCAATCTTAGCTTTTATATTTTTTTCTCCAACGAGCTCTGATAGAGTTGGCAATATATCTATAGTCCCTGCTATGTTTGAAATTATTTGCCCTGGCTTAATTTTTTCAGGCCAGCGCATAATGCACGGGACTCTTGCCCCGCCTTCCCACATGCTTCCTTTTCCCTCGCGAAGTGGACCCGCGGAGCCGCCCCATTTCCCATAATTGAGCCAGGGGCCATTGTCACTAGCGTAAATAATTAATGTGTTATTATCTATATTATTAATTTTTAGTGCGCTAATAATCTGCCCAACAGACCAGTCAATCTCCATGATAACATCACCATAAAGACCTAGCTCACTTTTTCCTAAAAACTTGTCCGAGGCAGCAATGGGCTGGTGTGGCATGGGGTGTGGGATATAGAGAAAAAATGGATTATTTTTGTTTCTGTTAATAAAGTCTACAGCTTGCTCAGTGATTTTAGTGGTCAGCTGACCCTGGTCAGACAGTGTCTCAATATTTTCTGATGGCTTGTTTCCTTTCCAGAATGACATGGTCGGGTAGTAGCTCTTTTTTTTCCCGGTCAACGGGTTTCCATCATAGTCAACGGGCCACATGTCGTTTGAACAGATCAGCCCCGCGTATTCATCAAACCCATTTTGAAGCGGTAAATATTTTTCACGGTGTCCAAGGTGCCACTTACCAAATATTGCATTTGTATATCCACGCCTTTTTAACATTTTAGCAATAGTCTCTTTGCTTGGGTCTAGTCCGGTAACGTTCCAAGGGCTTAGCGCTCCTTGTATTCCTACTCTCTCAGCATAGCTACCTGTCATCAGCGATGCCCTGGACGCGCTGCAGACTGCTTGGGACACATAAAAATCAGTAAACAAGATTCCTTCTTTGGCCATTTTGTCAATGTTTGGGGTTTCAAACCCCTCAGCCCCGTAGCAGCCTAGATCTCCATATCCCTGGTCATCCGTGAACATTATAATAATATTTGGAGGAGAGGGTTTTTGTCCACATCCCAACAAAATTAGTATTAACTGAGTGATTAAAATGAATCTCATAGGTATTAATAGAAAATAATTATTCTGTGGTCTATTGATTGCTAGGCCAGAGATATCCCAACACGCTCAAGCAGTTCTTTCGTCGCAAGTATTCCTTCCATTTCTCCAAGATCGTTGCCCTCATATTCTATCCCAATATATCCATTATAACCAGAGTCCAATACAATCTTAATCATTTTGTAGTAATCGGTTTGAGTATCATTACCTTCATGATCAAAACTATAGCTCTTTGCGCTAACTCCTTTTGCGAATGGCATTAACTCACCTACTCCCTTATAGCGATCATACCATGTATTATCATCTATCTTAAAATTACCAAAATCAGGCAGTGTCCCACACATTGGGTGATCTACATCTTGAATTACCTTTGACAGCCATGTCCCGTTATTAGATAGACCTCCATGATTTTCTACAATTATATTAATACCAATATCTTTAGCGAACTCTGTAAGCCTTAGAAGACCATCAGTTGCCAGCTTGATCTGTTCATCATAGCTTCCTGTACTTCGTGCGTTAACTCGAATTGAGTGACAACCAAGAAATTTTGCTGCATCTACCCACTTGTAATGGTTTTCAATTGCCTTAGTCCTTTGTCTCGGATCAGGGTCTCCAAGATCCCCTTCTGAATCACACATGATTAATAGGCTTTTTATACCAAGATCATCAGCCCGAGTCTTCATCTCATTCAAGTAACTTTTGTCATTAGCCTTATCAAAGAAGAAAACATTCACATATTCTACGGCAGAAAGTCCAAATTTATTTTTTGTAATATCAAAGAAATCTAGGTGATCAATTTTTTTGGAACGAATTGTTCGATGTAGAGACCATTCTGCCAACGATATTTGAAAAGGCATGTTTTTCCTTTCACAGCTATTTAATTGTAGTATAGAAATACCGGACAAGGAGATAACCCCTGAGAATGCGATACTTTTTTTTAAAAATTCACGCCGGTTCAAAATCCAATACTATAATTTTCTTATCCTAATATTTTTATACCAGACCTCACCGTGGTCACCCTGTAAGCCAATTGCACCTTCTATTTCCATAGCAAAAAATGGCATATCTCGGAATTTGCTTTTTGCGATCAGTTTTTTAAAGTTATCGCTCTGGTAATCATATTCTAGTATTTTAATTTTATTAAGCCAATGTTCAATATGATTATTTTTTGCCACTATCCTAACCTGATTAAATTCACCAACGGGTTTTACAGCTACCTCTAAAGGTGCGATCAGATCATATAGAGAACCTGCCGAGGTGATGGTTCTTTTTCCATCGACGTGGACAATATTATCTAGCACTTGCATTTCAGGCGCAGACTGCCAGATGTGGCCGCCCTTTTCATTAGCAAAATAAAATATTCCACTGTTCCCTCCTGATTGAACTTTCCACTCTAGCTCCAGTTCAAAGTCTTTATATTTTTCTTTTGATATAATATCCACACCTTTTTCATGTGCCAGTGTTTTTAAGGTGCCATTTTCAATCTTCCAATTATCCCATGGAAAATTTTCCATTTTGTATCCGCGAAGTCCTTTTACATTTTCTCCATCAAAAAGAACAATCCAATTTTTTGATTGAGTTTTACATCCGATAAATACTAAGAGAATAAGAAGGGTAACCGTAGCCCTGGTTGTACTAGTTTTAATCATTTTTTGGATTCCATTCTCCTTTTGCTACTGCCGGGATAAACTCATCAAGCCCAGGTGGTGGGAAAATAATTGTTTTATTATTTTCAGCGCTCATATATGCTGTCATAAGTAATTCTGTAACATTTACACCATCACTAAAATTTTCCATCGGCCGTATTCCCGCTAAAAAACTTTCTACCATGTGACGATTCTCATCAGTATATCCGTAGGTATCTGCCTCGTTGCTTACTACTGGCATTTCTCCTGATTCTGCGTTTTGTTTTTCGACCAAATCTTCTCCCTCTGAGCCAACGACATTTCTGCTGAAAAATATTTTTAGATCAGAATCTAATGTGTTGACAAACATTGAGTATTCTGGGCCAAAAAGTTCCAAGCTCAAACGCAGTCCGGCTCCCACAAAACACCAGGAGGTTGTTGTCTCTACAACCAGTTTTTCACCATTTTCATCCTCGTATTCTATTAGAGATCGGGCAAAATCTTCTGCAGGTCGTTTTAAATAGTCTATCTTTTTACTACTGTTTTCTGACAATATTTTTGCATATTCTGGACGCTGCCATTTCAAGCATGAAGCATATGCGTTTACAGATAATGGGGTAATAGAATCGCGAGATGCATTTGGAGCAGTTAGCATAAACCGGGCCTCTTCTACAGAATGACACATCATATCGTTTAATACTCCGCCACCTTGCAGCTCTCCTTCCCAAAACCAGGGCATATGTGGGCCGCTATGTTCTTCTGAGGCTCTTGCTAAATAGGGTCTCCCGGATGTAGAAGCACCGCGAGCCCAGATGATTTCTTTTCCCTTTGTGACTGATGGTGCAAACACCTGGTTTTCTAGATAGCCATCTAAAAGATTGGCTCTTTTAGCAAGTACCAGCATTTGCTTGGCCTCTGCTACATTACGCCCCAAGGGCTTTTCACATGCGACACCAATAAGCTCACCTTTTCCTGATTCAATAGCAGATACTATTTCTTCCATTATCTCAATCCTGGTAAAATTTGGTGCGCATATCCAGAGCGCATGAATATTGGGGTTAGATATCATATCTGTGACAGAATTATAGACTTCAGCATCTCCGACCCTTAGTTTGCGAGCCAGGGCGCATGATTCTTCTGCTGAAGATTTGGTCTTCGACATTACTCCAATTACATCACAATCTCTGACGCCGATCAAAGACTGAATATGAAAACGAGTTATGAAACCTCCACCAATAAAACCAATGCCTAAGCGTTTCATATTATTATTTGACATTATCTTTTCCTAATTGAGTTTGAAATGAAAAATAGAAAAATATAGTTGTTAATAGCCCAATAAGCGAGAGGCTATACCAAAAATCAGAATAGTGAAATACCCCGTCTAGGGTATAGATATTCTGCAGATAGCCAGATAGCCATCCTCCGATTACGGGACCGCCCCCTAGTATAATAATACCAAACACGGTCTGAGCAGAGTGACGAACATCCTCATCTGCCAGTTTATCAACATAGATATATGCAGCAGCAAAAAAGAACGCATAACAGAATCCGTGAAAAGCCTGACTCATTACCATAATCCAGACCGGAAATGATCCTGTGCCAAATATTGCGTATCGTATACAATAGGCGGCAACACCAATCGAAATAACTTTGTGAAAACCAAGCCTCTTAAGAAAAAATCCTAAATAAGCCATGGTTAAAATTTCTGCGAACTGTCCGATCGTCATCGCAGGCCCAATCTGACTGTCTAGGATGCCAATATGTGAGAGAAAAGGTCCCGTTTGTAAAAAATATATCTGATGTATCACGCTCACTGCAAGGCTGGCAATCACTAATACGGTAAAAGAGGATTTCTTAAATAGTTTAAACGCTTTTTTAAAGGCCAATTTTTCTATCGCATCTCGCTTAGGAGGAGTATGAGGTAGGAGCAAACAAAATGCCCCATAGCTAACGGAGATTATCCCTGAAAATTTCAAAGCATCGGCTAGGCGATTTGTTACGTCAGGAACTTCTGTCCCCACTATAAACGGCGGCATCCACTGAAAATGGAGACCCTGTTGCAGCCAAATCATTGGAAAAACCCAGCTGGCAACAATCCAGCCAATCGTCCCCCAAACTCTTATCTTCGGGAAATCATTTTCCTGGTTATCAATATGGGAAAATGTAATAGAGTTCGAAAGAGCAAGCGTGGGCATATAAAGCACACTATAAATGATTGATAGAACGAGCCAGGCACTGTATTCGGTCTGGTGTGCGGTTATCCACTTAACAGCCCCACCAGCTGTAACCAGTAATCCCAGTACGCGTTCGGTGCTAAAATATCTGTCGGCTATTTGACCAGCAATAAAGGGTGCCGCTATGGCGCCTATAGAGCCTGCTAGGCCCAAGATCATTCCAATCTCAGAGCCGCTGAAACCTAGGCCTCCCTCGGATGTTGTTGCAGATAGATATCTAGCAGTAACCGGGAGCCAGGCACCCCACAGAGCATACTGAAGAAACATCATGACCCCCAGGCGGGAATTATTGGATAATCTGTTTATCATTGTCCTATAGATCTAGATTAGTTTGCGGTTTACAGGGTCCCACTCAATCCTTCGACCCTGTAAATAAGATTCTGTAGCCATCGCACAGGCTACGCCCTCATGAAGAGCCATCTCAATATTACACTTTGGCTGACCACTGTTTCGAATAGCCTCAAGCCAGTCTTTGATATGCAGATGTGTTGGGTCAACTCTTTTTCCATCTCGATATGTATATAGTAAGCCCTTACTCGCAAAATACTTGGACGTGGCACCGGTCACACCATCAATTTGTTTTGAGCCAGGCGCATAGCTGTACATTGGATAGCGTGTGTTTATTATACCATTTTGGATACGATCTCTGTATTGCGTAGAGGCGTCATCTGGGGTAACGATAAACCCATGGATATTCCCACCGCCACTTTGTCCGCCCATCATCATTGTAGCATCATGCCCCATTATTCTATTCCCTCGAGGATTATTACTGGACAAGGTTGCGCTATACAAAACAGTAAGATCTTTATCCGGGAACTCGAAAGTAGCGTTCCAAACATCGGGAACGTCCCTGCCATCTTTATAATAGTAGATCCCCCCGGTGGATGATGCATATTTCGGGATACCTATATTCATTATCTGGTTAATGGTGTCATAATCATGGGACAGTAAATCTCCGGATAGACCTGTGCCATAGTCATACCAGCAGCGCCACCTGAAAAAGCGTTTTAGAGCCTCATCTCCAAATGGAATTCTATTTCTCAGTGCAACAGGCTCCTGAAATGTTTTCCAGTCAATTGTTTTTGCATTTCCCTCTGGATGTATGTTCCAGACCCAGGCACCCCAGGGTGAATTCCGGTTGGTTGTTAGCTCTACCATGTTGATGGGTCCGAGCAGGCCCTGGTCAATAATTTGTTTTGCTTTCTCATTGGCCTCTACCTGTCTGTTTTGGTGACCGAGTTGAAAGGTTATGCCGGTTTCTTTTACTGTGTCATATACTTTTATTGCCTCATTAAACGTACGAGTGAGTCCTTTTTCGCAGTATACATGTTTCCCCGCTCGGGCTGCATCAATTACAATCTGAGCGTGCCAATGGTCCGGAGTAGCAACAATCACCGCGTCAATGTTGTCATCTGCTAACATCTCTTTATAGTGACGATATTTTTTTGCTATTTCCTGCGGCTTACCACCTGGCCTGGTTTCATTTTTTGATGCCTCGATCCCTTGATCAGTTCGGACTTCAAATAGGTCGCAGACGCCGTTGAGAGAGGTGTTGAGATCTTCTTGCTGCATAAAGGTCGCAAATCCCTTATCCAGTTTATTATTTTTTGCATTTTCTGATGCTCTCTTGGTCCATCCAGGCGTCGCAAACCCGGCCCCTCTTACTAGATGACTTCCGCGTCCGCCATAGCCAATGACCCCTATACGAAGCCGCTCATGATTCCCAATAGAAGATACAACCGCGGGTGCTTTTTTTTCTTTAATTAGATCCTGGAGCAGTGCCGACTTTTTCATAGCATCGCGACGATATTTAGCCCATAGACTAGCAAAAAATGCGCCAAGAACCGGGAGCGTGGCGAGACCCTTTAATAGCTCTCTTCGATCTAGGTTTGTATTATTATCTGATTTATTGTTCCCTTTTTTTGTTTCATTGTCCATGGTAAATAACTCTTATTTAAAAGGTTTGTATTTAACTAAAAGACGGTCTAATCCGATAATTTCACTTGTGGGAAACTGGTAAAGCACAAACAGAGCACAGGCCTCTATCAGATTTTTATTTACCACAAGATAGCTGCCTTCTCCTGGGCGAGCATAATCCAGCCACCAGAATGAAGGAGTGAATAAGTAATAGACTAAAACAAGGATCATCCCTGCATAGCTAGCATATCTGGAGAATAGCCCTAAGATTAAACATGCCCCAATAATTGTGAGGCCCCACATATTTAAATTATCAACGAGGCCAAGTATCGATGGGTTTGCGACCATCCACTTCGCGATGCCAGAGAAGATCCACTTGGCATCAAGTAAGAATGCGGCTGATGACCAAAACGGATTTATTAGCTTCGCAATGCCCTCATAGAGAAAGTGCCAGCCAATAAAAATACGTAAACCTATGAGCCCGTATAATTGAAGCTCATTAACAACGTTATCAGTGATAAGGGTATATTTTTTATTTGAAATTGATGGCTCCAGAATTCATCCCAAAAATATATTAAAAATTTGGGGTTACAAAGCCCAGAAATCTAAATCAAGAGTATTTCTGTATGCCAAAGTAATTGGCTGCTTTATTTCAGTGGGGACTTAGCGCCACTCGGCTAAAAACATATTAGTTTCACCACGTTTTTTCTGATTGCGATTGGAGGCAAACACAAGATATTTACCATCTCTGCTGAACATTGGGAAACCATCAAATCCGTTAAAATGAGTTATTCGCTCTAGGCTAGTTCCGTCTGCGTTTATCGCATAGAGGTCAAAGTCTCTGCCTCTTTCATCGTGCATGTTTGAAGAAAAAATAATTCGGTTGGCATCCGGGAAAAAGAAGGGGCCAAAGTTTGCAGCATTATTGTCTGTTATCTGCTTTTTGTTTGAGCCGTCTGCGTTCATTGTCCAAAGCTGGAGGGCCATAGGGCGGATTGAGTTTTCTGCTAACAGAGACCTATAGTCCTCTTTCTCTTTCTCTGTCTCAGGATAGTAACTGCGCCAGACAATTTTTTTATTATCCTGGCTGTAAAATGCCCCGCCATCATAGCCCAGCCTTGAGGTGAGCTGCGTTTTTTGAGAGCCATCTGGGAGCATGGTCCACAGCTCAAGGTCTCCTGTTGCCATTGACGTGTAGATTATTTTACTCCCGTCAAACGCGTAGGTTGCCTCTGCATCATAGTCTGGACTGTCCGTAAGTCTCTTGAGACTTGTTCCTCCTAGTTCTGCTTTGAAAATATCAAAGTCTGGATACAGTTTCCACACATAGCCCCTGCTAAAGTCAGGCTTTTCTGGGCAGGATTTTGACCCGAGGTGGGTGGAGGCATAGATGAAATGTTTTGTTTTTGGATATTCAAAATAGCTGCAGGTGGTTGCCCCATATCCTGTCGACACCATCTTAGACTCACCTGTTTTAATATCCATAACATAGATCTGGTCACAGAGGCTGTCTCCATCGTGTGCTTGATAAATTAATTTGGTTCCGTCAAAGCTGAAGTATGCTTCCGCGTTTTCTCCGGAGAAGGTCAGCTGTCTAATGCTCTTAAAGTGAGTCTCACCATCTTGAATTAATTCATTTGAATATTCTGAGGATTTTTGACACCCTGAAAGTGCCAACATGAATACGAATAGTGCTGCTGTGTTTTTCATTTTTTCAGGTTAGGCTGACTGATAATGTAGAACGTTCCTGCGGCACCAGAAAGTGCAATAAAATACTTAATCCAAGTCGCCGAATTTTGCAGGCCAATGAAAACCGCAAACATAATAAATACCCACATCGTTACGATCGATAAATATTTTGCTTTTTTTGGCATTCCATTTCCTTCTCGGAAGCGAAGTACCTGGTCGCCAAAAAGAGGGTGGCTAACTACCCACTGGTACATTTTCGTGGAACTACGAAAAAAACATCCGGCCGCCAGGATCATAAATATTGTTGTAGGAAGACCTGGGACAATAATGCCGACCATTCCTACTCCAGTAAGAACCATCCCTATGGACAGCCAAACGATTCTAAGTGCCGGAATGTTTCCGGCACTTAGAATATTTTTATTTTTTATCAACGAGAGACCTAAAAATGATCAAATTTAAACGAGATCACCCCGTTAACATATTCAACAAACTGGACCTTGTAGGTTGTATGCCCTATAGGCTCATAGATGACAAAGACTCTGTCTGGACTGCTCACAGAGACAACATGGCTCTGGGAGTCATAGTGTAAGATCTCACTCGTTCCACCATATTGAACGACAGTCGGGTCCTGAAAATAGTCTTGCATAAATGTACCAGGGCTAGACTCCATATCCTCAAACGCAGTGTCTGAATATTCTGCAGCGTAGACGACCCCAAGCACCAGGCTGGGCATCATATAGGTCGATGGGCCAGCTGTTATTGGGAGCATCTGGAAAGAAATGTGCCAAGAGCCAGAGGAGTCAGTCTCTGCTTCTGCTACAAGGTCATAGTAGAACCCGGTAGCACCATCCGCGTCAATGTCATGCGTGGTGACCTGTGTTGCAGAATGATCATGGTCGTGATTATTATCATCAGATTTTTTATCTTCACATCCGGTCAGGATTAGACCAAAAATTGTGATAAAGAGTGTTAGTTGTTTCATGTTATTTACCTTTCTATTTGTGTTTTTATTTCCATGTAAGCGGTCCGGCCGATGTATGGCCCGTAAGACCTATTGATATGATTACCAATATTTTTTGAGCCTAAGATAATTTGATACTCAGGAGCTAAAGTATATATGATCTGAGCGTCCCCGATTAGATAAGATTTTACGGGCTCAGATGAGGACAGGTAGTCCCCAGATAGAGGGTCAAACTCTTGGGGGAAATACTCTCCGATACCTTTTAGGTTTAGCGCAAGAAGAATTTTTTGATTGCCAGGAGAGAAGGAGACCCTTCCGCCGATAGAAAAAGGAATTGTATTCGGGATCTGGTTGCCCTCTGTGTCTTCATTTTTCACATAGTTCGTTGTGAAACTGGCTGAGAGTGAGCTCGTGATTGTCCACTTTGTGATAAGCTCTAGCCCTGTAAAATATGCCTTTTCAATATTGCGATAGCTGAGTATGCCGGACTCTAAAGCATAATCTTTTATCAGGTTTGAAAAACGATTGTGATAGATCAGGGCACTAGCCTGAAAATTATTTTTATTTCGGTATTCGGCCCCTAGCGTAAGGCCCCTGGAAACCTCTGGCTTCAGGTCAGGGTTCCCCTTTACCGTGTAGCCAAACTGAATGTGCTCCCAGTCGATTAACGACTCCATAAAAGATGGGGCCCTAAACCCGTGTCCATAGGCAGTCCGGTATGTCCACTGATCGCTAGGCTTGTATGCTAGGGCAAGGCGCGGACTGACCACGGTGGTGTCTCCGTATTTATCAAGCCTTAGGCCTGAGACTATCTCCAGGTTTGGCAGAATGCTCCAGGCCACCTGATTAAAAACGCCTGCGATATCTTTTTCTTGTTCGCCGCCGGTAATTCTATCGCTCTTGTATTTAGGCCTTGAAAACTCCAGGCCGCCATTTAGAGTTATATTGTTTCGTTGGTGATTGAATAAAAGTTCATACTCAGTGTTGTCCTCTTGGGTGATGTCATCTTTCTCTGTCTGGCCATCATTATTTTTTACTTCGTATTCTCTTATGTAGTCTGCTTTCCTTATTGTCTGATGGATGGAGCTGGTTTCCTTTATTTTCCATGAGTGCGTCAGCCTTAGCTGGCTGCGGTCAATGGTCGTGGCGTTGGTGTAGAGCACTGTCCCGCTTGATAGTCTGGTCGCGCCCTGATCTTTCTGACCAAAATATTGGTGGGAGATGTAAACCTCATGGTCTGAATGAGCCCAGCTCAGGTCTGTGTTGAGATTGAGCTTGTCAATCTGGTCCGCGCTGATATACTCAAACTGTTGGCCTTTCGTAAAATGCTGGTAGGTAATGTCATTAGAAAGGGTGACGTTTTTTATGGGCAAAGCGACGCTTCCCTTGACAATAGAGTTGACCGGTTCTCTATAGATCTCGCTCGGTGTTCCGCCAAAACTACTGGCCCTGTAGCCTAGGTCCAGGCTTGGAAACTCGCTCGGATCTTCTGTAATAATATTAATCACCCCGCCCATAGCATCGGTGCCATAGACCGCAGACCCCGGGCCTTTTGTGATCTCTATTTTTTTGATACGGTTTGTGGACACCTGGTCTAGGTCCACGCGGTTGTTGAACCTTCCGGTAACCGGCTGATTATTTTTCAGGATTAAAATATACCTAGAGTCGAGCCCGAGCATGTTGAAGATGGCTCCGCCATCAACATTGACCGAGGTTGACACGCCGGCCCTTTGGGCAAGCAGTTCACTGACGGTAGTCGCCCCAGACTCTTTGATCTCTTTGGTTCCAATAATCTCTGTGGCGATTGGGACATCGCGCAGCAGGTAACCGCTCCGCGTGCTGGTCACGACCACATCGTTCATCTGCAGCAGGGTCTCTGTCATTGGGACTACAACGCCCGTGTCGCTAGAGCTGAATACTTGATAGTGGCGGCCATAGGCAATGTGTTTAAACGTGATCTCCATTTGGGCCTGTTCGGAAACAGAAAGTTCAAACTTTCCGCTTTCATCAGAGACTGTTCCGGTTCCCGATAGCTCATCTAAAATATTAACCAGGGGTATAGGCCTGCCGCTTTTTGAGTCTTCTACGGTTCCGCTAACGGTTATGTCTGCATGAGAAGTGGCCACAAGAAAGAAGAAAACAATCGTAGTCTTGTTCAACATATAATAGTCAATTAGGAAAAAGGCTGCGGTATCTAGTTCGTATAGTTGGGGTCAGTGATCAGCTGGTTTAATAGCTTTTCAACATCTTTTTCGGACACAGGCTCTTTCTTGTCTCCCATAAAAACCAGACCCATAAACAGGCCCCCTAGGGCCTTAAACATGAGCTCAGGATTTATTTTTGGAAACTCTCCGGCCTTGACCCCGTCTTCTAAAAGACCCTGGATCACGCCGTAGAGTCGGTGCTGATATTCTTTCCATGGCTGGTTCTCCAGCTTGATCGCTTTCGGAGCGTTAAACAAAAACTCAAAAAGACCAGGCCTGTCCTGGGCGATCTCCGCGATCTTGATCAGCAGACTGACAAATGCCTGCCGGGGACTTTTCTGGTCTGCGATGATCGGCTCTAGGGACTCCCATATGTTTATCCAGCCGCCCTCAAGGATGGCAGAGAATACGTCCTCCTTCGACTTAAAATAATAGTATAGCGTCGCCTTTCCAAATCCGGACTGGTGTGCGATCTCGTCCATGGTCGCGCCCTCTAATCCTTTTGACTTAAACACCTCGAGTGCACCGGTCAGGATTCGCTCTTTGCGCATCTCTCTTTCCTCTATCTGTCGTTTTGATGGGGTCATATAGTATCTCTATTCATTATTAAATTGTTGGTTTAAATTTCGACTGATGGGTCGAAATTAATATTATTTACATAGTTTTTACATAGTTTTTTTTGCGGTTTTTATAAAAAATTTTCTGGATCAGAATAGATCAAATAATTGACAAAGAATCTCGAATAATCTATATTCATAGTCCCTTTATAGGCACATACCTAGATTTAATATAATTTTGTAAAACATAATATAAGGAGTAGAAATGAATCTTATAAGCAAACTTCTATCTTTAGCTGTCCTGTTTTCCTATGGGCTGGCGACAGAAAATACCGAAGAAACGATTGTTGAAAAAACAGCTGTCGTTGAGGAAAGCCACTCAGACAATGTGTCCCCCGACCAAGAAACAGCGCCGGTTGATATTGAGAAAATGATGAGAGTTCGAAAGGCCAAGGCCGAAAAAGAAAAAATAGAGGCCATGCGCCTCCTTCATCAGTACAAAAACCCGGTCCCTGCGGCAGACACTAATATGGACGCCTACAGCGACAGGAAGCAGGCCGAAGAGAGGATCAAGAAAAACAAACGAAACGGTTTGTTCAAGACCCTTGCCGAAAGCCTCCGCAAAAAATTTCCAACAAAAAGGCTGCGATCTACCGATGGCAAGCGCGCGATCAAGTTTCCCACAAATACAGAGACGAATTAGGAGGATATGAAGATGAAAAATATATTAGAAAATAAATTTTGGTGGGCAGCAAGATCCTTTGCTGCTGTAGTTGTTTTTGGTGTTTCTGTCGTATCCGCACAAGCTGTGTTCATTAGTGAATACGGTGAAGGCTCTAGCAATAATAAATGGGTAGAGATCTATAATGGTACGGGTCAGGACGTTGATTTGAGCGGGTACGCAATCTGGAAAATTGCCAATGGTGGAGACTGGGCAGAAGGTCAAGGTAACAATGCTGATCTTTCTGGCACCCTTGCTGCCGGTGACGTTTTTATTTTATGTCACTCTTCTTCAGATGCTGCTATCCTGGCTGAGGCTGATATAACTGGTACACAAGCATCCAATTTTAATGGAGATGATGCCGTCGGCCTTGCTCACAATGGTACTGTTATTGATATGGTTGGTACTCATGGCGATGACCCTGGCTCTGCATGGGGCGTTGCAGGAGTTTCTAATGCAACAGCAAACCACACCTTAGTTAGAAAGGCAAGTGTCGCAAATGGAAACACAGACTGGGCATCCTCTGCTGGAACAGATGCAGAGAGCTCAGAGTGGGTTGTCCATGACTCAAACTATTGGGACGATCTTGGCTCACACACAATGGACCCTCCACCAACAGGAACAGATGTAACATTTACGGTTACAGATGAGTCCGAGTCTTATGTTAATATTAAATATAAAGGTACTGCCACTGGTTGGGCTAATGTCCAGATGCATGACGATGGCACTGGTGGTGACGCAACCGCGGGCGACCATGTATGGACCGTTGTTCTAAATGTTGAAGATGGTGACCATGCGTGGGGCGCTATCGAGGATGATGGCTCAGAGAACGGTCTCTGGCTAATTGTCGGAGAGAACAGAGCTTTTTCTGTTGCAGATGGCGTTGTTACGGGAGAGACTGACTATACGATCGAGGCCGTAGATGTTACCGCAAATTTAACTTTCAAAGTAGTAGACCATACACAAGAGATACAAAACCTTATGTTCAAGGGGACCATGTCTATGTGGGCCGTGTTTCAGGGCTATGACGATGGCACCAATGGCGACGAGATTGCGGGCGACCACGTCTGGACCGCCCAGTATGAGGCAGCCGCTGGCGCCCATGAGTGGGGCGCAATTAAAACGGACAATGGCGACGGAACCACCTGCGTAGCATGTGATGGAACAGACGGCTGGGGAACCTGGCTGTTGCCGCCAGACTCAAACCAGATGTTTACCGTTGGCGATGACGGAAGTGTTGAGGGCAGCACCTCTTTTGACGTTGGCACACCCCCGTCTCCATTTGCTGGTACATGGGTCCTCGCTCCAATAGCTGGCGCGTTAAAGACCGGTGGAGGTATTAATGACGGAGGCTGGTGGTCAAGTCCGGCAGAGGCTGTAGTTGATAGAGCCTGCCTGTTTGATGATCAGTATATTTTCCATGAGGATGGAACCTTTGAAAACGTGCTGGAAACAGAGACATGGCTTGAGCCGTGGCAGGGAACCGATCCTGAAGCATGTGGTACGCCTGTTGCGCCTCATGATGGATCAGGTACCGCGAGCTGGAGCTTTGATGAAGAAATGGGGACGATCACGTTAAGCGGCACGGGCGCATATCTGGGCCTTGCCAAAGCGATAACAGGTGCTGAGCTTAGCAACCCTGCTGATGCGCCTGAGTCTATTACCTATAATATTTTATTTGCAGATGACGAAATGATGGCAGTATATATATCATCTGGCTCTGGCTATTGGACGTTTATGTTTGCTAGGCCAGGTGTAACACCATCGCTCACGGTTGATGTGACCTTTAACATAGACATGTCAAACGTGACTATGTCATCAGAGGGTGTCTACCTTGCGGGAGGCGGTCTATTTGGAAGCCCTGGGGATAACCCGATGACGCTAAACGCTGACCTTGGAGAAAATGTGTATACAATAACCAAGGAGGTTCCAAAGTACTATTCTGGAAACTATATTTTTACAAATGGCGCATGTGGCGACTGGGGCTGTAAAGAAAACCTAGCTGGTCAGGAATGTGCTGACGCGGGAAGCTATAACGATCGTATAATTGAAACCTGGGATTACGACATGACTATCACAGGATGCTTCGAGACCTGCGGCGAGGCGCTTTGTGCGGATATTCAGACTCCGGATCCGGTCACTGTTTATTTTGAGCTTGAAGATACCAATGTTCCTTGCGGCGATAGTAACCCATATGTTACGGGTACGTTTGACGGCTGGAGCGGCTGGGGACTTGAGCTAACACACGATGGGCTCGAACGGTACTCCGGTTCGATTGAACTCATGCCGGGTACTTATGACTATAAGTTTGTCTGTGGTGGCTGGACTGACCAGGAAGATGTTCCTGCAGAGTGTGGCGCTGACAATGGGCTTGGCGGGTTCAACCGTCAGGTGATGGTAGCAGAGGGCGATGACCCAATTCATTTAGCACCCACACAATGGGGCGGATGCCCAGCGGTTGATGGGCTTATACTGGTGGAGTTTGATGTTCCTTCAGATAATATTCCTTGCGATGGAAACCCATATGTTACGGGTACGTTTGACGGCTGGAGCGGCTGGGGACTTGAGCTTATTGATGATGATGGTGATGGCTGGTATTATGGCTCGATCGAGTTAGCCCCGGGTACTTATGACTATAAGTTTGTCTGTGGTGGCTGGTCTGCTCAGGAAGATGTTCCTGCAGAGTGTGGCGCTGACAATGGGCTTGGCGGGTTCAACCGTCAGGTTGTGGTAAGTGATGATGAGGCAGATTGCTGGAGTGATTATTATTACTATGAAGAATATTGTTCGATTTATATCGATGACCAAGCATGGGGACAGTGTCCACCTCCAGATTTTTGTGATGTTTTTGACTGTGTGAACAAGCTTCATGCGATTGTTTTGGTCGACACCTCTCAATATGATTTTGAGACCATGGAGGTCCGGATGACCGGCCCATGGTGGGAGTGGAACCCGAGCGCTGGCCCGGTTGCGACCTGGCAAGAGTTCTGGGACCCGGAAGATGCTGAGTGGACCGGACAGGGTGGATTTTTCCATGTTCAGTTTGACGATATGCCTATCGAGGAGATGGAATATCTTTGGGTGATCAACGGAGAGACAGAGCTGAACCAGCTGCTTGCTGGCGATGACCTGAGTTGTATTCCATACACCGATAATTATAGTTATGCAACACGCGCGTGGCATCCAGACGATTGTGCCCCTGATGATTATGAAGACTATGACCCGATCGAGGATGGTTGTGTTTTTGCAGATATTTATGGCGGATGCTGGGAAGATGATGAAGAGCCAGAGCTGACGATCACAAGCTATGCCTACAGCGTTCAAACGCTTGACAGCTATAACAATGGAGACGATGCAACAACCGTTCTCCCTAGTGTAGATGTGAACGATGGACTGCACACGGTCGCTACCTTTGACACGGTCGGGCTTGATGGACCATATGCTGGTCTCTATGCCTTGTTCTATGACGCCAACTTTAACGGCGAGTTAGACTCCGAGGATTTTAACGTTCTAGAGTGGAGCGATGACTTTGGGAATGATGAGGATGTGATGCTGCTTGTAGACAACGGACCACTGGATATGAACCCTGATCCTGGTGTCTTTGAGACCATGATCTATGCAGACTCTTATGAGGGCACATTTCTTACTACCCAGGGCGCAACCTATTTTATGACCGCTATTGGCCCTGATGGAAGCGTTAGTGACTATACTGCGGTAAGCCCTGTCAGCAGCTCAACCAACAGAGTAACGGGTGTGGCCTCAATGATAGACCCAGATACTGGTGATCCAGTTGGGGTTCCAGGAATGTCTGTCGGCGTCTGGGACTGGTACACCTTTGAGAGTTTTGGTTCTGCGATCACTGGCCCGGATGGGTCCTATGATATGGGCGTGGACATCACGGAGGAAACACTAACCTACATATCTGCTGGGGAAGCCTATGAGATCACAGATCGTTATCTCTGTGTTTTTGACAACGGCGGCTGGAGCGGCTATGGTGGTACCTGGATCTCGGCCTCGATTGGTGCTGCAGGCTATGTCCAACACTTTGACGTTATCAAGCTTAACACACTGGTTCATGGTCAGGTAACTGACCAGGGCGGATCTCCTGTTGGTGGTACCTTGATACAGGTTACTTGGCACTACAGTGACTACTACAGCGATGGTCTTGATATTTACCTGGATGCGGACGATGAGGGATACTACTCTTTCTGGGGCATGAACGGTGAAACAGTTGACATGTGGGCCAACGATTCGAATTATAACTATGATTACTACTATGAAGAGGTATACATATTCTCTGATACCTATGATGATTATATAGGAGGATACTATTTTAACCATGATATTATGCTCGTAGATCAGGATATTCTCCCCGAGACGCAGTTGATTTCTAATTATGGGTTTGAGGAGTATTATCAGGGTTATGGCTGGAACTCTTATGCAGATGGCTGGGGATTTTGGCCGTCAGACTGGAACATGCATATTGAGCTCACAGGAGCAGAAATATTTGGCTCTGATGAACCCTTTACCGCCTATGGTTATCCTGGGCAGGGTGAAGCCAGTCTCAAAATGTGGGGCCAATACAATAGCGTAAACAATCAGACAGACTATTTCCAGTCTTTCGATAATTATATAGAGCCAGGGGCTATGATTCATGCTAGTGCACATATGATGTCACACCCTGGTGATTGGATTGGTAAGCTGGATGATAATGGTACTGGCCTGAACAGCGGACAAGTGTTTGTTGCTTATTTTGACTACTACGGATCCTTCTTAGGCATTGACCTGTCAGAGCCGATGGACTCTAGTGATGCCGCTGGTGAGTGGCACCATAGGCAGATCATAAGCGAAGTCCCTGATGGCGCGTATTCAGTTAATATAGGTGTCCGATATAATCAGGTTTATGATGCAGATGGCAACGCCGGTCACGGTTCAATATACTATGATAATGTTCAAGCTTACACAGGTGCCAACGATGTCCATACGGTTTATATTGATGGTATGGCATGGCTAGAAGGGTATGATGAATATGGAAACAATACGTACATGGAAAATCCGCTACCGAATGCACCGATCTATGTGTATAACGGCAGCTATTTTATAGAGGTTATGTCCGATGAGTATGGCTATTGGTCTGCCGAGGTTCCTGCATATCAGGAGTACTATGTGACAGGTGGCTTGGGCCCAGATGATGGAATCTGGACCTCGTCATTCGAGACAATATATGCGTGTGACAGCTATGACTATTACTATTACTGTGATACGTATGTAGATATTGTCTTTACTCCTACATCATCTATATGGTTTGATGTAAATGGTCAGGTAACCGACGCCAGCGGAAACCCATTGTCTGACACCCAGGTTGGTTTTAATAATGATGATACGGGTCAGCACCACTATACCTGGACAGACTATATGGGCTACTTCAGTATTTCTGTTCCCTATGGTATGTATGATGTTTCAGCCCAGATGAGTGGCTACATGACCGGACATCAGAATGGGGTTGATGTGACCTCTTACGGTGTCTACCTTGAGTTTACTCTTGAGGCCGCAGAACTCACCGGTGCCGCAGAGGGTGTCGTGGTATTCCATGGTAATCCTCCAGAAGAGGGTGCCAGCGTATGGTTCTGGAACGATAACTATAGCGCCGGAGGTGGTACAAACTCTGATGGCTTTTATAGTGTCCCTCTTCCGGATGGGATCTATGATGCCTGGGCAGGTGCTCCTAACTATGATGGCTTCTACCAAGAGGCTGCGTTTGAGATAGCCGGGAACACAGTTATCTATAATGTTGACCTGTATGAGGAAGGATTTGCTTTAGCTCCGCAGATTGTTGATCTGCACGATGTTCCAAATGATCAGGGTCGTCAGATGCGATCCGTTTGGAACGCTGGAATGCCAGGCAACTGGGAGTATTTTACTCAGTTCTCTATCTGGAGAAAAGTCAACGGTGCGCCTATCGAACTGTGGGACTATGTAGAGACAGTTCCGTGGCATGGTATGGATGATCCGTATGCTGCCGTGGTGCCAACGCTTGGTGACTCTTCAGTTCACGGGATCTATGAGAGCACGTTCATGGTCACCGCGCACACAGAGGACATCGACATCTGGTTTGACTCTCAGCCGGTTAGCGGCTACTCGATTGACAACCTGCATCCTGGAATTCCAATGAGCCTGGTTTACAGTCATGACCCTGGAGCAGTCTCGCTAAGCTGGTCTGGTCCGGAGGATGAAGACTTTAGCCACCATAATATCTATAGGCAGGATATCGCCAGCTCAGATCCGGCGGTGGTGTTTACCACGGTGGACTCTTTCTACGTGGACCAGGACGTGACAGACGCTGGTGCCTATGAGTACTGGGTCACTGCGGTTGACCTATCTGGTCTAGAGTCAGAGGCCTCAAACTCTGTCTCAGCTGTTCTCTCAGCAGATGAGAACCTTGGCCTGCCAACGGTCTTTGCTCTGAGTCAGAACTATCCGAATCCGTTCAACCCATCTACCCAGATACAGTATGCACTTCCTGAGGAAACAAGGGTCGTCATATCTATCTATGATCTGATGGGGCGTAAGGTTCGGACCCTGGTCAATGACGTACAGAATGCTGGATACAGGAGTGTAATGTGGAACGCAACAAACGACATGGGAAGACTTGTCAGTGCGGGCGTCTACATCTACTCGATCCAGGCAGGTGATTTTGTCCAGAACCGTAAGATGGTGCTGATGAAATAACCCGGTTATAATAGCGCTATTAAAGCGCTCTATGATTACATAAAAGGGGTCTCGTTTGGGGCCCCTTTTTTGGTTAATTTACTGCGCAAACCAGCGAGGATATTTGTATGAAAAAATGTTATAATGTTCTTACCCTAGTATTATTTTTGATGTTATCAGGCGGCCTATATGGTCACTGTCAGGTCCCCTGCGGGATCTATGATGATGCCGTAAGGATCGTCCAGATCGAAGAGGATATCGCCACCATGCGTAAGGCCATGAGCATGATCAAGGGTCTCTCCGGTAAGTCAGATGCTCAGTCGCTCAATCAAATGATTCGCTGGGTAAACACCAAGGAGTCTCACGCGGTCAGGATCCAGGAGACGGTCTCTTCTTACTTTCTAGCGCAGCGTATTAAGCCAAAGAAAAAGGGTGAAGCAGGTCGGCAGAATTATGTAAACCAGACCCTGCTTCTGCAGCAGCTGATTGTGGCGGCCATGAAGTGCAAGCAAAACGTCGACCAGAGCAGGTGTGAAGCGGCCTCAGACCTGGTCACTGAGTTCTCTGTGTCCTACTTTGATGAGCACGGAATGGATCACCTGAAACAGTTCCAAAACAAAAAATAATCCCCAAATAGTATCTAAATCAGGATATAATTACTCCTCCTATATATATAAAGGTGTAACAATATGGTTTTCCAATTTTTTACATTTCGTATTATTCTGTTACAAACGG
>Ga0207992_1000439_pt1 | contig 21296 bp, 27 predicted proteins | sample ETN02SmetaG_FD_185788 | JGI IMG/M metagenome (GOLD analysis project Ga0207992, IMG submission 185788) | Marine microbial and viral communities from oxygen minimum zone, Eastern Pacific Ocean - ETNP2014F10-02SV255 (SPAdes) (version 2) | ecosystem: Environmental > Aquatic > Marine > Oceanic ...
CAATAAATCCTGATACATCTATGCCTGATTGGAGTAAAAAATTCATTCCTACACTTGATCAAATTATCGTAATGTCTGTTGTACCTGGAAAATCAGGTCAAAAATATATTGAAAATACACATGATAAGACAAAAAATCTCTTGATAAATCTGAAAGAAAATGGTTTTTCGGGTTACATTGAAGCAGATGGTGGAGTAAATTTGGATAATATTGGTGAATGTTTTGCAGATGGTGCACGTGCATTTGTTGGAGGTAGTGCAATAATTGGTCAAACTGATGTTAGATTGGTAATTCGAGAATTTAGAAATCAAGTATTAAGAACTAGACGTAAATTGTTAATTCAAAAAGCAAATGAACTTGGTGGTACTGAATTAGTGAATAAATGGATTGACTTGCATGTAATTGGCAAGAAAAAAGATGAGTTACAACAAATTGCAACGGAGCTTGGATATCAATGAGTGATGAATTTGGTGATATGCGAACTGCTTATGGTAATGCATTAACTGAATTGGGCGAACAAGACAAAAACATCGTTGTCTTAGGTGCTGACACAACTGATTCGCTTAAAACATCCGGTTTTGGAAAACATTTTCCTGATAGATTTTTTAATGTAGGGATAGCTGAAGCAAATTTGGTATCGGTTGCTGCAGGATTAGCTTATTCTGGAAAAACATCTTTTGCAAGTACATATGCAATATTTCTGCCAGGAAGATGTGTTGATCAAATAAGAAATTCAATTGCTTATCCTTCGAGAGGAGAAAAAAAGGGTCTAAATGTTAAACTTGTAACCTCTCATGGTGGATTATCTGTTGGACCTGATGGTGGTTCTCATCAAACTATTGAGGATATTGCAATTATGCGTGTTATCCCAAACATGAAAGTTCTAATTCCTGCTGATGCTACTGCTGTATCTAAACTAACAAAAAATATTGCACAAATTTATGGTCCATTTTACATGAGAATGGCAAGATCTAAAGTTCCTACCATTTACTCTGATTCTCAAGAATTTGAAATTGGAAAAGGTATTACACTAAGAGATGGAAATGATTGTACCATAGCTGCTACTGGAATAACAGTAAAAATGGCTCTAGATGCAGCTGAAAAACTTCAACAAGATGGAATTTCTTGTAGAGTGATTGATTGTTTTACAATAAAACCTATTGACAAAGATATTCTAGAAAAAGCTGCCCGAGAAACTGGTGCAATTGTTACTTGTGAAGAACATAATATTATGGGTGGATTTGGTTCTGCCGTTTCTGAAGTTGTATCTGAGTCTTATCCTGTTCCTATACGTAGAATTGGTGCACAGGATAAATTCGGTGAATCTGCTCGTGATAATGAAATCCCTCAGTTATTAGAAAAACATGGTATCACATCAATTAATATAGAAAATACTGTTAAAGATATCCGGAGCAAACAATGAAAATTTTCCTTGATACCGCAAATATTCAAGATATTCGAAAATATAACGACATGGGTTTGTTAGATGGAATTACTACAAACCCTTCACTACTTGCAAAAGAAGGTGGTGATCCACATGCTGCAATGGAAGAAATCACTAGAATAATCAAAGGTGATGTTAGTTTGGAAGTTGTCAGTACTGATTATGATGGAATGATGGAAGAAGGGAAAAAACTTCGTGAATATGGTGATCATGTTGTTGTAAAATGTCCAATGACCGGAGATGGACTAAAAGCTTGTAAGAGTTTTTCAGAACAAGGAATACCTGTAAATGTTACACTTGTTTTTTCTGCAAATCAAGCACTCCTTGCAGCAAAAGCAGGTGCAAAATATGTTAGTCCTTTCATTGGAAGATTGGATGATATTGGTCATACAGGTATGGACTTGATTAGAGAAATTAAACAAGTTTTTGTAAATTATGATTTTAAAACAGAAATTCTTGTTGCTAGTGTAAGACATCCACAACATGTTGTAGATGCAGCAAAAATTGGTGCTGATGTTGTAACTCTACCTGCTGGAGTTTTAGCTAAAATGCTTGGTCATTCTTTAACTGATAAAGGTCTCAAGGCATTCTTATCTGACTGGGAGAAACTACAATCTGAACTCTCAAACAAATCTTAATTTTGAAAATACTTGACTGGTTTTTTTAATAATCCACGACGTCATCTTAGAAAACTTGTAAAACAAAAAAAATATGATGAAGCATTAGAATATGGTCATGGAATTGAAAAAAAACTTGAACATGATCCTGACATTGCTTTCATTATTGGGACCATATATTATATCAAAGGTGATTCTGAAAAAACATTACAATATATGGATAAAACTTTAGAAATTGGAATGTTTGACCTTGATGCTTTAGCAATTAAAGCAAGTGTGTATCTTGTTTTAAAGAATAAAGATAAGGTGATTGAATGTTGTGATAAGATTAAGGAATTGGATCCAAAAAATAAATCTCTAATTGAGATTGAAGATGAATTAAAGAAAATTTAAAAATAATAAATAGAATTGGAGAATCTACGCGTCGTAGATCATTAATTCTTTTTCTTCTAATGTAGAATGTAGGTTATGTACAGATCTATACACATCTGCTTCTTTTTTAGCACCTGTGCATACGAGCTTTCCTGATGCAAACAAAAGAATTACTGTTTTTGGATCAAGCATTCTATGAATCAAACCTGGAAATTGTTCTGGTTCATACATACTTCTTGGCAATTTTCTTGCTGCTTGTTCTAAATGGATTTTACCACCTAGATTGATTGCTGCAACAATATTTTGTACTGTAATGACTGCATCTTTTTTTATTTTGATACCTCCTTTACGTAATTGTTTTACAACTGTCTGAACAGCTTTTACTGCCATTTCTTCAGATTTTGCGCCAGTACATACCATTTTACCTGTTCTAAAGATTAGTGTAGCAGTTCTTGGGCTTTCTAATCGGAAAACTAAACCTGGAAACTGATCTGGGTGGTATTCTGTATCAGGAAATTTTTTAGTAATATCATTAAGATCTACTTTCTGATCAACTGATGCTGATGCAACCACGTTTTCTACACTTACTATTGGTTTCGTCTGTGGCATTTCTACTCTTTTAAATAGTCCCTTTATATATACATGGATTTGATTTCAGTCTGATATTTCAATTAATGACGGTTTATCCACATATACCGATACTCTTCTTCAAAAAGATCTATCTTCATATCGTCATTTTTCATTTCATCTGGATGAAATTCAAAAAAATTTAATTTTCCTGAATATGGAATGGGTACTCGTAATTTTTTTGGACTTTCTAAAATAAATCCATATTTGTTTTTTGTAATATCTGATAATGAGTGATGTTTTTTCTTATCACTTTTTAGTTCTTTATCTGATTCATATTTTTTCACATCAGTTAATTTGACTTTTCCAATTATTGCACCTGTTGTAATTGATGATGAAATTTTCATCCGTTTACAATCTTCTATGAGAATATTTTTTGCAGCATGAACTAAAAACTCACCTCGAAATTTTGTATTCCATTTTCTTAATTCAATTGTTTTTTTACCTTGAATAATTAATTCTGCAAATGGTTGACAAACAGAAAGACATTTCATAAATTTCTATTATTTAGTCACTGTTAATAAATATCAAAATTATGAGACTTGTTCAATAATCTTTGATAGATCCTTGGTTTGACTTTCAGGTAAACCGGTAATTCCTCCAGTAAGACTATCTGTTTGAATGCCTTTTTCAGCTAAAACATTGGCTGCCATTAATGATGTTCTTCCTGCCATACACACCATCAGTGATTTTCCCTTTGATTCTTGTAATGCCTGATCAATTTGCTCAGGAACTTGTTGTCCTGATAGCAGTTCTTGGGCTGTTCTTGCATTTGGTACTACAATCTTACTCTTATCAATTCCAAGTGATTTTGCAAGTAGCTCAATTCCTTCTTCACGTGGAGTATATTGAGTGTGAATCCATATCACTTTATCATAATCATTTGCGTTTGATGCAACATCTTGTTGTGATACTTGAGTAGGTGTTATACTATTTCCAATCTTTTCAAAGTTCTTTCTATATTTTTCAATTCCATCACAAACCATAACAACAAAATTTCCTCCATCTTTGTATATCATTTGTAATGCAGCATAAAGTTCAAGAGCACTACTTTCGCCCATATCATGTCCTTTGTCTACAAAGAATTTCAGTAGCGGTTTTGCCTGTTCAAAATCAATTTGATGTTTACCTGCATATTTTTCTGGATTGTAATATTTGAGACCATCTGCATTTCCTATTGTTCTTATTCCTGCAACATCTTGTTGATCTGGAGGAAATATGACATGAACTCCTTTTTTGTTATATTTTTCATCAAAGTATTTGCTTAGACCACCTGATGTTCCGCCTGTTCCAAATGTACAAACAATATGGAAATTTTCTAATGATTCTCCATTTTCTTGTAATTGTTGATCAATTTCAACGCCTGTAACTGTTCTATGTGCATCAACATTCAAATCATTATCATACTGTTCTGGACAGAACAAATTGTAAATTTTTGCAAGAAATTTTGCCAAGTTAATAATGTCTTTTTTAGCTAAAAGTGTTTCAATGTCTGAAATATTATTGTCAAAAGCTTCTGGTTCAAATCCAAGTTCAATCATTTGTGAACGAATATTTGCTGCAGTAGCTTTTGCAACCAATGCATCTTGTTTATCTTCCATTCCCGGTGCAGGACAAATATCCATATCCAAATCCATGATTCGAATATTTCCATTTCTTAATTCTTTGAAAACACCTTCCTGAAGTTTTCTAGAAACAAGTGCAATTGCAGTTACACCAATCTTTGATAATAGTCCTAATGCAATTCCAAAGTTTCCTGATGTAGCTTCAATTACTGTTGTTCCTGAATTAATTTTACCTGTAGTTATTGCATCATGAATAATGTTCACAGCTGGTCTTACTTTGATTGAGCCCGTTAGTAATGTACAATCAAATTTTCCATAAATTTTGAAATCTTTGTTACTAATATCTACATCATATACTGTCTTTGCACATTCTTTAAGATCATTTGTAAGATCTATTAGTGGTGTTGCATTAACAATCTCTACTTTACCATCTCTTTCTTCTCTATGTGGAACTTTTGACCATACTTCTTGTTCAAATTTTTCCATTAATGCATTATCGGACATATGTTTGCATAATTTAGGTTCAATTTAGAACTTTTGCAATTAGCTTGGCGTAATTAGGTAAGGGTAATTTTCGAGAAGTATTTTAACTATAGAGAATAATGTATACTATGAAAATATCTGCACCTTTGATTAAAGCACTAAATAATCAAATTTCAATGGAAGCAAATGCTGCCAATTCATATCTTTCAGCTGCATCTTGGTGTGACATTACAGGTTATGATGGGGCTGCAAAATTTTTCCATTCTCAAGCAGAAGAAGAACATCAACATATGTTGAAATTTGTAAATTTTGTTAATGGTCAATGTCTTGGAGCAATAATTCCTGGAGTAAAACAACCACCAAAAACTTACAAATCTTTAGAGTCTATATGTAAAACCGCCTTGTCAAATGAACAAGCTGTTACAAAAGCAATTAACCATATGGTTGATTTAGCCCAAAAGGACAAAGATCATAACACATTCACATTCTTACAATTCTTTGTCAATGAACAGATAGAAGAAGAGCAACAATTTGAAAATATAATTCAAAAATTCAATCTTTTAGGTCGAGATAAACTCGCAATCTATGAAATTGATAAATTACTTGGAGAACTTGCAGCTTCTCGTAATGTTTCTGAAGCTTAATTAGATTTTTTCCAATCTAATTGTTTTTTGTCATATTCTTCTTTTGAATACATTATTTTTGCGGGAACTCCTCCAACAACTGTATTTGGCGGTACATCTTTAGTTACAACTGCTCCCATTGCAACAACACTATTCTCTCCAACTGTTATTCCTGCTTTGATCACTGCTTTACTACCAATTATTGCATTATCATTAATTGTCACTCCAATTAATTTTTCACTTGGTGGAAATGGATCATTTGTTAGTGATGCTGAAGGTCCAATAAACACATTTTTTCCAATCCTTGATAGTGGTGGAATGTAAACTAATCCTTCAATCATTGTATTGCTTCCAATTTTTACATCATAGTCAACATGAGCAAGTGAACCAATTTTCACATTATCTCCAATCTCTGTATTTTCTCCAACATATGCAAAATGCCATATCTTCACATTATCTCCAATCTTTGCTTTTTCAGAAATAAAATTTTCTACCAATCTTATCACAAATGCCACGGTTTTCCTTGTTTAGTTATTTTTTCTGGAAGAGATTCTTTATTTTTTCTGAGAAATTCTTCTTCTTGTTTTTTATCTCTTAGCTCATCAGGAAGCATAATTGGAATCTCTTCGATTATGAGAAAATGTCTTTTACATGAATTACAATAAATTGCTCCTTCAACTATCTCATCATTTTTTGATTTAATTTCTATTAATTCTAAAGGATGATTTTTACACATTGGACAGGCCAAAATGTCTAATAGATTTTTTTTCATTTTATATCCAGATAAATTGGAATTCCCTTTTGACTAGATAAAAGAGCTGCTTCTGCAATTCTTGTTACATTTACTGCATGCTCAGGTTTCACTATTAACTCGTTTTTACTCTCAATTGCATCAAGAAAATTCCTAATTTCTAAAGATAATGGTTCCTCTTTTTGGTTAGATGGGGTTTCAGTTCCTTTGTCAGTTTCAACTCGTATCTCTTGTGTAATAAAATCTGAAAAAATTCTCCCATCTGTACATACTGCATTAAAGTTTCTAACCCTAGTTGGAGTAATCCAATTTGAAGAAATTGTAGCTATTCTGTTATCTTTGAAACCAAGCATTATTGTTGCAAAATCTTCATGTTCATGATTTATCTGACCTGATTTTGCAAATACGACTTGTGGAGTTTCATCAAATAACCACATAGCTGTATCAATATCATGCACACTTGTATCGTAAATTATTCCAACATCTTTGATATGCAGAGGCATTCTATGTTCACGATAAAATTCTAATCTGATTAAATCACCAAATTTCTTTGTTTTCAGATAATCCTTAACATGAGCTACTGCAGGATTAAATCTCTCAATATACCCGCATGTTAGAATCACTTTGTTCTTTTTGGCTTGTTCTACCAACCTTTCACCATCTTCTGAAAGATATGTCATTGGTTTTTCTACAAAAACATGTTTCTTTTTTTCAATTAATTCTGATGCTAATTGTGAATGAGTTGATGTGGGTGTACAAATGAATGCTGCATCAAATTCTTCATTATCAAATAATTCATCTGTTGTCTTGTAATAATTGACATTATATTTTTCTCCAAATTCTTTTGCTCTCTCATAATTCATATCACAAATTGCAGATAACACTCCATATTCTGATAAAATTCTACAGTGATTTTTACCCCAGCCACCAGTTCCAATTTGAATTACTTTCATTTTTTATACACGTTTGTTAACCATTTAGAAAATTTTTTGTTATTATTCATTACTATCTGTGTGTATGTATCCATAATCTGTTTTGTTACATTTCCAACTTTTCCATCTCCAATTTTTTTAGATTCTATCTTAATTACCGGTGTTATTTCTGCTGCGGTTCCAGTTAGAAAAACTTCATCTGCTTTCTTTAATTCATTATTTGAAATTTCTTGAATTTTTGTTTTGATTTTTACATTTTTTGTAAACTCTAAAATTGATTTTCTTGTAATGCCATCTAATGCTGATGATGAAAGAGGTGGTGTTATCAATGTGTTATTTTTTACAATAAAGATATTTTCTCCAGGTGCTTCACTAACTTTACCATTCTTATCTAATAGAATGGCTTCATCAAATTTTCTCTTTTTTGCATCTTGTGTTGCTAGAATTGAATTCAGATAATTACCTCCCATTTTTGCTTGTGTAGGAGTTGAACTATCATTAAATTTCCTCCATTTTGAAATACATGCGGTAATTCCATTTTTATTAAATAAATCACCAAATGGAAAACAAAAAACAACTGCATGTGTCGGTGCTTTTTTTGTTACATGTAGATTAATTCCATATTGTCCTACAAAATAAAATGGTCTGATATAACATGAAGTTTTAATTTTATTTTTTTTGCACAAATTAATTATTGCATCTTTGATCTCTTTGTTTGAAAATCCTAGTGTAATGTCATAAAATTTTCCTGAATTTCTAAACCTTGTAACATGTTCATTCAATCTAAAAATGTTTAATTCTTCTCCATTCCAATATGCTCTAACTCCTTCAAAAATTGATGTACCATAATGAATTGCGTGAGTTGTTACGGGAATCTTTGCATTACTATGTTTTACAAACTTCCCATCAAACCAAATTAATTCAGATATGGAACTCACAAAAAATTCTAGAACTTTGTCTATTTATTTTATAACTAGGTATAGCCCTCTTTTGGAAATTTCATCCCTAATACTCTCATTGTATTGTCTTCTGTTGAAGCAAATTTTTCAACAATGGACCAATTTTTCTTAATAATCTCTGCTACTGTTTTTGGTACTTGTTTCTCCCACTCATTTTTATCTCCTGAAACAGAATCATACATGTCATTTTTTACTGATGTAGCTGAGAGTTTTTTTCTTTGACCTACTTTAGGTTTCAATCTGTATAGTCTTAACATCAATCCCTCTGCTTTATCGCCTGTGTATGTGTAATAATCTCCTTTAATTTGACTGAGAATTTCTTTTCTTAATTCCCATGAACCTTTGGAGACAAGCGGTGGAAAATATTTTTTGAAAGGTGCATGAAATGTGTAATTCGATGAAACTGTTATGGACTCACCAAAAACTGATTCTAACATTTCTTTTCTAAGTTCAAATGTAAATGGAAAGCTTTTACTGTTTATTTCATTATTACCACTCAAAAATCTAACTGGCATTACTACTACGTCATCTTCTTTTGTTAATTCCTTGATAATTTCTGAATGGGCATTTGTTACTGGATTCAAATGTGCCAAGTAAATTGCAATTGTCATATTTGTATGATATGTATCTTGTATTTCAATTGTTGAGTTTTATTATAAAAAAATTCAGATTATCCGTATGACTCAAACTTGACTTCATAACTTCCATCTTCACGTTTATTTCTCTCAGTTACAAAGTCTTTATTTCCAAGATAGTCTAATGTTCCATCGATGGTTCCTTGCCATCCACAAATGTAAAACATTGTGTTATCTTTAGTAATTGTTTCACCAACTAATTCTTCTAATGGTGATTTTTCACCAACTTTTGTTCTTAAGAATTGTTCTACTCTTCCTGTTTGACCTGTCCATGCACGATTAAACCATTCTTGCGGTCTACTTATTGCTGCTCTATATTTGAAATTCCATTTATCTGCTCCTCTATCCAAACTTTCATTTTCTAAATCGGTGAGTAATTGTTTGTAACTTAATTCGTCCACATAACTTGCTCCATGTAAAACTATGATTTCTCTTTTATCTCCTATGTCATGAAGATGTTGTGCATAACTAACAAATGGGGCTAGTCCTGTTCCTCCTCCAATACATACAATTCTTCTAGTATCTGGATCTCCATTTGGTAATTCATCATTTATTGTTAAATGACCTAGTGGTTTAATCCAACTAACATCTGAACCTTCTTTTGCATTAAATAACTCAGTTGTTAATCTTCCTGGAAATGGTTTTCTTACCCATCTAATTACAAACTCAAAAAATTTTTTATTTTCTGGATGTGATGCAATTGAATATGCACGTCTAACAATTTTATTTTGTTCTCCAGGTACTGGCATTCCAATTGTTAAAAATTGACCTGCTTTGAAATCTGGAATTACACCATCTTCTGGAACAAGACGAAATATACCAAGATCTTCTTTTAGTAATTGTGTGTAAGTTAATTTTGCTTTATTATCTTGAACCATTTCTTAAAAATACGGATTTATGTTTAAATATCTTCTGTTAGATTAGCCTAACTCGAATTAAGTTAAATGTTGGTAATTTTTTAAGAAATCGAATCGTTTAGGTTCAATACTGGGCCGGTAGTTCAGACTGGTAGAATACGCGCATGGCATGCGTGGGGTCAAGGGTTCAAATCCCTTTCGGTCCACCATTTAATTAAAAAATTTTAAAATTTTTTCATATTCTGATTTATCTAATTTATGCAATTCTTCAATTTCATCATCTGATATTTTTTCATCAATTCTTGCCAATGCATATGCTGCACTTTTTACTGCTTCAAAATTTGAATCAAAAATTCCGTTATGCAATTCTTTGACTGATTCTTTTGCTTCTAAATGCCCTAATGCACCATATGCACAGGTTCTAACTAAACCGCTTGAATCATTTGTTAATTCTCTAATTTCTCTAATTGCATTTTTTTCATTTCTGTTTGCTAAAACTAACATTGTGTATGCTCGTACATTCTTACTATCATTTTTTAATCCTAGAACCAGATCTTTCAAAATATTATTCTCATTAAGGAATAGAGTGCTGAATACCTCTCCTCTAATCTCTATATCTTCATCATCAAATAATTTTATTATTTCCTGAGTAATTTCCTGATCGTTATTTTGAGTTAAAGTTGGTAAAACACTTTTTCTTACATTCTCATTTTTGAGTGATTCTAAAATTCCCTCTCTATTCATTCTATCTTGATTTAAATTATCCTCGTAATATTTTACTCGCATGTCGACCGAACAACGAGACACTGTATTCATAGGTAAGAAACCAATTATGGCTTACGTCACTTCAACGTTAATCCAATTGGCCAACATACCTTCTGTCAGCATCAAAGCTCGAGGAATGAGTATCGGTAGAGCCGTAGATGTTGCACAAATAATTTCAAGAAAGACCGAAAACTCCGGATATAGCATTGGAAATATATCCATAGGCTCTGAAAGTTTAGAGTCACAAGACGGTAAGACAAGAAATGTTTCCACAATAGAAATTGAAGTAAAGAGAATTACTCAATAACTCTTTACTAGTTTTTTCTTTTTTTATTTTGAATATTTACCTTCTAATTTTCTAAATTTTGATAGCTCCACAATATCATTAAACTGATCAAAATTTACCAAATCTTTTTTCAATCTTGTAGTGGTGCCTTTATCTTTCAACTCCTTTAGTATCTTCATTGTTGCAAATGTGTTTGCGTACAATATTGATAATGGATAGAGTATGAGTTGAAATCCCATCTTATGTAATGTTGATGTTGAGCTAATTGGAGTTGCTCCTCCCTCAATCATATTTGCCACTAGTGGGGCATTAATTGATTTACCAATTTCTCTCATTTCTTCTATTGATTTTGGTGCTTCGATAAAAATCAAATCTGCGCCAATTTTTTTATAATATTTACCTCTCTCAATTGCATCATCCAATCCTTCTGTAGCTCTTGCATCTGTTCTGGCTACTATAATGAAATCTTTATCCTGCTTTGCATCTACTGCGGCCGCCAATTTCTCACCATATTCTTCTTTTTGAACTACCTCTTTTCCTTTCATATGTCCACATCTCTTAGGCCATTTTTGATCTTCGAGAAATATTCCTGAAACTCCTGCTACTTGTAAATCTCCAAGTAATTTTTTTACAGTTAGTGCATTCCCATAACCTGTATCTACATCTACAATTAGTGGAACTGATATTGCATTTGCTATACGTCTTGCATTATCAGTTGTTTCAGTTGATCCGATAAAACCATAATCTGGCATTCCTAGCAATGTGGCTGATGTCCCATAACCTGTTTGAAACATTGCTTCAAATCCTACTTTCTGAGCAATTTTCGCCCCTATGGCATCATAAACCCCTGGAACTACCAAAGGCTTTGATTTGTCATTTATCAGTTTTCGAAGTTTTTTCATAAAACCTATCTGCCCATGTTTTATTTATGATTAGTCTATTTCTTAGAATCCATTTCTTTGATCTTTTCTAATTCTGATTGTAAAAATTTCTTATATTTTTCAACTTCTCGATTTGTCATATTGCCTACATTTGAACTCAACAAGTTTCCTAGTATGGTAACTCTCTCCAAAACATCCATTGCCATAAATTTACCCACATTGGCCATCTTCATCATTGTATCCATCTGTTTTTTCATGTTATGGTTAAATGACTCTAAATCTTCAAATGTTGTTTTTCCTTTATTCGTAATCTGATATTTCCCATTCTCGGTTTCTTCAATCAAATTTTCATCTAACAATCTACCTAGTAGTGGATAGATTAGTCCTGGAGATGGTTTCCATTCCCCATCACTTTCTTTTACTGCAGAATCGATAATTTCTTTACCTGTATGTGGCATTTTTTGCAATTGCTGTAAAATGTAGTATCTTGAAAAACCTCTTGGTATTGCACTTCCTACTCTTTGTGCCCACTTATCAAACATCACTAGTGATATCGCTAGCGATATATATTAATGATTCGATCTATCATTTTGTTATAATACATAAGTAGCCTATTCTGAATTTATTCATAATGGCGGCTTCCATTGAATTTGATCTAATTATTGCAGGTTCTGGTTTAGCAGGATTACGTGCTGCCATTGAAGCTGCAAAGAAGAATCAAAAAATCAAGATTGGTGTAATAGCTAAAACACAAGTTATGCGTTCTCACTCTGTATCTGCAGAAGGTGGTACTGCAGCTGTCATTCAAGAGGACAAAGGCGATACTATAGAATCTCATATTTATGATACTGTAAAGGGCAGTGATTTTCTAGCTGATCAAGACACAGCTGAAAAATTATGCCACATGATGCCAAACGAAATTTTTCAATTAGAACATTGGGGAATGCCTTGGTCAAGACAAGAAAATGGAAAAATTGATCAACGTAATTTTGGTGGATATAGTTTTCCACGTGCAACATATGCTATTGACAAAGTTGGATTTTTTGAAATGCAAACATTATACGACACATGTCAAAAATTTGATAATATTGAATTTCTAAATGAATGGTATATCACATCAATCATTCATGATGGAAAACAGTTCTGTGGACTTACTGCAATAGAAACATCATCTGGAACATTTTACACTATCAAAGGTAAAGCGTTAATCATTGCAACTGGAGGTGCAGGAAGAATTTTTAGTTATTCAACTTATGCATTATCATCAACGCCTGATGGTCTTGATATGGCTTATCGTGCAGGAATGGCACTAAAAGATATGGAATTTGTTCAATTCCATCCTACCGGAATTTTACCTTCTGGAATTTTAATTACAGAAGGTGCTAGAGGTGAAGGTGGTTATTTGATTAACAAAGATGGTGACCGTTTTATGAAAAACTATGCAGCTGGAAAAATGGAATTAGCTCCACGTGATATTGTTTCACGTTCAATAATTACTGAGATTAACGAAGGTCGTGGTTTCAAACATGAAACTGGAGAAGATTGTATGAAATTGGATTTAAGACATCTTGGAGATGAAAAAATCAAGGCTAAATTAGGTGGAATTAGAGAGATTTCAATTAAATTTTCAGGAATTGATCCTGCTGATGAACCAATTGACGTTAGACCTGTCTGTCATTATATGATGGGTGGAATTCACACAAACATTGATGGTGCAGCTGAACTTCAAGGAGTTTGGGCTGCAGGAGAGGCTGCATGTAATAGTGTTCATGGAGCAAATCGTCTTGGTGCAAATTCTACTTCTGAATGTCTTGTATGGGGAAAAATTACTGGCTCATTAGCTGTTGATTATATTGAACAAGATCATACTTCAGCACAATTTCCTACTCATCTTGTAACTGCTGAAGAAACTAGAATTTTTGACGGAATATTTCGTGGACGTGGAGATGTAAATCCATACGAAGTAAAACAGGAAGTTGCAGAAACTCTTAACGCAAAAGCATATGTCTATAGAAATCATAATGATTTGGCTGAAGGTCTCAAAAAAATTCGTGATCTAAAACAAAAAACATGGAAACATGTTGATGACTCTGCTAAAGAGTATAATACAAATTTCCAAAATGTCATGGAGTTAGATTCCATGTTCCGTGTGGCTGAAATTGTTCTTTTAGGAGCATTAAATAGAAAAGAATCTAGAGGTGGACACGCAAGAACTGATTTTCCAACACGTGATGATGCTAATTTCCTTCATCATACATTAGCATATTATGATCCAAACGAACCAATTATGAAGAAGCACCCAGTTACTATAACTAAATACAAACCTGTGGAGAGAAAATACTGATGGCAAAAGAAACTGGAGCAAGGGAAGGACTGAAAGGATGGCTTAATCCTGGAAAAATTGGAAAATTTGGTATTGAAAGATTAGCATGGCTTTTGATGCGTTTGACCGGACTTGGTCTTTTGGCATATTTCATTGGCCACATTTATGAAACAAGTCACATCTTAGATGGAAAAGCAGTTTGGGATAAATCATTAGAAATGACACAAACAACTGAAGGTCATCTCTTTTTAGCATTAGTTATTGGAATGTGTGTTTTTCATACAGGAAACGGAATTAGATTAATGGTTGCACAGATGGGTTATGGACTTGGAAAAGCTGAAAGACCTGATTATCCATACAAACCTCAATCAATTAACATGAAGGGTAAAGCATGTATCTACGCAACATTAGGTATGGCAGCTCTTGCAATGTGGTATGGAATGGCGGTAATGTTCGCATGATGATACTTAGAGAAAGCATCATTATGAAAATTCACTATGGTACTGCCATAGGTGCACTGTTCTTAACAGTCATACACATAATGATGAGAATGACTCAAGACTTTCATGAATCATTAGAATACGAAAATGTAATTGCAAATTATGAAAGTGTAGGTTATGCATTATTACTTGAATTATTACTAATTTTAATTTCTGTTCATGGATTTAATGGCTTGAGAGTAATTCTATTAGAAATGAATCAAGGTCCAATATATGAAAAAGTTGTAACATATGGATGTCTTGCAGGAATGGCAGCACTAATTGCATATGGTTCACGAACTATAATTATGACAAACATGGGGATGGTATAATGGCTACACTTCATCCAAAACTATCAGAAGAGCTTTCACAAACAACTGTGTCTTCTACACAATCTATTAAATTAAAAATTAAACGAAGTAATCCAAATGTAAATTCTGATGAAAAATATGATGAATTTGTTGTTCCAATTGAAAAATGGACAACTGTTCTTGATGCTTTGTTAGATGTTAAATCACATCTTGATCATTCTGTTGGAATTCGTTATTCATGTAGACAAGCATCATGTGGTTCTTGTGGAATGAAAATTAATGGCAAACCAGGTTTAGCATGCTTTACAAAAATATCTGAATTAAATTCTGATACTATTACTATAGAGCCAATGGATAACTATCCTGTAGTTCGTGATTTGGCTGTTAACTTTGATCGTATGATAAACAATCACAAAAAAGTAATGCCATATGTAATTAGAGAAGATTCTGAAATTGATGCTGAAAGTGGTGTAAGAGAATTTTTGCAAAGCCCTGAAAATGTTGAAAAATATATTCAATTTTCAAGTTGTATCAAATGTGGTTTATGTAATTCTGCATGTCCAACTATGGCTATGGATAAATCATTTGTTGGTCCTCAAGCATTAGCACAAGCTTATCGTTACATTGCTGATACTAGAGACCAAGGAAAAAACAAACGACTCAAAATTATAGATGAATCTCATGGAATTTGGAGATGTCACTTTGCTGGTTCATGTAGTCAAGTTTGTCCAAAAGGAGTTGATCCTGCAATGGGAATTCAACTTTTGAGAGGATATCTTTTAGGAATTCGAGATTAATCCTTTTTGTGAGGATTTGGACTGTTATTTACCTGATTGTTAATTTGTTCGGCCATGAAATGGTTTGACACATTTACCTTGACATCATCAATTCCTTGAATACTCAATAAATTATCATGAATGTCTTGGGCAATTTTAAATCCAAAAACTGCTGGACAAAATGGACTTGTTAGATGTAAATCAACTTTAACATTGGCATCACTAATGTCTACTTCATCAATTAATTCTAATTCTGTAATTGTAGTGTTGATTTCAGGATCCACGATTTGTGATAATTCATCAAAAATTTTTACTCGTAGCTGCTTCACATCTTGTGCCATTGTGTTAAATCCGTAGTTGCTATATATAGCGATTTTGAATCCATGTTGATGTATCGTTCCCGATTAGGAAAAGATCTTGATGATATTACCTTAAGTTATGTATCATCGATAAAAGACGATTCTGACATTGCGTTTTATGATATCATTGGAAGTGAAGCACATGTTATCATGTTATATGAAAATAAACTTTTGTCAAAAACTGAAACAAAAAAAATCTTAACTGCATTAGAAGAACTGAAAGGGGGAAACATTTCTCAACCTGATTTTGAACCAGAAGATATTCACGAATTAATAGAGTCACTTGTTATCAAAAAAACTGGAATTGAAAATGGTGGAAAAATGCATACTGCTCGTTCACGAAATGACCAAGTTGCACTTGATATTAGACTAAAAATTCGTGATGACATTAACATATTATTACAATGTTTGATTGAAACAATTTCTACTCTGTTAAAAACTGCACAAGAAAATACTAAAACAATAATGCCATTGTATACACATCTTCAACAAGCTCAAGTTGGAGTATTTTCACATTATTTGCTTTCTTATGCTGATTCATTGTTACGAGATTTAGATAGATTCATGTCATTGTATGCACGAGTAAATCAAAGTCCATTAGGTGCAGGTCCTGTTGGTGGAACTAGCCTTCCTATTGATAGAGATAGTACTGCAAAAATGCTTGGATTCTCATCTCTTGTAGAAAATTCAATTGATGCAACAAGTACACGTGATTTTGTAGCAGAATATGTTGCAAACTCTGCAATTATGATGACAAATCTAAGTAGATTATCTGAAGATTTTATTATTTGGTCTTCAGCTGAATTTTCATTCATAGAACTTTCTGATGATTTTACATCTCCATCAAGTGTAATGCCACAAAAGAAAAATCCTGATATCTTAGAATTAACTCGTGGAAAAACATCTCAAGTAATAGGCTATCTAACTTCTATCTTAACTACTGTCAAAGGTTTGCCTTCTGGATATGGACGAGATTTACAACAAATCAAATCTTCAATTTGGTCAACATCAAAAACATCAATCACTGCATTAATTATTATAAAATCAATGTTGTCTGATCTTACAGTAAATCAAGAAAAAATGCAAAAAGCAACTGAAGAAGGATTTTTGATTGCTTTAGATTTGGCTGAAAATTTAGTTCTTGAAAAAATACCATTTCGTACAGCACACAACATTGTTGGAAACCTTGTTCAATTATCACACAATTCAAAAAAATTACTCAATGATTTGGAATTAAATGAAATTGAATCTCTTGGAATTAAAGAGATCAAAACAAGCAAACTCTTTGAATTAATTCAAAAAACCACAATCTCATCATCTCTTAAACAAAGAACATCAAAGGGATCTGCTGGAACTTCAGAACAAACACGAATGATTGGTCAACGAACCCGAAAACTTGTAACACTGAAAAAATCTATCAAAACTCAAAACGATAATGTAAAAAAATCATTGACTTTGTTAGAAAAACGTGTTAAAACACTTACAAAATAACGCGGGTCTAGTGGGATTCGAACCCACGACAGCCGCCTTAAAAGGGCGGTGCGCTACCTGGCTGCGCTATAGACCCATTGGAGTTTTCCCATTATTGTACAATTTAGTCGTTTACCAGCGTCTGAAATTAAAAATGGAAACTTTAAAACCAGCATTTCTTTTTCTTGTAAATACTGCCCTTGTAGTATAGCCCGGTCTAGAATTCGGCCCTGTCACGGCTGAGACGCGGGTTCAAATCCCGCCGAGGGCGCCATTTCTTTTTCAAATTAAAAATTATCTGATCGCATGACCTTTTTGTTATACTTGTCACAATAATCTTAAAATCAAGGCAATTTGAGTGAAAAATTGATGTCTGACGACAAAAAAGATTCTAAAACAAAAGAAGATCCAAAAGCAGATTCAAAATCAAAAAAACAAGATGCACAAAGTTCTCTTAAGGCATCTAAAAATGCAGAAAAAGCAGCTAAAGCAGCAGCAGATGCAGAAGCTGCAGCAGAAGCTGCAATTGCTAAAGCCAAAGAAATGAAAGAGTTGGCAGAAAAAGCATCAGAAGATGAGTTCAAAGCAATTGCAGAAGAAATTAAAACTGAACCACCAAAAGCACCTGACACTACTAACAAAAGAAAAAATGAAATTATATTTAGAAGAGAAATGGGCGAACCAGAATTTTTCTTAGATAAAGTAGATAGATTTCCAAAAGCTATCCTATCTGAAGATGAAAAAGATGACATTACAAGAAAGGCTCTGAATTATGAAGATACTACGCCTAACTATAATCCTGAAAATATTTTAGATGAACGTTTTGGAGGAATTTCCAATTATGAAACAGGAATAACTGTTCTTGGTGATGAATTACAAGAAAAACTAGATCGTCTTAAAAATGATCCTGAAGCATTGCCTGAAGAAATAGCACAAGTTGAACAAAATCTTTCGTATTTGGATTCATTACATGAAAATTATTATCTTGGAATGAACGTTTTTAGAACTGCAAAAGGTGGAAGGAAAAATTAAACTGATTTTGGTGATATGATATGAGTGAAGTTAAATTTGATGTTCTAAATGCAAGAGTTACTTTCAAAAATGTGCCTTTACATTCTCTTTCTAGATTTGCATTCAAAGATGTAGACGCAGCAACAGAGGCTTTTAAAAAAATCCCTGGAGTTGAAGAATGTATTATTATTCAAACTTCAAGTAGAGTTGAAATTTTTACTGTTAGTAATCTTGAAACAGATGATTCTACTGATGCACGAAGACCTGAAGGAAAAGGTTTGGTAATTAATCAAATGAAAGAAACTTGGGAAAAGAATTCAAGTATTGAACAAATTGATATTGATCATTTTGATCAAACTCTTGAAGTATTCAAAGATGATGATGTTTATCTTCATCTTTTGAGATTAGCATGCGGATTAGATTCTGTAGTTGTTGGAAAACAAGAGGTTTTTGATGAAATAAAAAAATCATTAGAAATTGCAAAAAAATCTGGTGCATCTGGAAAAATTCTTAATAAATTATTTGATAGTGTAATACGACTAGCAAATTCCATACGCGATTCAACTCAAATTAGTAAAGATGTTCTCTCATTGGGAGATGTTGCATTAAACTTGATAGAAGAAAAAGTTGGGTTGGACGCAAAAAAGAAGGTATTACTCATTGGAACAGGTGAATCTGCAGCTATGGTTGCAAAAACGCTAGGACAAAAAGAAATTTCATTTACAGTCACTAGTAAAAATATGGAGCGTGCTACAAATTTCTCTCAACTTTTGTGTGGTACTCCTATGGAATTTTCTGATGTACTTGCAGGATTTGATAAATTTGATATTATCATACTTGCAACTACTGCTGATTACTTTGTAATTGATCTTGAACAAATCAAACTTGTTATGCAAGAAAAGAAAAAAGGAACTCTGATTTTAGATATATCTGAACCAAGAGCTGTAGAAGAAACTATTATGGAATTACCTAGAATAAAATTACTATTCAGAGATCAGGTTGCAGAAATTTATGAAGAAAATGAAAAACTTCGAGCCGGCATTGTACCTGCTGTTGAAAAAATTATTGACAAAGAATTACCAGTCTTGTCTGCCTCAATGAAAAGAGTTTAATTTTTTTTAAAACTAACCTTGTTGTCTTAGAATTACTTGTGTTAATGTCTCTATAGAATATTCTATTCCATGTTCTTCATCACTGTGTTTTCTATATTCATCGATCACATGTTCTACTTCGCCTTCTATGACGTATGGACATTCAAATCCATAATCTCTACATGTGATTTTTGTCATCTTTCTATTTTTGGCTGGATAATTTTCTAAATATAAGTAATTCTGTTAACATTTCAAGAGAAATACATTTATCCAAATCAAGAAACTTTTCTCCATGGCTGAAACAAAAGCAAAGATCATCTATACTGAATTATTAAAAGAAGATCTAGTTGTTATCAGACTAGTCCCAGTAAATGGTATGCCGAAATATAAAACTGGACAATTTTTAACTATTGGATTACCTGTTCGCGCAGAAAATAAAATTGTAAAACGTGCATACTCAATTGCATCACATGCAGAAAATAGAGATTACTTTGAATTTGTAATTAGATGGGTAAGAAAACCACTACCTGGTCGTGTCACTACTGAATTATTCTATCTTAGTGTAGGAGATGAAGTATTACTTGGTGATCCGACTGGTGATGATTTGATAATTGAAGATAAACTTCCTAACGGAGAACCAGACACTAGACGAGTAGTTTGTGTTGGTGGTGGAACTGGTCTTGCACCATTCATTGCATTTGCAAATCATTTTCGTGATACCGGAGATAAAAGACAACTTGTAGTTTTACATGGTGCAAGTTATGTGGACGAATTAAGTTACAAACGTCTTCTAACTGACTTTGAAAATGAAAGTTTGGAAAGAGGAGCAGATAAATGGAATTTCAAATATAGAGCAGCAATTAGTAGACCAAAAGAATTCTACAATAGATCATGGAATGGCCAAGTAGGAAGAGTTGAATCATTTTTCAAACCAAATGCAGAAGGTGTTTCTCCGTTAGATGAATTAGTTGGAGAAAAAACAACTCCTGAAAACACTAGAATTTACATCTGTGGTTATCAAGGAACTATTGATGGAGTAATGGATTATGTAGCTGAACGAGGATTTGTTAATAGAGATAATCCACACGAAGATGGAACTTTTGAAGTAAAATACGAATCATACGGATAAAATTTATTTTTCTTTTGGAAGTATCTCATCTAAAATTTCTTGATTAGCAGCTGCAATAAAAGAAACTCTTGTTTCATAACTCAAATCTGCATCAAGAGAATTAAATTCTGAATCTAAAAGTAAACCTCCTGCTTCTTTGACAATTATATATCCTGCAGCAATATCTTGAATTCTAATTTTATTTCTTAAATCAATGAAAACATCCATCAAACCTTGTGAAAACATTGCCATCTCCAAAGCATTTGCACCAAAATGTCTAGTATGACTGTGATGTTCAAAAACAGGTTGCAGTTTTTTCATTATTTCTTGTGATGCACCAGAAGTATTGACTCCTACAATTTTGTATAACGGTGTACCTTTGTGAACTGTGATTTGTTTATCATCTAGAAATGAGCCTTTTCCTTTCGAAGCAGAATACATCTGACCCGTTGAAAGATTTGTTATTACTCCGTCTGTAATGGAACTAAGTCTATTTTCTGTTGCAAATGCTAATGATGAACAAAAAAATGGTACTCCTCTGACTGCATTTGCTGAACCATCAATGGCATCC
>Ga0207992_1000441_pt1 | contig 21199 bp, 16 predicted proteins | sample ETN02SmetaG_FD_185788 | JGI IMG/M metagenome (GOLD analysis project Ga0207992, IMG submission 185788) | Marine microbial and viral communities from oxygen minimum zone, Eastern Pacific Ocean - ETNP2014F10-02SV255 (SPAdes) (version 2) | ecosystem: Environmental > Aquatic > Marine > Oceanic ...
AATTTCTATCAGAGAATCTTTTAGTAATTCCAAAATTGCTAGGAAAGTAACAACAACACCTATCTTACCTTCTTTTGAATTAAATAATGAAGTGAATTCTATAAAAGATTCAGTTCTCATCCTTTCTAGAATTTGACTCATCCTTTCTCTTGTAGAAAGCTCTTCAAAATTAATCAAATGAGCCTGAGATTGCTCTGCTCTCCTCATGACTTCCGACAAAGCGAAAGCTAAATCCTCCAATGGAACGTCAATTAAAGGTGTTTCAACTGCAAATTCAGGCAATTTTGCTTGTGCAGCAAAAATGTCTCTATCTATTCTTGGGATTTGATCAATTCTTTCAGCAGCCTCTTTAAAACGTTCGTATTCTTGGAGTCTTTTAATGAGCTCTGACCTAGGATCTTCTTCTTCAGGTTGTTCTTCAGGCCTAGGTAATAACATTCTCGACTTCAATTCTGCTAAATACGCCGCCATCACTAGGTAATCTCCAGCAAGCTCTACTTGCATTGCATCCATTAAATCAATATAAGCAGTGTACTGTTCAGTTATTTTGGCAACGTTTATGTCCAATATATTTAAATTCTGTTTTCTAATTAGATATAGAAGAAAATCTAAAGGGCCAGCAAAACTATCTAGAAGAACTTCTAAGGCATTGGGTGGAACGTATAAATCTTCCGGTAGGGCGGTTTCTCTGCCTTGTACCGTCGCTAAGACCATTTCCTCTTGTCGAGGATGATTGTTTTCTTCCTCCTTGATAGAAGGATTTACGGCTTTTAAATCAACCATTTATCCAATACGTGTGTATTGGTTCTACATTATAGCCACTTAACTTTGTTTGAGGAAATAGAGTTTATTTAAAAAACTTGTTAGTTATAGGGTATCTTCTGTCTTTTCCAAAACCTCTAGGTGTTATTTTTACTCCTAATGGTGCTTGACGTCTCTTGTATTCGCTAAAATCTATTAGTTTAATAACCCTTTCAACGGTCTGTTCATTAAATCCTTGCTCAATTATTGTCTCCTTACTCTCATCTTGCTCAACGTACATTTCTATGATCCTATCCAAAACGTCATAATCCGGTAGACTATCGCTATCTTTTTGGTCTTCAGACAACTCTGCCGTTGGAGGTCTATCAATAATTCTTTGAGGAATGGCCTTTAAAAGGGTATTACGATACTCAGCTAGCCTGTATACCAAGGTCTTAGGTACATCTTTCAAAACAGCAAAACCTCCAGCTGTATCGCCATATAAAGTGGAATAACCCACTGCAGTTTCGCTTTTATTACCTGTTGTTAAAACTAAATCACCAGACTTGTTTGATAAACCCATTAACAAAACTCCTCTGCATCTTGATTGGAGGTTTTCTTCAGTAATATCGGGCTCTTTATTAGTGAACTCTTCTTCTAGAGTGCTATAAAAAGAATTATAAATATCTTTAATAGGTAAAACGTGATGTTCAATCTTAAGATTTTTAGCTAACTCTTCTGCATCATGAACGCTTATATCTGAAGTAAACTTAAATGGCATCATGTAAGTCTTTACCTTATTCGGACCTATGGCATCCGTAGCTATTGTAGCAGTCAAAGCTGAATCAATTCCTCCAGAAGACCCAATTAAAACACCTGGAAAACCATTCTTCTCAATATAATCTTTGGCTCCTAGAACTAAAGCGTTATAAACATCTTCCAACTCGTTTTCTTCCTGGAGCTTATCTGAATCTAAAATATCCAAACCACTTCCTTTTGATTTCTTAAACTTCACAATTCTGCTCTCACTTTCAAATTTTTTAAGTTGTACTGCTTGTTGGCCATTTTTATCCATTACCATTGAAGTCCCATCAAAAACTAATTCGTCCTGCCCTCCCACTTGATTTATATAAACAATCGGAAGCTTATATTTCTGGCTATGGCTAGAAATCATTTCTTTCCTTTCATTTAATTTATTTAAATGGAAAGGAGAAGCATTCAAGTTAAGAATTAAATCAGCACCTCTTCTAGAAGCTTGCCTAACCGCTTTGGTATGCCAAATATCTTCACAAACAGTTAACGCAAGCTTGTGATCTCCTATCTCAAATATTCCTGGGCCTTTGCCAGGGCTGAAATATCTTTTTTCGTCAAAAACTTCGTAATTAGGTAATTCTTGCTTGTGATATTCGAGCACAACTTCATTGTTGTGCAGAACTCCAGCAGAGTTATAGATATTTTGCCCAACCTTCTTAGGGTAACCCATAACTATATGAGTCTCTGGTGAAATCTTAGATAATTCTACTAACGCAGTTTCAACAGCGGCCAGAAGGTCATCTCTAAGTATCAAATCTTCTGGAGGGTATCCAGTAATAAACATTTCCGTGAAAAGAATTACGTCTACCTTCTCTTTAGATAAGATCCTCTCGATGGTTTTCTTGGCAAGACTTAAATTACCTTTTATATCACCAACAATTGGATTTTCTTGCACTATTCCTAAAGATAAATGCGATGAATTCATTGAATTTTATTAAATTTTAAGGATTTTTAAATTTGTATATAACTAATATAGCTTATTGGCATAAATATTTATATTAAGGCTCAAATTTTAATCTATTCATAATATATGTAGAATGCACATCCAATTTTATTTTAGTTATGCATAAAACAAGTGATTTAAGGATATCGGATAGGCAGGAAGTGATTTCTGCAAGTTCTCTATTGTCTGATCAGCCCATATCTAAAGAATCATCTGAGACTGTGTACCAAGCTAGAGAAAACTTTTCAAAGATTTTGAATAAGGAAGATCATAGATTGTCAGTTGTGGTTGGGCCTTGCTCTATTCATGACACATCAGCAGCTATTGATTATGCCGAGAGACTGAAAGAAGAAAGTCTCAATTATGAAGATCAATTACAAATCATAATGAGGGTGTATTTCGAAAAGCCTAGAACGACAGTTGGCTGGAAAGGCCTCATTAATGACCCTGATTTAAATAATTCGTTCCAAATAGATAAAGGTCTATCTATTGCGAGGCAACTTTTAAGAAACATAAACGATCTAGGGCTGCCTGCTGGAACAGAGTTTTTAGACGTAATTACGCCTCAATATATTGCTGATTTAATTTCCTGGGGGGCTATAGGAGCCAGGACCACGGAAAGTCAAGTTCACAGAGAGTTGGCATCAGGGTCATCTTGCCCTATTGGTTTTAAAAACAGCACTTATGGAGGTATCCAGGTTGCAGCTGATGCTATTGGTTCAGCACAAAACCCTCATAAATTCTTATCCGTAACTAAAGAAGGTAGAGCAGCTGTATTTTATTCTTTAGGAAATAAAGACTGCCACGTAATCCTTAGAGGTGGAAGTAAACCTAACTACAGTAAAGAAGATATTGATACGACAGCAGAAATACTTAAAAGTAATAATCTTGTTGAATCAATCATGGTGGATATGAGTCATGGAAATAGCAGCAAACAACATAAAAACCAATTAATAGTCTGTGAAGATATTGCCAATCAAATTTCTTCAGGTGAAAGTCGCATTACAGGAGTTATGATTGAAAGCAATATTGAAGAAGGTAATCAAAGCGCTAAAGACTTAGATAATCTCGTTTATGGAAAAAGCATTACAGATGCATGTATTAATTGGGAAGATACAAAGATTTGCCTAAATCAATTGGCTGAAGCCGTGTCAGCTAGAGAAAACATAGCATAAAATTAAAGTTGTTCTTGTTTACTGGGAGAGGATAATTTAATCTCTTTCTTCCGAGATTTATATGTCAGATTCAACAATAAGTTTTTCAAAAGATGTAGCCAGCACCATAGGACTTTCTGAGGCTGTTTTGTTAGAAGTATTGAAAAAATCTGGTCTCGAGGGTACTAATCTAAAGGAATTACAAGATTTTCTTTCTTTCTGGACTGAAGAAGAAGTGCTGGCACACTTAACAAGTTTATTAAACAAAGGCCTAATTATAGAAAATAAAAACGGAACCTTGTCTAGTTTTTCAGTCAAAGAAATACAAGGCAATGGTAGAAAAGAGAGCCCTATGGAGAACTCTTGGCAACCTGAAAAAGAACTTCTTGATCAAATACATGAGTACGGAATACCAGAGGAATTCACTTATTCACAAGTAGATGATTTCAAACACCTAAACCAAGAAAAGGAAGAAAAAAATAAATCATGGGGTATAAAGTTTCTGCGCTTCGTTATAAAACAATGGAGGCAAAAGGAAGCAACAGAGAATCAAAATAAGAAAAGAAAACCGATTGAGACCAATTGGAAACCAGAAGATGAAGCTAGAGATATATTGGTAAGGTCTGGGGTAGATAATAGCTTTATAGATAAAGAAATACCTGAATTCGTATTGTATTGGAGCGAAAGGAAAGAAGAGTCCGATATATGGAACTCTAAATTTATTTCTCATATTAGAAGGCAATGGGGAAGGCTTCAAGGCATTAATGAAAAAGACGACGTACCTTCTAAAATTGACTCTAAATGGTTACCGAACGAAGATTTTTATGATGTGTTAACTCTCACTGACATTCCAAAAGAGTTTTCTGACTCAGCGATTGCGGAATTTATCTTATATTGGAAAGAAACGGGTCAATCGCACAATTCTTGGAATAGTAAATTTCTACAACATGTAAAATTCCAATGGCAGAAATACAATCAGAATCAAAATGCCCAGGGCCAAAATCTAATGGAAAAAAGAATAGAGTCTAGTTGGAATATTTCAGAGCCTCTTGGAAATGAGAGAAAAAATCAGAAAGTTAGTGAGCAAACTAAACTAAACCTCAAAAAACTTAAAGAAAAACACCAAATTTAACTTTATAAATACTATTTTAGTGTTATAGTTATGTATAACACCTAAAAAAATATATGAAAGTTAAACAAACTTATAAAACAGCAACAATCTCAGCTATCTTTTTTCTTATATGGATGGTTTCAGGCAGTCTTGTTGAAGAAGAGGCAAGCCCTCAGAGTGAAAGCTCTTTAGATACACTTTCTTCAGTGACCGTTTTGAATAGCAACGCGATACTTAAATCTAAAACCATCAAAGCAAGTGGTTTTACTGAAGCAGATAAGTTTATACAAGTTAGAGCTGAAATAGGCGGAAGGGTTATTTCAAGACCCTTTAAACAAGGTGACTATGTAAAAGAAGGCGATCTGTTGTGTCAGCTATACATAGCAGGAAGAGAGGCCTACCCTAAAATAGTAGCTCCCTTCTCAGGTTATTTAGAATCTTTAAGAGTGGATAAAGGAGATTATCTCAATACCGGTGGGATCTGTGCTTCACTAATTGATTCTAACCCCATGCTTTTAATCGCTGATATCGCAGAAAAAGAAATAGCGGATATAGATTTGGGTGCCAATTCAATGGCACGTTTAATATCAGGGGATGAGATTCAAGGCAAGGTGTCATTCATTGCCACATCAGCAGATAAAAACACAAGGACTTTTAGAGTTGAGGTTCAAGTAGACAACAAGGATAGAGCTATAAGAGATGGTGTTTCAGCTGAAATATATATAGAAAGTAAAAAAGTTTTATCCCATAGGATTTCTCCCGCTATCCTGTCTTTAAATGATCAGGGAAAACTGGGTATAAGAACTGTTGATAATAATAATGCTGTTGAGTTTAAAGAAATAGAAATACTTGAAGACACGACAGAGGGTCTTTGGGTTTCTGGTTTAAATGAAAATGAAAGAATCATTACTCTTGGTCAAGAGTACGTATTCCAAGGTCAGACGGTTAACGTTAAAGAAATATCATCTCCAGAGGCATGAATACCCTTATTCTTCAAGCCATAAAGAAAAGCAGGACCTCTTTAAGTGTTTTAGTTCTTATAGCTTTAGCTGGGTTTTATGCTCTTAATTATCTACCTAAAGCCACTGAACCTGATGTCAATTTCCCAGGCGCCTACGTAGGTGTTTTTTTTGAAGGTGTTTCACCTGAAGACTCGGAAAGATTATTAGCTAAACCACTTGAAGATGCCCTAAGAACTATTGAGGGCGTTGAAAGAATTAGATCAACTTCCGGCACAGGCTATGCCAATGTAATAATTGAATTTGATCAAGATATGGATCTTGATAAAGCGTTGTATGATACCCGAATAAAAGTTGATGAGGCCAAAAGGCAGCTCCCTGATGACGTTAGAGAGCCAGTTATAAGAGAGTTTAGTACCAGCGATGAACCTATACTAACTATCAGCCTTTCTAGTGACGTTCTTCCTCAGAGGGTTTTAGTAAATCTCACTCAGGATCTGCTAGATGTTATAGAAACGCACCCTAATGTACTTACTGCAGAACTTAATGGGGTACCTGAAGATTTAATAGAAGCTGTTGTAGAGAAAAGCAAGCTTGAAGCTTATGGAATCTCCATGAACCAACTCTATCAAGCTGTATCTAATAATAACCGAGTGATTCCCGCTGGATCACAAGACACTGGAAAAGGAAGATTCTCTGTTAATGTCCCTAGTGTTTTTGCTAGTTTAGATGACATTGAAAGGCTTCCAATCAAAGTATCAGGGAGCTCAGTGGTTACGCTAAGAGATGTTGCAAGTGTCAGACTTACTTACAAAGATCGAGGCGGTTATTCAAGAATAAATGGGAAACAATCATTATCTATTGATGTTACCAAAAGAATAGGAACCAATATTATTGACACGGTTGCAGAGGTTAGAGAATTAGTAAACGAAGCAACAAAAGATTTTCCTGACGGAGTTGAGATAGTGTTTGTTAGGGATGATTCTGTATTTGCCTTAGCAATGATTTCTGAGTTACAGGGCAATGTATTAACTTCTATAGCTTTAGTAATGATAGTAGTGCTTGCTGCCTTAGGTTTCAGAACCTCAATGCTGGTAGGAATGGCCATACCTTTCTCTTACCTTTTTGCTTTACTGGTGTTACTGCTTATGGGTAAACAATTTAATTTCATGGTTATGTTTGGAATGTTAATTTCTATGGGAATGACTATAGATGGGTCAATAGTAATTACAGAATACGCAGATAGAAAACTGGCTGAAGGCATGAATAGAATTGAAGCCTATTCAGCGGCAGCGACCAGGATGTTCTGGCCTGTTCTCTCTTCAACAGTTACAACCTTAATTGCCTTTTCACCTTTAATGTTAATGCCTGGATTTGGTAAATTTATAAGGGATATGCCCATAACAGTCTTTTGTGTTCTTGTAGGCTCCCTACTCTACTCATTAGTTTTTGCCCCAATCTTAGGTGCAATGTTTGGAGGATTGGCGAAGCAATCTGAAGAAGAAGTAAATAACCTTAGAAGGTTAGAATCTTCAGACCCGCTTTCTCTTCCTGGCGTAACTGGAACCTACGCAAGAAAAGTCAACCAGTATTTATCAACCCCAGGACAAACTATCTTCATTATTCTATCTGCAATGATCTTATGCATTGGATTGTGGTTTCAACACGGAAAAGGGATTATCTACTTCCCATCTGTAGCGCCTCAAGAAGCTGATGTATATATTTACGCGAGAGGTAACCTAGCCGTAGATGAAATAAGAGACCTTGCAGTTGAGGCAGAGCAAAGAATTATCGATATGGAAGATATTGAGATGATTGGTACTTGGAGCAACTCAGGTGGTTCAATGGGTATGCGAGGAATGGATAACGATAGGGTTGGCGGTATGTTTGTAGACTTCTACTCGGAAGATGATGCAGTTTCTGATAGAAGTGGTTTTGAAATAATCGACTTAATAAGAGAGAATTTAAGTGATATTTCAGGGTATATAGTTATGGTAGAGGCGGATAAAGATGGACCTCCAATAGGGAGAGCTCTTCAACTAAATGTAAAAGGGAAAGATGAAGTAGCATTAATAAGAGCAATCAAAAAGATAAGAAACTACATTGAAAATGAAGTAACTGGCTTTACAGATGTAAGAGACACTACCGAAACAAGAGGTATTGAGTGGGAGTTAAATATAGATAGAACAAAGGCCGCACAATACGGCGCAGGACTCTCTGACGTAGGTGCAGCGGTTCAAATGGTAACGAATGGTATAAAGGTTGGTGAATATCGACCATTAAATCTAGATAGAGAAGTTGATATCAGAGTTAGGTTCCCTAAATCAGAGAGAAATATAGATCAATTAGAGAAACTGAATATACAGACTCAGCGAGGTCTAGTTCCTGTGAGCAGTTTTGTAAACACAAACATTAAACCCGCCACAAAAACAATAAGCAGACAAGACGGTATGCGGGTACAGAAACTTTCAGCTGAGACCATGCCAGGCGTTATTGCCTCAGTAAAAATAAAACAAATTAAAAATTGGTTAGAAGTAACGGATTTAGGAAAAGGGATAACCGTCGAATTTGATGGGTTTGACAAATACAATCAAGAAGCAACGGATTACTTAATACTAGGCTTTATTACTATGCTGTTTGTAATGTTAATAGTGCTAGTAACTCAATTTAATAGCTTCTACCAAGCAAATATTGTGCTCTCCGCTATTCTTCTATCCTTTGGGGGTGTATTTATATCTCTCCTAATCTTAGACAGGTCTTTTAGTACACTACAAACAGGTATTTGTTGTGTGGCATTAGCAGGAATCGTGGTGAATAATAATATAGTACTTATTGATACTTTTAATTTGCTAAGAAAAAACAACCCGGGCTCTAGCATTAAATCTCTGGCCTTGCGTAGTGCAGTCTTAAGATTAAGGCCAGTATTCTTAACTTCCTTTACTACCATTGCAGGACTTATGCCTATTGCCTTGGGATACAGCATAGATCTAGCGGATAGAACTGTTAAAAGCGGCTCTTATATAGCTAGCTATTGGGAACAAATGTCTGGATCTTTGGTAGTGGGTTTAAGCGTTGCTACTATTCTAACCTTAGTAGTAACTCCTTGTGCCCTTGCTTTGACTGAGTCGGTTCAAAGTTTTCCAAAAAAAATCTTCAACTTTATGACCAAACCTTTAAAGGTTATTTTCCGTACAGAATAAGAAAAATCAAGTAGTTAAAAGTAAAGCTAATTAAAAATTTCAGTATTATAATTCTAGTACTGATCAACAATTTTTTTGTGTATTGAATAAAAGGAAGTAAGAAATGCAACCCAAGATGAAATTACTTTTACTTTGTACTTTTCTCTTTTCCTTATTCCTGAAGGCTGAAATAAATGAAGAAATTATTGTTTTAGAAAAGAAAATATCAAACCTGAGTGGTTGGTCTGAAAATTTATCTATATCTTCAGTTAATTCTTCAGATCTGAATAAATTAAATGCTCAACACCCTAAGCAAATATTTAGAAGAATGCCTGGTGTTTGGATAAGCAGAGGCTCAGGGCAAGAACACTTAACAGCCATGCGATCACCTGTTCTAACGGGACCTGGTGCTTGCGGCTCTTTTCTGGTCTTAGAAGATGGGATCCCTATCCGTCCTAGCGGGTTTTGCAATGTTAATGGGCTGTTTGAAACCACATTTGAAATTTCAGGCGGTATAGAAACTATTACAGGACCTGCTAGCGCTAGATATGGAGCAAACGCGATGCATGGTGTTATTAATGTCATATCTAAACCTATGAGTCACCAAAACCTGATCTCTTCAAATCTAGGTCCAAATGGCTACAAGAGCTTAAAAGCCCGAGCAGGCAATCAATCGGATTGGAGTCTTGATACGTCACTAACTACCAATGATGGTTTCAGAGATCTTTCAGGGTATGACCAACAAAAAATGAGAATGAAATCTGATTTCCAATTAAACTCCTGGCTAGCAACGCTACATATTGCATTAACTAATTTAAACCAAGAAACTGCGGGTTATATAAATGGACTTAACTCTTATAAAGATTCATCTCTAAATAGAAAGAATTACAACCCAGAAGCCTTTAGAGATGCTAGCTCTCGAAGACTGTCTTTATATCTAAGAAAACAAGAAAAGAATGGCCTCTCCGTAATGACTCCTTACTTTAGAAAAAGTGATATGAAGTTTCTTCAACACTACTTACCCGGAACTCCGATAGAAAAAAATAATCATTCCAGTCTTGGTCTTTTGTTTAAGAAAATAATTAGCTTGAATAGTTATACACTTACAAGTGGTTTTCAATTCGAAATGGTTAATGCCGAGCTAACTGAAACACAAGTCAATGAACTAACAACCAGTTCAGCTTTTAATAATGCCACCAGGCCAAAAGGTAAACATTACGATTATGAAGTTGACTCTGAAGTTTATGCGCTCTTTACAGGCATTGAAGATCTGTATATTAACGATAATCTATTATTCTTTGCTGACACAAGAGCCGAGTCAATTAAGTACGATTACGATAACAGAATAAGCAATGGAAACACGAAAGAAGACGGTACCAATTGTGGTTTTGGAGGTTGCTATTACAACCGCCCTGCTGACAGATCAGATACCCATAATGAGTTAAGTGCTCGAATTGGTGTAGCTACAGATTTAGATAGCGTCAATTACTTTTTTCAAAGCAGTCTAGGATTTAGACCTCCCCAAATAAATGAAGCTTATCGTTTGCAAAAAAAGCAAACTGTTAGTGATCTTGATTCTGAGAAGCTTACAATGATTGAAATTGGAAGTAGATTTGATTATGAAAACCTATCAGGGTCTATAAGTTTCTATAAAAGCAATAAAAGAAACTCCATATTCAGAGATTCTGAAAATTTCATTATTGATGACGGTAAAACCAACCACAAGGGAATTGAATTAACTTTAAATATCCGAATTGGTTCTAGGAGTAACTTGGTAAGCAATTTTACCTATGGAGATCATAAATATGATTTCAGCACTGATACTTCAACGAGAGAGAAAATAAGGAAAGGAAATGAAATAGATACTTCTCCAAAATTTATGGCAAATTTAATTTGGAATAAATCAATAAATGAAAGCTCTTCTATTGCATTTGAAATAGAGCATATGGATTCGTATTTTACAGACGCGGCAAACCTTCACAAATATGAAGGACACACCCTTTTCCATTTTAGATCTGATTACCTTTTCTCGGAAAAAATGAAGGTTTACTTAAGAATAGATAACTTAACTGACAAAGATTATGCAGAAAGGGCAGACTTCAATGCCTTTGGTGGAGACAGATATTTCCCTGGATTGCCTAGAGAAACCTATGTTGGTATAGAATTTTCGTTGTAAACTTGTAATTTATGGCAAATAAAAAAACAGATATAAATTTTGAAAAGGCCTTAGAGGAGTTAGAAGGCATTGTAGAGAAGCTAGAATCAGGAGATCTTAGTCTAGAAAATTCACTAAAATCTTTTGAAAAAGGAATTAAATTGGCTAGGCAGTGCCAAGAACAATTGTCTAAAGCTGAGTTACAAGTTCAGAAACTCATTGAAGAAAATGGAGAACTTAAAACCGCCCCATTGAAAGATGTCTGAATTTGAGAATCTCTTAATAAAATATAGAGATCAAGTAAATCAAGCACTCGAAGCAATATTGCCTCGAGAGAGTTCTACGTTAGCTGAAGCTATGAGATTCTCCGTTCTTAATGGAGGAAAAAGACTTAGACCAATCCTCATCTATCTTTCTTCTCAATTGAATAATTATGATCAAAAAATATGCGACTTGTCAGCTTCTGCGGTAGAGTTAATTCACTGCTATTCTTTAATTCACGACGATCTGCCTTCCATGGACAATGATGACCTCAGAAGAGGAAATCCCACATGTCATATTAAGTTTGATGAAGCGACAGCAATACTGGCTGGTGATGCACTCCAGCCCCTAGCTTTTGAATTAATATGCAAAATGGATCTAGAAGAAAAGACCAAAATTATAGTATTGTCTAAGTTAGCAAACGCTTGTGGTTTTTCAGGTATGGTAGGAGGACAGGTTAAAGATATACAAATGAATATCGGAACTACAATTGAAGATTTAGATCTAATGCATTTCCAAAAAACTGGTAGGTTAATTCAAGCTTCATTAGAAATAGGCGGCCTGCAAGCAAACTTGTCAGAAGATGAAATAGACTTATTGAGTGTCTACGGAGAAAAAATAGGACTAGCCTTCCAGATAAGAGATGACATCATAGATATTGAATCTCCATCTACCTTAAGTGGCAAAACACAAGGTTCTGATCTAGGTCATAATAAAATTACCTACCCTTCAATAGTTGGTTTAGATGAATCAAGATCTAGATCTCTAAAATTAGCAGAGGAAGCTAAAGAAATTCTTGTACCTCTTTCTAAAAAAGCTGATAACCTAAGACTTTTAGCAGACTATGTGGTCACCAGAAAAAAATAGGTTATGAAAGTTTTTAATTCAATACCTGAAAAAGAGCCTAATTTAGATTACTTAAATAGTATAAATTCTCCTAGCGACCTAAGAAAACTAAGCATCTCTCAAATTCCTCTAGTTGCTGATGAACTTAGAGAGTTTCTTCTTTATTCAGTAGGTAAAACAGGGGGTCATTTTGGAGCAGGTCTTGGGGTCGTGGAGCTAACCTTAGCTCTGCATTATGCATTTGAAACACCGCACGACAGACTTGTCTGGGATGTTGGTCATCAAACTTATCCGCATAAGATTATTACAGGAAGAAAGAGTGATATGCAAAGCATGAGACAAACAAATGGATTAGCTCCGTTTCCTGTTAGGACCGAAAGTGAATATGATGCTTTTGGGGTTGGGCATTCAAGTACATCAATAAGCGCGGCTTTGGGCATGATAACTGGTGCTGATTCAAATAATATTAACAGGCATGTGACTGCAGTCATTGGAGACGGAGCCATGACAGCAGGAATGGCTTATGAAGCTCTGGCTCATGCAGGTGCTTTGGATAAAAATCTATTGGTTATATTGAATGATAACCAAATGTCTATCTCTGAAAACATAGGGGGACTAAGAAACTATCTATCTAGAGTGTGGGCGAGCAAAACATACAATAAGATAAGAGAAAGTGGAAAAAGTGTTTTAACCTATTTACCGGGAGCCAAAGAGTTTGCTAGGAAAGCAGAAATACATGCCAAAGGTATGGTAGCTCCAGGTTCTTTATTTGAAGAATTAGGATTTGAGTATTTCGGCCCTGTAGATGGTCATGACTCTAAAAACCTGATTAATATCTTAGAAGACTTAAAGCATATTAATGGTCCTAGATTCCTGCATGTTATTACTACCAAAGGAAAGGGGTATGCCCCAGCAGAAGGAGACCCTATAGGCTTTCATGCCATAGATAAAATAAAAAAAGAAGACCTTCCTTCCTCTTCAACCTCAAAACCTAAACCGCCTTCTTATTCTCAAATATTTGGTGACTGGCTTATACATAAAGCAAGTAGAGATGAGAAATTAGTTGCTATCACGCCAGCAATGGGAGAAGGATCTGGAATGACAAAATTCTCTAAAAAATTTCCTGAAAGGTATTTTGACGTGGCTATAGCGGAACAACACAGTGTAAGTTTTGCTGCAGGTCTTGCTTGTGAAGGACTAAAGCCTGTAGTTGCAATCTATAGCACCTTCCTTCAACGAGCTTATGACCAACTTATTCATGATGTTGCTTTACAGAACCTAGATGTTTTGTTTGCTCTCGACAGAGCTGGTCTCGTAGGTTTAGATGGAGCCACCCACCAAGGTACTTTTGATTTATCTTATCTAAGATGTATTCCTAATTTAGTTATCATGGCTCCTTCCGATGAAGACATGGCCTGGAAAATGCTTAACACGGGATACGAAATTAGTGGCCCTGTAGCGGTCAGGTACCCAAGGGGCGTAGGCACTGGAAAAGAATATAATAAGAATGATGAAACCATTAGCGTAGGAAAAAGTAAGACAATAATTGAGTCAACAAACAATAATGTGGCTATTCTTTCTTTTGGCAGCTTATTGCAATCTGCTTTGAAAGCAGGCCAAGAATTGGGCGCTGAAGTCATAGATATGAGATTCGTAAAACCTTTAGATCAAAAAACCTTAGAAAATGTATCTTCTAGATTTAAGTTAATTGTGACTGTTGAAGACAATGTGGTTGCAGGAGGAGCAGGATCAGCTGTAAACGAAAAACTAAATGAATTAAATTCTAAAGCATCAATCTTAAACTTAGGATTGCCTGATGAATTCATAGAACACGGAGATCAAGAACAACAAAAAGTTCAAAATGGTCTTGACGTCGGGGGTTTAATTGCTTCTATTAAGAATAAATTAACAAATATATAATTTATTTTTTAAAAAGATGGCCCATCTTATCTGCCTTAACATCTAAGTATTCTTTGTTATGCTCTGTTGGGCTGGACTCAATAGAAACTCTTTGACTAACTTTTATTCCTGCTTCTTTTATACCTTCAACTTTAGAGGGGTTGTTGGTCATTAAACGAACAGAAGAAACGCCCATCTGGGATAATATCTCTCCACAAATAGAATAATTTCTTTCGTCTGCCTCAAACCCTAACTTTTCATTTGCCTCAATGGTGTTAAGTCCGTTGTCTTGCAATTCATAAGCTTTTATCTTATTCCCTAAACCAATTCCTCTGCCTTCTTGGGCCATATAAACAATGAGACCATTACCTTCAGAGGCTATTTCTTTAAGTGCCATTTCTAATTGAGACCCGCAATCACATCTAAGACTAAATAAAGCATCACCAGTTAAACACTGCGAATGAATTCGCATCAGAGGCTCTCCTGATAGATCTCCTAAAGAAATAGCAAGATGCTCTTCTCCATTACTATCATCTTGAAAGGCTGTAACTGAAAATTCAGCCCATGGTGTTGGTAATTTAGCTTTAGCTAAAGATTTAATAGTCAAAGATTCTCCTTAATTTTCTGCATTTTACTTCATTAAAAGAAAATATTTCGGGATATCAACAAGAAAGATAATGAAATAAAAATCGCAGCAAAAAATCCAGCTAAAACATCATCAATCATTACATAAAAAGCACCTGATTTATTATCGTATGTTTTAATAATCCAAGGTTTCCAAATATCAAAAACTCTAAAAAGAATAAATGCTGCAATTAGCCAAGCTAGTTCCATCTTAAACAATGATAAGGGTATACAGGCTACCCACATTCCTACAAACTCATCCCATACAAAACTCTTCGGATCTTCTCCATCTGCTGTTTGAGAGTAAACAAAGATCCCAATAAAAAAAGAAACGGCTATAAAAAGGAAGAATAGAGCCACTCCAAAAAAATTGGTAATGCTATCCGATATAAAAAAATAAAAAATCGCAGCAGCCAAGGCACTCCCTACTGTACCTGGCGCAAAGGGAGATAGTCCTGAACCAAAGCCTAAAGCTATGATTGATAGTAATCTCTTTAAGTACATAAACTAGAAATGTTTATAGCCAGATTCAACTAGAACTTCTTTACCTTCGCTATCAAAGACCTCTACAATCTTCGAATTATTAGTTTTACCTATAACAGTAATCTTAATCCCTAATTCTTCTGAAATTTCTTCTATAACAGACTCATTCTTAGGGCTAGAGGTAAAACAAATCTCATAATCATCGCCAGCATTAATTTCTGCAAGAGAAGGAATATCATTAAAAGATATTGGAACATTTTCTAATTCAACTTTAGCCCCTACTCCGCTAGCTTCACATATATGTTTCAGGTCTTGCAAAAGACCGTCAGAAATATCTATTGCAGCGCTAGCAATGCCTTTAAGCCTAAGTCCTAAATCTATTCTGGCTTTTGGTTTTAAATAACTTTCAACTTGTCCATCTGTAGCTTCTGAATTATCCATAAGAGACTTAAGTCCTTTATAGGCCTCTCCAATTAGACCGCTGACATAAATATTTTCATTAGGCTTAGCATTAGATCTAAGTATTGATTGGCCTGTATCACAATACCCATTTACTTGAACCGTTATAGACAACTTTCCTTTAGTAGTGTCGCCACCTATTAATGGAATCCTATAATCATCTGACAATCTTCTTAACCCATCTGAAAATTTCTTTAACCAAATTTCATCAATTTCTGGAAAGGTCAAAGCCACCGAATACCATGCAGGAGAGGCTCCGCAAGCCGCTAGATCACTCAAAGCAACTACTACAGATCTATAAGCAATGTCTTCCGGGCTCATTGAATCCAAAAAATGAATGTTTTCTATGGAAGTGTCCACAGAGACAACAGACTCTTTACCAGAAGGAAGGGATATTATTGAGGAATCATCTCCAACAGAAATTCTAACGTCTTGCTCAGCTAAATAAGCTGAGCCGACGTCAGAAAAATAGGTCTGTATTAATGTATGCTCGTCCAAGGCGTTAACTTCCTTAGACAAATTTACATTATTCAGGGATAGACTCAAATAAGCCTGTAGCTCCCATGCCGCCACCAACGCACATAGTCACTATGCCGTATTTGCCACCAGTACGTCTAAGTTCTCTAGTGAGATGTCCAACTTGTCTTGAGCCTGTCATGCCAAATGGGTGTCCGATAGCTATAGAGCCACCATTTACATTTAGTTTCTCAGTAGGTAAGTTGAGTTGGTCTCTTATATAAACTACTTGAGAAGCAAAAGCTTCGTTAAGTTCCCAAAGATCTATGTCTTCTACCTTTAAACCTGCTGATTCTAATAACTTAGGTATAGAGTAAATTGGTCCAATACCCATTTCATCTGGCTGACAACCAACTGTTGTAAACCCTCTGAAATAAGCAATAGGTTTAAGACCAAGTTCATTAGCTTTCTCTTCACTCATGATTAAAGTTACAGAAGCTCCATCAGATAATTGAGATGAATTTCCTGCAGTTACGGAACCACTTTCAGGATTAAAAACTGGATTCAAGCTAGAGAGTCCTTCCAAAGTAGTTTCAGGTCTGTTGCAATCATCTTTATCAACTGTCACATCAACTTCTTTTTCTGCTCCTGTCTCTTTATTCTTTAGGATCATTTTGGTATCCATAGGAATAATCTCATCATCATAAAGTCCAGCATCTTGTGCAGCAGCGCATCTTTGCTGACTAGAAAGAGCATACTCATCTTGAGCTTCTCTTGAAACCTCATAACGATCTGCAACAGCTTCAGCAGTTGTTCCCATTGCGTGGTAAATACCTGGGGCTTCTTCAGCCAACTTATCATTAACATACATATGCATGTTAGTGTGGCCTTGAGAGGTACTAATAGACTCAACACCTCCAGCAATGATGCAATCGTAGAATCCGCTTTGGATCTGAGTGGCAGCCATGGCTATTGAATTCAAACCTGAAGAGCAGTAACGATTTATGGTTACGCCGCCAGTTTCTATAGGAAGATTAGACAAAACGGCAACATTTCTAGCTATGTTATGTCCTTGAGCTCCCTCTGGATTTCCACAACCTAAGATAATGTCTTCAACCATAGAAGCATCAACTCCAGGATTTCTTTCTAAAAGTGCATTAACAATATGAGCTGTCATATTATCTGCACGAGTGTTATTAAAGCCTCCGCGAAAGGATTTCGCTAGACCGGTTCTAACACTATCAACTATTACTGCATTACGCATATATTCTCCTTTTTTATAAAATTCGGGCGTCAAATGTTAGGTTACTGTAACTTATTAAGCAAGCTAAATTAGAGGCAAAAATCTACATATTATTTATCCTAAACGTCTATTGATTTCTTCTTTCAGAAGCCACATCCTGTCTTGTCCCCAAACGTAAAAAGGATTGCTTCCGTCCGAATCTGTAATCTTAAAACTAGGCACTCCCCAACAATTTCCAGCATACATATCTTTCAGATTATTATCTAAAACCTTTTTCCAATGTTTAGTATTAAGATCTTTATTAATGGCAGGCCAATCTAAACCAAGCTGACCGACTAAAGACTCAAGATAATCATCTTCACCAATATTGATACCATCATAAAAAGAAGCTTTTAATAATTCGTCGATATATTCAAAGCCTTTTCCAGCCTTATCAATTATTGGGAATAATGAATAAGCTTTTCTAGCTGGTTTTCCAATTGGTGAATAGATTGAACCCATAGGATAACCATGCTTTCTTGCTTCTCTTGCTGCATCAGAAATAATGTATTTACCTTTAAAATCGGGAATAGTCATATTTCGCATCAGCATTGGTAGAACGGGCTTTGTAATTAAATTTATTGGATAGTCATCTCTTATTTCTCTAACTCTTTTAGCGCAAGCATAGGTATAAGGGCTATTGAGAGACGGGTAATAACATAGGTTTACTTTTTTATCAGAATTTAATTTTGAAGGGGCCTTTAGATTGGGCGAGCAAATAGAATCATTTGTGTTATCAGTTTTTACTCCTAAATCAATAAGTCTATCTTCTAGATGATGCAAACGGTCAACGCTCCAATACAGTTCTTTTTCATAATAAAAGGCCGACCCAAAATAGTATCCTTTTTCATTTCTAATTTCGTTACCTGCTTCTAATTTCTCGACTACTTCAGATACAGTAGATGTGTAATGGGTGCTTAACACATCAAGAGATTCTTGATCTCCAGCCCATAATGCTGAACTAACTTTTTTAGCTACTTCACTAAAATTATCATCCTCTACAGCCACTAATATTGAATTAGACTGATCTATTAATTCTTTGCTTGGGTAAGATTCTGCAGATAGCTCTACATCATAAAAAGGAGCAATACGTTTTGCATCTTCTAGGCAATAAATATTATATAAAGAGGGCTCATGAACTGCTTCTGCGTTTTCTTCTCCAACTAGAACTGGTTTGAGAACTACATCGAAAGTAGATTTTATCTTATCGAGATAATGAACCGTAAGATGAGAATAAGGGTCATCTACTTTATGAAAATACAAAACTTCATGAGGTCTATTTTCTTTTTCCCTTTTTGCTTCTGCACTAGTCCTGATATTTTTGTGGATTTCATAGCTTGAAAAAGTGTTCATGCCACGATTCCTTAATTTAGCGCTTATAGTGCGCTTAATCATGAAATTTCTAAACGCTTTAAGCATAAATACTATTTAATATCACTCGCGTCATGTCGCTCAGGAACTTGCGTTTCTTTAGGTCCCCAAGCTTGGTTCACTCTTGAACCTCTTTTATAAGCTGGTCTTTCTACTATCTCATTAGCCCAACGATTTACATTTTTATAAGAAGCAACATCTAAGAATTCTGCCGCCTCATAAACATTTCGAAGTACTAAACTGCCGTACCAAGAATGAACTGCTATATCCGAAATATTGTAAGTATCTCCGCACAAATATTGTCTTGATGAAAGGTTTTGATCCAGAACGTCAAGTTGACGTTTAACTTCCATAGTAAATCTATTAATAGCGTATTCAAATTTTTCCGGTGCATAGGCATAAAAATGACCAAATCCACCTCCTAAATAAGGTGCACTGCCCATTTGCCAAAAAAGCCATGACATACATTCTGCTCTAGCTGAAGGCTCTTCAGGTAAAAGTTCTCCAAACTTTTCTGCTAGATAAACCATGATTGCACCCGACTCGAATACGCGGGTATGAGGATCAGTACTTACATCAAGTAAAGCAGGAATCTTTGAATTTGGATTTACTTCAACGAAACCGCTACTGAATTGATCACCATCACCAATATTAATTAAAAAGGCATCGTATTCTGCTCCTTCGTGACCTAAGGCCAGTAACTCCTCTAACAACACAGTTACCTTAACTCCATTAGGGGTACCCAATGAATAAAGCTGCAGTGGGTGTTTGCCAACTGGCAACTCTTTTTCATGAGTTGCGCCAGCAATTGGTCTATTTATATTTGTGAATTTTCCTCCACTTTGGTTTTCCCATGTCCAAACTTTTGGCGGGACATAATCCTTAGAATCGCTCATTAAAATCTCCTGTCATTATTAATCTAATTTTAAAGCCCTAAAACAGCCTTGGCCATTATATTTCTTTGAATCTCATTACTTCCACCATAAATAGTGGTGGCTCTTAAATTTTGATACTTGCCCGCAATAGACCGGAAAGACTCGTCTCCTATAGCAGGCTCATTAGAGCCTAAACTAGTATCCTGAAAGGGAATTCCATAATAGCCAATTACCTCAAGGGTTACTTCTGATATTTCTTGTTCAAGATCCGTAACCAAAGTTTTCATCATAGATGATTCAGGACCAGGGCTATCGCCTCCTTTTAAGGAACTTAAGATTCTTAAAGCAGTGTACTGAATTGACTGAGCTTTAATTTCAAGCTCCGTAACTTTAGTTGAATACAGATCAATAAAACTAGTGTCATTATGTGTAGTAGAAATTTTATTCATTAATTTTCTAATAAATTGAATGTCCGATAAGCTCTTAGAGCCTCCCACACCTCCACTTCTTTCAAACTCTAATAAATACTTTGCTACTGACCAGCCTTCATTTTCTTTTCCAATTCTGTCCTTTACTTCGGCAATGGCATCTGTAAAAACTACCTGATTAAAATCGTGATCCTCGGCCATAGTTAATATCGGCTCTACTTTGACTCCAGGTTGGTTCATATCCAGCATTAAAAAAGTGATTCCTTCTTGTTTCTTACCGGAATTATCAGTTCTGACTAGGCAAAATATCTTATTGGCAAGGTGAGCATGAGTGGTCCATATTTTAGTCCCATTAATTATATATTTATCCCCTTCTCTAATTGCCTTGCACTGTAAACTGGCTAAATCTGATCCTGCTCCAGGTTCGCTATAACCCTGGCACCAATAATCTTCTCCACTTATGATCCTGGGAATATAGCAATCCTTCTGTTCTTGGGTACCTTTGCCTAACAATAAGGGCCCTATCATGGCTAAACCCATTGGTATTAAGTTTGGAGCTCCTGCCTTGGCGCATTCTGAAGAGAAAATATATTTTTGTGTATGAGTCCAGTTAGTGCCTCCGTATTCTTCCGGCCAAGAAGGGACTAGCCATCCTTTTTTTGCTAATTTGGATTGCCACTTCATGGCAATATCTTTCTCAGTAAAAACCGCAGAAGTGGATTTTGCTGCTGAAACTAAATCTTCAGTTAATTCCTTTTCTAAGAATGTTTGTACTTCATTTCGAAATAAAATTTCTTCCTCTGAAAAATTTAAATTCATGCTAACTTACATTGACTACCCTGGTCCCTATATTGCCGCCCGCCAAAAGATCTACAAAACCTTTTGGAGCTTGCTCTAAACCGTCCAACTCGTCAGTAAGAATCTTTAATTGGCCCTCGTTTATCCATTCTATTAACTCGTCTGTAGCTTGGTCATACCTATCAGAAAAATCAAAAACTAGAAAACCTTGCATTCGTATGCTTTTATTAACGAGCAATCCTGGAATTCCTTTTGGTCCTGGTTCAGGGGTGCTTGTATCGTATTGAGAAACAACACCGCAGCAAGCGATACGTCCTCCAGAATTTAATCTGAAAAGGGCAGAGCCTAATATCATTCCACCT
>Ga0207992_1000448_pt1 | contig 20898 bp, 26 predicted proteins | sample ETN02SmetaG_FD_185788 | JGI IMG/M metagenome (GOLD analysis project Ga0207992, IMG submission 185788) | Marine microbial and viral communities from oxygen minimum zone, Eastern Pacific Ocean - ETNP2014F10-02SV255 (SPAdes) (version 2) | ecosystem: Environmental > Aquatic > Marine > Oceanic ...
AATTTGGATCGCAAAGTAAACGAGACACGTGTTCTTTCGGTGTTATAAATAAATCTTTCGGATCTGGAAATTCTAAGTAATGTTCAAAATTAAACAGGTTTCCGCCACACATTTCAGCTGCTCGCTTCGAATTGGGATGTGATGGATTTAAGAGCATGATGATTTCTGGCATTTTTTTAGATACTATGATAGTTTTAAAATTATCGATAATATGTACTTGTGGACTACAAACTATCAATGATTTTTTTGTTATTTTATTTCCGTCAGACACATAATCTATGACTTGTTTCAAATTGATCATATCATTCTTATACCCGTCAATTATTAAATACTGACTCGAATTTTTAAAATAGGATTTTATATCATTAAATTTCATCGAGTGGTTTATTTCAATGCTCTCCGATTCGTCAACGACTTGCTCGAGTATGAATGTTTTTCCGATCCCAGACATTCCACAGATGAAAACATTCTCACCGGAATTCAGATACGTTTGTAGGAGGCTTATCTCATTCGCGTGTATCGTATTTTTTTTAATTTTTTTTTGTATTGCTACTTTAACGTACGCGTCCATGGTTTCTAAACGCGATGATATCACTAATCAAGCGATAGATATTATTTTAGAAAATGACGCTTTACAGAAAAGGATAATTGAGCCTGTGAAAAGGAGACTCCTTCCTTATTTGTTATGCATTGGTTTCTTTAATATCGCATTGTTTTTGTTGGTCGTTTTTATAGCTTATCAGTCCTCGCCCTCGCCGTCATCCTCGGGTTAAGCTTCAGGGTCTTCATCACTCACTTCTTCAATTTTTGTACTACGTTTTCGAAGAATGGGTTGAGCTAGATTACGTCGGCGCGAAGATATACCAGACGATGGTCTCACATCACCATCTCTTTTTGACCCGGGCATGACGCGCCCTCGTAATTCGTCGAGTTCGTCCTTAAGGAATTTATCCGTGAGATTTGTTAAATCACTAGGTTTTTTGAGGAGAGTCATTATAGAATACTCTTTGATTGCTTGAAACGGTAAGATTGGATGGACGTGTAATATTTCGGGTTTCGTAAAGATATTATCATCGGGGAATTCTTTATCGAACGCCACGAGTATCTTTTTGGGAAGTGGTGGACTCTGCTCTATCAGACGATCCATTTCTTGCTGCGCGTCGTGCACGATTTCGGCACCATCTGCCGTTCGGTTCACGAGGGGTAAATTAAGTTCTAATCGTATTTTCCTGCTTAATTTTCCGTATAACTGAGAAGCGGATCGGTGGCTTTCCATGAGTTCATTGATCTTTAAGAACTGCATGATCGTCGCGATTATACCGGCGATGAGATTCAAACCACCGATTATACTGGGAACCGCAGAACGAACGCTCACAGGGAATTGCTCTTGCGCGAAGTTCGCCGTTCCCGTAATCGTAGAGAGAACGATCACCGGCAATGTAAAACGCATGGAGAGTTTTTGAAACATCAAAAACGCCTGGTAATTCATATACCTGTAGCAGGCGGCGGCTTCACCCCACTCCTGGAGCACCTTCTCTTGTTGCGTGTGCCACCTCTTGGGTGCGTCGATTTTTTCAATGTCCGAGGGGAACTCCGCGGGTTCCCTTTTTACCGCACCAATATTTTCTTCAGTCATATTATAGATGAAGAATATAATATTTTATATCCACCTTCTACTTTTTATTACCATGCTGATACTTCCGTTTGTTGGTAGTGAGAAATGGTTGGAATTTTATAGTCTACTAGTCCCGTTTATATTCTTTCATTGGTCGATCAATGATGATACGTGTTTCCTTACCCAAATGGAGATGCTAGTCACAGGAAACAAAAAAGACGAAACATTTTTTGGTCGTATAATGAGTCCCATATATAAGATGGAAGACACCGATGCGAATAATTTTTTGAAAACCCTTCTTTTTACACTATGGATGATAACTCAGTATAGATTAGGACGAATTCCAATTAACCCCTCGAAATAATAAATATTCGTATATATTAATGAAGGGTCAAGTCAAACAAAGAATCCTATTGTTTATCGTATTATTGTTATTGACGATCACAATAGTTCAGGTGACGAACGAAGAAACACCTGTAGCACCGGTGACTATTTTAAAACGCGTTGTTGAAGTTCCGGTCAGAGTTCCGGTGGAGCGTGAATTTAGAGACGCGCCAATTAAAAAATACAAACCCGGCTACACACAGCAAATAGGCGTTTTGGTCGGTGACGATGAAACTTTGCCCATCTACTCGAGGGAGGTGAGAGGTAGAAGGGATAGATACCATTACTACACGGTTACTCCCGGTGATCAACAGTACTCGTTGCCACTTACGATCGGTGATCGGGACTGTATGGACGATATGGGATGCCAAGAGCTCTACGGTAATGAAGCCATTAATGTGTTAGGCGAGGATGGACAGTTCTCGGCAAAAATCTACCGAACCGATAATTTCTTTTGAGTTATATTTATCTAGCGCAGATTCAGCCTCTTCCTTGGTTTCGTATCGACCCACATGCTTACCTCCCTTACCACACGCGTGCCATTTCTTTCTACTCTTATCAAAAGAAACACAACCCGTACCTTTTTTTCTTTTTATTTTACCGGGTCTGACAAAATGTTCAGGATCTTTTAAGTATTCTTCGTGTATTTTTTCAGCTTCTTCCTCGGTTTCATATTTACCCAAATATTTATTTTCCTTACCGAGCACTAGCCATTTCTTCACACTCTTATCGAAAGAAACCCAACCTTTCGCTATGCGTTTCCCCAACCCCTCGGGTTTAACGAAGTGTTCGGGGTCTCTCGCGTATTCGTTCAAAATTTCGATGGCTTCGTCTCTGGTTTTACACGGTCCGTCCGATAAACATTCATATTTACCGCACACCGTAACTCGAGGGTAAAACCCGTGGGGGTGCTCATCGACGTTACCCTCGTATCCATTTTTTTCAAAAGCGCGACGACGCTGTGCGGCGGATATGTTATCTCTAGTGAACTGCGATACCTCGTAATCCTCACCCCCACCCTCAATACAGTTGAGTCCGTTCGGCGCCAAACAATTTAACTTCTTGATCCAAAAAGTTTCGCGCGCGCCCAACAATTCGTCGGGAACGTTCTCCTCTATGATCTCGTAGATCATTTTATCACCGTATTTTTGTATGGCGTTTCTCACCAGAATACAGGGCGAATTCTTACTTTTATGTCCCGACATCCTTTGTTTATAATTTTTGGTTTTTCCGACGTAGAATTTACCGTCTGTACCGGCTGGTTTAGTAATTTTATATATCACACCGACCATTTAATATGATATATAAAATTGTCTTTAAGTTTTTTTATTTTTATTTAAATTTTTTTTAGTGTTATCGAACTTTAAACGCCGAGCCGTCCTCTTTTGAGTCGTTGACATCTTTGAAAATATCGATTCTAATGAATTATTGTTAGGTGGTGATGGGGAACGCTGTCTCTTTTTAGATTTTTTAGGTGCCGGTGGTGGCGTGTTTGGCATTATAATACTAGCGGATATTTATTCTTCTTCCTTTTTACCGAAGACGGCTTCTTCTAATTTGTGCTTGAGACCTGCATACTGAAGACCACAATCGGCTAAATTTAAAACACCCACCGACATGCAACATGATAAGCAACATAACATGAGTGTTACATTGAAGGGGATGGGTACACCTTTACTCTTAAAGAATTTTCGTGTGTCCCACGCTGGTTGAAAGACCATGTACATACAACACAAACAACATATCCAGGAGGTGAGTACACCTGAGCTACATTTAGCGTCGACCATATTTAATTATTACAGATATTTTTATTACGATTTGGAGTTTCATCCAGAATCTCGGCTGCGTTCCGGACATATCCCCTGAGGGCTTCGATTCGGTCGGAATATTTCGCGACGTTATCGAGTTCCAATTCAATCGCCTCCATGACATCGGAGTGCTCACCGATTCCGACTGGGTTCGCGAGATAAATTTCGACGTTCGCGAGGTGTTTGGCGATCATTCCGCGCGCGTGGTTGTCCACAAAGTTAATAAGCATTCGACGGTCCATTTTTTATTAATAATAGCGCGTTCCCTTTAAGCGATCATGTATTTTTCCTACTGAGAAGATAATACTACCGATACTCAAAAAGTTTTGCAAAAATTCGTTGAGTGTATTCATTATTTAAACATGCTAAACAAGTCTTTAACTTTGTGAATGATGTTGAAGAGTTTTTCGTCATCCTCGACCCTTTTGGGGTCGATGATCTCGAATTCAACCTGATATGTCATCGATTCTTCAGAATCCATGTCTTCGCTTTCACCGGTTACGACGGTCAGGTCGATCGACAAATTCTTACGAATAAAAGATGTGCGCTCTTTCGTTTTCTTTTTGTCCATCTCCCCTTCATACTGTTCGACCGGGATCTCCCGCGCCACACTAAACCTCAAATCATAAGGAGTGTTTTTAAGTTTTGAAAAATTCTCTTTATGAATCGTTTCCTTGTGAATGACCCTTTCAGTCTCAGCATCCTCGTCGATAGAAATTCTAAGATTATCGTTTTCGCGATAATACACTTCCTCGTTTGTGGTTAGGATTTTCTCCCAACCTGTATATTTTTTCAGACCGTCCATCATGAACTCGAATTTCTCTTTAGATACGTCTGTATCGAAAACGCCACAGTTAAACTTACCGAGCCTCATTTCAAACTCGACGTGTTCTTCATGTTGGTATTTTTCAAAAATGGGTTGGATGGTTTCAAAAACCTTTTGAACGTTCATCTTTTCTATTTAGTAATGCGTACTATCTTTAACTTTCTTTTAAAATGTTTAATTAATATGCATGGAATCGCCAACTTAGGAAACACGTGCTATTTCAATTCTGCTCTGCAGTGTCTTTTACATTGTGACCCTGTAACTAAGTATATCTATACGAATCAGTATACAGGTGAATGTGAATTTACCAGAATATACGCGGAGCTTGTTAAAAACTATTTCAACACTAAAGAACCGTGTGTGATAAATGTAAAACCTTTACTCGATGAATTTCAAAAACAGTTTAAGAGATTTACTATGCTCGAGCCACACGACGCGCAAGACGCGCTCTTTTGTATTATCGATATTTTAGAGCGGTCGTATCCTGAGTTAAAAAACGGTATTTATGGTTCGCACAAACAAATAACGATCTGGCCGGGTGGCAAATCAACTGTGGAAGTACCGTTTAGTATTCAAACCCTATCAATAAATGACACCGTATGTAAAATCAGTGAACTCATTAAAAAAAGTATGGATTGGAATACACTCATCGACTACGAGGACGAGGAAGGCACCGTATATAACGCGGCTGTGACGAGAGTCGTATTTTCAAAACTCCCCGAAGTTTTGTTTATATCTTTTGATAAAAAATCAAATATTGAACTAGAAGATAGATTAATATTTAATGAATTGGTGTATAATTTAAAATCGTGTGTGATTCACAAAGGCGCTCAAAACGGGGGCCATTACTTTTCACTCGCGAAATATGAAGATCGGTGGGTTTTGCAGGATGATGAAAATATTATTGAAATTAAAAATTTACCCGCGGTCGACAACTACTACATTCTCATGTACATTTTAGAAAGTCCTTGATGTCGATGTCTTCCTTAATGTTTACGAGTGTTCTATAAAACGTTTTTCTACTATTTGGATACGTCTTGTCCGGTCGAAGCATCAATGGCTTCCACCACATGGGCGTATCGTTCGGTTTATATTCGCATTCAACGATCGCGTTTTCTTGAAGCAACGAATAATCGAAATTTTTATCCGGTGGGATTTCAGATTCAAATATCAAATTACCCTTTTCTTGAACGTACATTCGCCATTTACCGTGTTCATATTTTAATTGAAAATCAATCGTATTTTTATGCAGAGGTTTCCACTTAAACATATACTCGTGGGTCCCGGTTTTTATAGGACAATGTACAGGTGTAAATATGAGACCGTCAATCTCTTGCGACACTGTAGGTAAATATTCATTCAAAAATTGTTCGTAGTCTTTTAAAATATGAAAGGTCTTCACTTTCAGTTTAACTGTATCATTTTTCATTGTAATAGCTTTCGCCATGAGATCTTCACATTGCTGTAGCCGTTCGAGAAAATCGTGATGTCCAACGATTATACCACACGATGTGAGAATATCGTAAATCATAAAGTGATCGTCATATAATTCACCCTCCACTATCGTCAAATTATATACAGATTTTTTAAAATTAATCGGACACTTGAACATGTCAAGCGCGCGGTTTATGAAAACACACACTTTCTTTCCCTCAAAAGTTAAAGCTATCATCATGTATCTCACACCATCCGTCTTCTCGCACACCACATAATCATATTTTTTGAGTGTATCAAAATGTTTATATTCGATCGAAATCGGCTGACACCCTGGATATCTTCCGGTTATACCCCAGTTTGCCTCCATCGTCTCGATTGCATACTTGTACAAGGGTTCATCCCGTTGTACAGGTATCCGAACTCCGGACATCTTTGTATAATATTTTGAGCTATTTCTTTAACCTGCTTAATTTGCTTTCACACCCGCGGCGTTGAGCAAATTTGAAATACATTCATGTGGGTGTGTAAATGTTAACTTAGATGCTGTATACGCATGAATTTTAACACCTTTCTCCTTCATCCGTTCAAACATGGTTTGAGGAACCGATGGTAGCTTCAAAGTACCCGAGCGTTTATCTTTCATCGCCCGAGTGATATGTTTGGACGAAACGACCCAACATTTCGCGGAGGTTGATACGACAGAATAAAAATCATCTTTTACCTTATTTCCAACTTGAGTATCAAAATGTAATCCCATTTGAGACACGGGTTCATCGACTTTATCCTTGATTTTCTGTTTAAACATTTCCCAATCGATACCCTCCTTGACACCGGGAAATACGAGACACCCGACACCGTCCGCGAGTTGTAAAACTTGATCAATAGAACCTTCATCCATAGAAATACCGAAATCTATAAACAAAATTTGATCTGATCTTTTAAGATGACTCTGAATAGCGGCAACTTTGTCGTGTGAATCATCGTTTACATATGCCACTTCGTTTTGAACAAGTCCCTTTTGGATACATTTCAAATTTAATTTCAAAACAGTGTGTAACGTTTTAACGTGAACGGCTTCTGATCTCTTTACAATTATAGTTGATAGCTTCATTACAATGTATATTATTTATTTCTCTAAGCTCTTGATATCTGTTCTTCTAAAACATCATTTCGATTATAATCATACGCGTCTACGTCTCGATGGACTAAACGATTAACTAAACGATCGACGGATTTGTGGGGTATTGGGATCTCGTTGAACACGTGTTCGATGATGAGTGGTTTGCATGAATCAAATGTAAGGTTATTATATATAATTTTGATTCGCGTACTTGAGATTGATCTTACGATAGATGCTGTGATCTTCATTTTAAATTAAAACACTCTTAAACTTTAAGTCTGTCGTTTAGACATCCACCGAATGGTAGATTGCCCACGTGACCGAGTGTTGTATAACAATCTGCATAGATTTTTCCGCCTATCTGTTGATATCTTCGACAAAACGCATAATCTTCACTCAAGTATCTACGAGACACCGGGTCTATCATACAATCGAAGAGCGCGCAATAATCATCGAAATCTCGATTCTGATGATCATTTTTACACATTAGGTCGGGGAACTTCTTTTCCATCTCTTCAAACACGGATCGTTTGATCATCATGAATCCTGTAGGACCATCGAGCACCTCCACGAAACCATTTTCGACCGTTCGCTTATGCGCGCCTATGTTGGCGACGAGACTCGAAGAGATCATCTCGAGGTTACGATCGTCGCCGTTTTCGACGGCGTGTTTCGCTTGGTCCCACATGACGACCTTCTTAGGATATATCGCACACGAAAGATCATGCCCCGAATCGAGTAGCCGAATCACCGATTCGGCGTCGAAGTCGACGTCTGCATCTACAAAAAGAAAGTAGTCCGCATCGGTCTTTTGCATGAAACGACCCACAGCGACGTTCCGAGCCCTGTGTACGAGCGACTCATTTTCAGTCGTATCTATCATGAGCTGAACATTTTTCCGAATCATCGCGAGTTGAAGCTTGATTAGGCTCGTCATGTACTTTTCAAGGCATAATCCACCGTAACAAGGTGTTGATAAGAATAACTTCAAAACCATACTATACATCTTTATTAAATTATTTCTCTAAATAGCGCATTATGATATTTTCTATTTTATTGATCGTTGGTATCGATACGGAGCATCTCTCCGCCACGGTCGACTTTGGTATTTTTGATTTCAAAATAATACATATCACCACAGTCGCGACGGAGGTCGGTGTTTTACTCATGAGTTCCGTACACTTTTCAAGTTTAACACACGTTTGATTACATTTGAGACGTTCATCTCTCGTGACTTCAAATGAATTAAGTAATCTTTGTAAAACATTATGTGGTTTTGTGATATAATTCTTCTTCGTCGTTCCTAATAACGTGTCTTTGAATATTTGTGTAGTCCGACTAATATCTTTGCTCTGAATATTGAACATGTCGGCGATCTCCTTCGTCGTCCTAGGAATTTTTGCGAGTCTACACGCGTATAAAACACAGTTCGCTTTAATCCCAGTCCTCACCGCACCCCTAGTTAATTTTTCAACATTAAATTTACGATACATAAACTTTGCGTCTTGAAGAACACTCCCTGGAAGATTTAGACATGCCTCGTCGATGTCTTTGTAAGCGTGAAATAGCGATCGATCTTTATAATTCATACTCTGATGAAAATTGATCTTCGACATTCTCTTGTCTTCGTAGGTCGAACTAAATTTTGTAGCGATGACGGTGCCCTTGCCCCATTGATCGGAGAATAACTCCGGATTCGCGTTCGGAGCACCGCATCTCGCCGGATCATCTACCATACCCCGCTCATCTACATGACTCCGCCATTCGGCAGTATCGTCTATATAATGTATATCTACAACACCACACTTTGTACACGTCGGTACGCCGCTCGGTGTTACTACCTTGATTCCTTTACATAAATTGCATATATGGATATTAATTGACTTTTTTAAAGTTGGTTTGTTCAATAAGCGGTCCACGTCGGACCAGATGCTCGCTGTCAATTCTTGCATGTCTTTGTCCCATGTTTTTTTGAAGTCATGTTGGCGCACTTAGGCGATCCATGATTATTTTCTGCTTTAAGTTAAATGATACTTTACATACTTGGAATCGTCGTAATATGGCTCATCTTTTTTAAAAAGCGTTAATTTAAAAGTTATTTTCAGCAGCCTGATGTCTCGCGAATTCTTCGATCGTATTGACCGTTTCCTTGTATCGCTTCGCGCCAGGGCTTGTCGGCTCCCACTCATTCCATTCCTTATCGATCGCTCTGGCGTCGCGCGGTGGTATGACAATGCCATCGATCTCGTCATCACCAACGATGAAATCTTCAAGATCTTCATCGTCGGACGAATCGTGAAGTATAACACTCTCCAAACCACTATCGTAGCCTGGTTCGTTCCTATAATATAGATTGTCTTCAAGATTTATGAAAGGACTACCGCTTCCTGGATAATGTGTCAAAAGATTCTCCGGCTGAGCCAGTTCTTCTTTATCTTCCAACTCATACACAGGGGCGCCCTTATAGCTCATATTCGTGTCGGCAAAGTAGTTTATAACTATATAGTCCGTAAAGTGATCGCGCGTAATCGCATACATTTCATCGTCTACATCGTCTATATTCGCGAGTACTTGAACTATATCGCCGGGTTGAATTTCGGAAAATTCGATCGTCATGTAATTTAAAGATTCAGGACAAAAATAAAATTAGAATATTACACAGATGGGGTTCGAAATTTTATCAAAGGAGGGATGTACTTACTGCGACCACGCAGAAACGCTTTGTAAGGAATTGGGGTTGGATTATAAAAAAACCATGGTCGCAAAAGATGAATTATCGAAAAAGTGTGGAAAACTTGTTACGAATTACCCTCAAATTTTATTGAATGATACATTAATTGGTTCTTTTTTTGATTTTCAAGATTACATCGACGACGCGGAGCCAATGCTTCTCCCGACGTTAAACCGTTTCACTGTATTCCCGCTCAAACATGAGAATTTATGGGCGCTCTACAAAAAGGCTCAAATGTCAAATTGGACCGCGGAGGAGGTCGATCTTTCGAAGGACATGGACGATTGGGTCGCGTTGAGTGAAAATGAACAACATTTTATCAAGATGATCTTAGCCTTTTTCGCTGGATCGGATGGAATCGTTTTCGAAAATCTTGAAGACAATTTCGGAAGCGAAGTGCAGTATACGGAGGCGAGAAGCTTCTACGCGTATCAAATGCATAACGAAATGGTACACGGCGAAACATATAGTAAATTGATCGACAAATACATCAAAGATCCTGTTGAAAAGAAAAAATTGTTTGAAGCGATTCAGACCATTCCGTGTATTGAACGAAAAGCGCGATGGGCTATGAAATGGTTCGATAATTCCAAACCTTTCGCGGAGAGATTATTCGCCTTCGCGTGTGTGGAGGGGATTTTCTTTAGTGGTTCATTCTGTGCTATCTTCTGGTTGAAAAAGAGGGGTCTCTTACCTGGGCTGTGCTTCTCGAATGAATTGATCAGTCGGGACGAGGGTTTACACCTTGATTTCGCGGTCGAGTTATTCAATATGCTCAAAAACAAACCAAACGACGAAACAATTCATCAAATCATCCGCGAAGCCGTCGAGATTGAAAAAAGTTTTATCGTCGATTCTCTGCCGTGCAGCCTGATCGGCATGTCATCTGAAAAGATGTCTGAGTATATCGAATACGTATCTGATCGATTATTGAAACAAATCGGGCGCGCTAAAATTTGGAACAGTTCAAATCCATTCGAGTTCATGGAAAACATAAGCTTGGATGGAAAAACGAATTTTTTTGAAAAGCGCGTGGGTGATTACGGGAAGATGGGTGATGATGTGGGTGAAATTCAATTTGATGACGATTTTTAGGAAATAGTCACAGTTTGTCCGTTGTCGCACCCACACGTTGTGCCTGGAGCGTCGATTTCCTCGGCAATGTCCATAGATCCGAGATTCAAACCAGAATCCAAGAGACCAAATTGCTCCTCAGAAAACCCTGGTACCGCTGTTTGCATGTCGACCATCTTTGGTGGTTTCTTCGCCGACGCGTCCACATTAAGTGTAATAACTTTTGGCGCTGGACCGACGTCCTGTCCATCAACGATTATACGCGCTGGCTTATCTTCGACCGCGTAGCCCTCTTTCTTTGTATTCATCATGCACCAGACAACGAGCATGAAGACGATGGCGTGAAGCGCGAGTCCAGAGGTCGACGCACACCCTGTTGGTCCACTGACCCACTTACCAAAAACACTTCTAGTTAATCTGTAAGTCTCTGGATTAGAGACGATGAAAAAGGTCAACGCCGACATGATCGACGTGACAAATTTCTCCTGCTGACGAGCACCACCGCATCCACATCCACAATCTTTGAAGAGACCCATGATGTTAGTTATGATATATCAAGAAAAAAAATGACTTAAAGCTTATGGTCTATAAGAAAATATAAAAACCACAATGTCGTCCAACATGATTCAACTCGCCAAAGATTTCGATGCTAACTCCCTGACCCTTTCAAATTTGAAGAAGGGGAAGATCGGTAACCGAACAGTCTACATCAACGCCAAGGACGGCAAAAACAAATTCTACATGCAACTTCCATTCATGCGCAGCCCGTTTGGACTGAGCGCCTTCACCGACGAAGCTACTAACAAGACCTCGTATTCGCTTGACCTTTCGATTGACCCGGATAACGAGGAAGCCGTGGCGATCGCCGAAAAGCTTCGAGAGTTCGATGCCCGAATCATCCAAACCGTCGCTGAAAACGCGAAGGAATGGCTCGGCAAGGAATATAACCTTGAGGTTATCAAGGAGGCTCTATACAAGCCGATTGTGCGTCCTGGAAAAGATGAGTACCCTGACACCATCAAGCTGAAGGTCGCCACGAAGCCCTCCGGTGAGTTCATGGCTGAAGCCTACAGTGCGTCGAAGGAACTCGTCTCTGTCGACACGATCGAAAAGTCGCAGCGTTGCATGTGTATCATCAACATCGCCAGTATTTGGTTCATCGATAACAAGTTTGGTGTGAGCCTTCGTCTCTCGCAGGTGCTACTCCAGGCTTCAAGCAAGCTCCCAAAGTTTGCGTTTCAGGGTCTCGTCGATGACACTCCAGCCACCGACGATGGCGCCGAAGAAGAATACTACGAAGAAGAAGTTGACGAATAAAATATAATTATAATATAATGGATGCTAGATCAGCTAAACACAGGGATACTGTGGAATCGCTGACCAGGAAAGCAAATAAAGTAATCACACCGACGGAACAATCGAGTATAGGAAAAGATGTAATTAAACTTTTAAAATCAAGAGGGTGTAACCCAGAAAAATTATTTAGAAAAATCGTTACCGATAAAAAGGCAAGCTTATCTATCACGCGCGCGGTTAAAACTCGATTAGGTCTCACGAAGATTGGTAAAGGTGCGTACGGGACGGTGTTCCACGGGTGTGCCGATAAAGCATGTAAAAAACCCGTCGCAATAAAATTAGCCGAACACGGAAGTACGAAATCCGAGTATATCATGGGAAAAATACTCAGGGAGTATGGTGGTGTACGAATGTATGCGCGTGAACAATGTAGTCTTCGAAGAGATGACATATTGTATATGGAATATGCGAACTCAGATACCTTAAAAAAATTCCTGAAGGCTAAGAAAAATTCGCTGAGACCTATTCATATCAGAACTATCATCGTGGAAGTTCTTTATAATTTATACAGAATTAAGGTAGACCACCCAACAATTAGACATCATGATTTACATTTAGATAATATCTTAGTAAATACGGGACAGGTTACAGGTGGGTTTGATATATATAAAATTCACGGACGAGAGTACGACATAGATCACATCGGTATATCAACCCTTATATCAGATTTTGGATTCTCCACCATGGACGGTCTCCCAAATAAGATTGTAGATGATCATGAAATACCCCACCTTCGAGAAGACCATGGTATTTTTCGTAGGTCAGATCCAATGTATGATACTCATTTGTTTTTGAATGCGTTATACCTGTCGATTATAGCGGATCCAAAGCTTTCTGTTACCCTGAAAGAGGCGACCGATTTCATTTCGAGGATATTCCCACCGCGTTATTTAGGACATGAAACGGATATGATCAAGAATTTCAGGTTGAGAGGGACTGTGATTCATAGATTAAAGGATTTTAAAGCTATATTCAGTGATAAATTTTTTAGTCCATTCACTAGAAGTGGTAAGAAATTGGGGAAGGCTTTATCTATGATTCCAACTCCAAAAGCTATCTCTCGCCCGAGGGTATCGAAATTCAACATACCTAAAACAACGTCTACGACACCCGTGAAATCCACGAAACCCGTGAAGTCCGTGAAATCCACGAAACCCGTGAAATCCACGAAACCCGTGAAATCCACGAAACCCGTGAAGTCCGCGAAACCCTTGTTCACGATGTCTAAGAAGGGGTACGTAAAAGTTGGTACGAAAAAGTGTACGTCGTATAAAAAGAGTGAAATCGTCGCGATCGCCAAGAAAGTGGGTATAAACACAGAAGGTAAAACAGTATCTGCTATTTGCGAGTCACTGAAAAAAAAATATTTAAAATAAGTATATGAAGTTCACACGCAAAAAAGTCATTTTGCTCGCCGCGATGGTCGTCGTCGTCGTTATTTTATCTAGTATGCAACGGTCGTCTCGTAAACAGTCTGGAGATGTTGATTATATCGTGTACGGGACAAATTGGTGTGGATATACTGTGAAGCAGTTGAAATATTTAGACAAGAAGGGCATTTCGCACAAATATGTCAACTGTGAAAAAGAACAGTGTGATGGAATCAAAGCGTTTCCACAAATGACGCGCACATCAGATGGTGAAACCATCCGGGGTTACAAAGAGGTTTAGATACCTCGAACAACAGCGAGCGCGAGGGAAAGGATGAAAGCATCGAGGAATGTGTCGAGCTTCTTGAGCACGGTGATGTGCTTGACGAGGGATCGGTTCCAGAGGAATCGAAGGACGAAGGTGCTGATGAGAATCACGAGCACGAAGGTGAGGAGTTCGGTCAAGGCGTCTTGGGCCTTTCTGGCATTCACTATACCACTAATCATTTATATATTAATAATATTTTTTTCTCAAATATTATTAGTATGCCACCGAAGCGATTACCAGTCAGTGGATCAGAACCAAAATTCACACAGGTCATGTGGGGAAGAGCTATCGGAATAAATAATAATAATTGTTACGCGTACGCCGTCGGAGATTATGAAAAAAAGAGAAGTTACAAAAGCGTACCCGGCGAACGGGCCGGCTTAAGCACATCGGGTAGTTCATATCTGAGCTGTAAGGTTTTACCTAAAATGGTCGTCGCGGATAATCCAAAAAAGGTATACATTTCAAGCGCCGAATCAAAATGTAGACCTGGGTATTATAAAGTCATGATGTTCTTATCGCCTGGTGTGAGAACATATTTTAAACAGGGTGATTTTCATTTTTATAAACAGCACAGCACGGTTGAATATAAGGCGAAGAAGGGAAACACGTATGAAGAAATCGCCAAATTTTTTAAGGTTCCACTCGCGCGCGTAAAAAAGGCAGGTGGAACGGCGACGTCACCCCGACCGGGTAAAATTTTAAAATTTAAGTGTAACGTATTCAGTCACAAAAGGGGGTGGGCGACGGGACCTCTTCTGACCGACGCAAAGGGGAATGTCATCATCGATCCAAGGAAGGCTTCGAAGGATTACGGGCGTTTGAACTACGATAAATACTGTTCATCCTTCTGCGTTAAAGATAGAGGGATCAAAGTCGGACACACTCACCCCAAAGTCGGTAAGAAGTGAGTTTAAATCCGTTTGATCACCGACGTCAAAAAATATATCGAGAATATCAAAAATGTGTGGATCACCAGCTGATATCTCGTGTGTATTCGACGTATTCTCAAAATTATTTGTCACCGTGACCATCACTTTAAAATTCGCGCCGTCGAATATTTTCCTACAGATCGGGCAGGTCTGTTTACCTTTTGCCTTCCACTGTTCTAGACAATGTGAATGAAATATATGTCCACACCGAATCGGTGGGTTGTGGCGAGTACATCTTACCTCATTCAGACATATAGCACACTGATTTTCCATTCTCTAGAACAATATATAGATAAAATTTATTGTTATTTTCCGTGATTAGTAAATGTTACGCGTATCGACGAGTGGCTTGTCCGCCTTCCCACCCTCGGTCGTCTGTGTCTTTTGCGTTTCTTCAACCAAGGCGGGTCCCTTGGATTGGAGCAATTTGCGATAAGAGTAGTTATCCACGACAGCTACACCATTCTTCTCCATCAGGTAATTGTTATACAGACCACTCGCTGAGTTGACAGTAAAATTACGGCCATCGGCCATGCCCATGCGTTGACTCATTATTATTAATATTACATTAGAAATTTATTTCTCTATTTTGGGTGGTGTTTTTCCACGATTTTATCCCCATTTTTTTTGCTCCCACGATCGTCGAGTTCACGTCTCGTCCTGAAGCTATATCAAATATATCAATCTTATCGGATTGTACCCGAGAAATTCGAATAGAATCATTCGTATTGATGTGCTGATTAATGATATTGTAGGCGAATGCGATTTCTTTCAGGGTCTCCGCGCCAGTTATGATAATTTTACCCGTCCCAAAAATACTCACCGTGATTTCTTTCATGTCGTCCGCTGGTTTAAATTTAATTTTAACAGCTGAATATCTATCCGGTTCAAATGAAACTTTAAATACATCGGGGTATTTTTCAAAATGATCGCACGTCTCGATCAAATTAATATTCCAATTCAAACTAAAATTTGAATTAATCATCACCACACGGAACGTATCGCGTGGAACTTCAAATTCTGGTCCCAACATTATTTTTAATAAATATGATAACTGACCGATTATGTGCTTGCAATTAATCAAGTCCGTGCACCCCGCAACTTGAATGCTTCCGTTTGGAAACAATTTAATTGATTTTTGACTGAATTTATCACTATAACCCAAAGTAATTTGGTTATAAAATTTTGTTGGCTTTATCATCCACTCGACGGCGCTTGATTTCTTCGTGGCATTTCGTAATTTCAATTTAATCGGTGCCAATTTTTTGAAACATCTTTTTAATTTTTCTGTATCTATTGGCTTTTGAAAACTCGATATCATCGTGATCGTGGTCAACTTTACCCATGAAGGTCTGATATCTTTGGGTAAATCATCTCTAAAATCATCTAACGTGACGTAATATGACAAGGTATTGTTCACGACCGAGTGAAACATTTTGACTTATTTTTAATATCAATGTGAATGACTTAGGAGTTAAACTGCTTAGAGAAATGTACGCATATCAGTACATGACTTCATTTGTTAAAAGCGCAAAAGTCCTCGAAAAAAATATCCACATAAAAACCGTTAAATATATAGCCGGTGAAGGTTATAGAGATAATTTCGATATAATTGAAACATGTCCTATTGGAACGTGGGGTCACATACATGCCGTGTACGATTCGCTTCGATATGAACAATTTTTAGATACGATGGTTCACAAAACAATCGAAACCAGGCGAAAAATGGCTTTGATTGCGTTGGAGAACGCGTTGTGTGAAAATAAAAATATAAGAAGTCTCGTGAGAATAATGCATTCTGTGAAAATTTTGGATCCTACATTCACGCCACCGATCATTAATATGATATGTTCATGGCAAAAGAGATTGGTGTATGAAATATGTATGAATGAATTGCCAAAAGTCATAAACACATCAACTAATGAGTTTAGACTTGAACGATTCTTTAGAACCATGCAATTAATAGAGACAGAGACACCACACCCAATAACAAGTGATTAATGGTCAAAAGTTTATTTTTATGTGGACAGTCAGCACATTGACATGGATTTCCCTCCGAACAATCACACGTCTCACACTGTGTACTTTTCGTACTTTTCGTTTTAGTGTTGCCAGTCAGCGATGGTTCAGAGAAATCACCTGTATCCACATTGCGCCCTGGTATCGGTGGACGAGACAATTTACATGCCTCTTCGCGACCAATTCGACCTTCAATTGTTTGTCCATATCCACACATCGGACTTACGTATTCATCCATTCCCTCTTCATTCGTTGGCACTTCGTATTCACCAAAATCAACCACCTGTCCGACAGTTCCGGGTAAAGATATACCCTTCGAACTGACGAATGGGTTAATTTTATTAATCAAATCTTGGTCACTGACGGACATAATTAATATTAGTGAAGATTATAATTTTTATATTTCATCTTTCTACCATGCTCGGTCCACATTTTATCCATGTCGACGTTTAACATGTACGCGAGTTGAAATAGATACGAAAACACGTCACCCATTTCCATCATCACGTCGGTTCCTCTATCCTTTTTCAATCCTATTTTTTTAAACGTTCTTCTGTTTTGTCTGATCGCAGACGCAAGCTCTCCAAATTCTTCGGAGAGTAGCAGCCACACAGTGTCTATGTTTGCTTTATCCCAGCCATGAAGCTTGCACACATTTCTTGTCTCATCTCGGTAGTAGTTTAGACTCATCTTACATTTCCTACGCCCAAAAACTTTATATCGGTATAGTATAATGAATAAACGTGTCACAAGAACACTGATCATATTACTTGTCATCCTCGCTGTCACCGTATACATTCGACGATCCACGAATGTTCCAGAAGAACCAGAAGTATCGGTTGCCGCGCGCTCCGTCGGTGACGTTCAGACCATTACTCAACAGGTTTTACCAGACGATGAAGTCTCATTGAAAATAAACGGTGTCGACGGCGAAACCGTCCAAGAGAACGAACCCGAACAGCCCACCGATGTCGGTTTTCAGCCGGTTCGTTACACACGAGATCTAGGTGTTTAGACGCCGATCTTGTCAGATTTTCCAATCTTATTGCCATACGTACTCGTACTCACCGGTCTATTAATCGGATCCATACCCTTGTCAATATCGTGGACATATCCCATGTATTGAGAGACGCCTGTTTGAATCTGAGAGACCGCTGTGTTTATAGCGATCGTGTTCATTGACTTCACTTGCTCATTAATACCCTCATTGTGGTTACCAGCATTGTTTATGAATACGACGCGCATGATACCATAGACATCGTCTTCGTTCTGGTAATCTATCTTTACACCGGTCTTGTTTTTAAAAGATTGGCGAATACCGCGTTGGACTAAATTAACATTGAAGGCAGAAAAAAACAATTTGTTCAGTGGAGTCGCACATTGACTGATAGAATTCAGGTGGAGATTATCGCACATTTAATATACACTCGGAAAAAAATTATTGGTGAATATAAATGAAGATCGTTGCCGCCAATCTTGACGAAGCGTTCTCCACCCCAGCTGTCCCATCGATGTTCAAACCCGCCTGTGATAACAAGTCTTGCTTTATTGGATCTTATGCGCCAATCACCAAAGCAGGCGAAGATGGACCTTTCAACGTCAATACCACATTACTTCAGCCAAACAGATACGCCGAGACTGTTGGTACCGTCCCAGTCAGGAGTGCGGATTTCAAGTAAAATAGCTTAAAAAAATTAAGCTTAGTATTTATATAAAATGAGAGTCGTTAAACGTAATGGTCGTGTTGAAGACGTCAGGTTTGATAAGGTCACCAACAGGATTCTAAAATTAGCAGTCGGATTGTCAGAAAATGTCGACGCCCAAAAAATTTCACAACAGGTTTTTTCATCGATGTATGAAAATATCAAAACGTACGAAATTGATAATCTCTCAGCCGAGACATGTATCGCGATGATCACGAGCGACCCAGATTATGAGATTCTTGCCACTCGTTTGGTCGCGAGTAACATTCAAAAGGTGTGCCCAAATAATCTTCACATCGCGATGAAAAAACTCGCGAAAGCGGGTATCGTCACCCATGAAGTCGCCGAAATAGCTGGACACATTAAGGATAAAATCCGCCCAGAACGAGACGATGACTTTGGGTATTTTGGGTTAAAAACTCTCGAAAAATCGTATCTCCAGCGATTGGACGGTCAATTGATGGAAACACCGCAATACATGTTCGCGCGCGTCGCTATAGGTATTCACGGTGACGATATCGAATCGGTCATCGAAACGTATGATTCCATGTCCAAGGGTTTATTTATCCACGCGACACCGACCCTATTTAATTCAGGCACACCCCGCCCACAAATGTCGAGTTGTTTTCTCATCGCAAACAAAGGTGATTCAATCGACGGGATTTATGGAAGTTTAACTGAATGTGCGCAGATTTCAAAGTGGGCTGGAGGTATCGGTCTTCATATCCACGATGTACGCGCTAATAAATCTCGTATTCGCGGGACAAACGGACAGTCAGATGGGATCATTCCAATGCTTCGTGTGTTTAACGCGACGGCACGGTATGTTAATCAGGCCGGTCGGCGCAAGGGTTCAATCGCTGTCTACCTCGAACCCTGGCACGCGGATATCATGGACTTTTTGGAATTACGACTAAATCAAGGCGATGAAGAGGCGAGATGTAGAGATTTGTTTTCCGCGTTGTGGATTCCAGATTTGTTCATGAAACGAGTTGAACAGGGTGGAACTTGGTCACTCTTTTGCCCCGATAAGGCACCGGGGCTTTCAGATGTTTACGGCGAAGAATTTGAACAGCTCTATACCAAATACGAAGAAGAAGGATTAGCCACTAAAACTATCCCAGCTTCGGAGATTTGGAAGGCAATCATTAAATCACAGAGCGAAACCGGGACACCTTACATGCTCTACAAGGACGCGTGTAACGAAAAATCTAATCAAAAGAATTTGGGTGTGATCAAGAGCTCAAACTTATGTACTGAAATTTTGGAATATACCGATAAATATGAGACGTCTGTATGTAATCTCGCATCAATCGCACTCCCAAAATATGTGAACCTGGAAACAAAGACATTCGATTATAAGGAATTACATAGAATCACGAAGATGGTCACGCGCAACTTGAACCGGGTCATCGATAAGAACTTTTATCCAGTCGAAACCGCGAGACGATCAAACATACGACATCGTCCGATTGGTTTGGGTGTCCAAGGTCTCGCGGATGTGTTTAATTTGTTACGCCTCCCGTTCGATTGTGAACAGTCGCATCAAATTAATTCGTATATTTTTGAAACCATGTATCACGCCGCGCTCGAATCGAGTTGCGAACTCGCCGAATTGGATGGGTCGTATGAGACATTTGAAGGTTCACCCGCGTCGAAGGGTATTTTACAACCCGACATGTGGGATGGTGAGACGAAGTTTAGTGGTATGTATGATTGGGATGCCATGAGACAGAGAGTTAAGAAGGGGCTTCGTAACAGTCTCTTGTTGGCGCCAATGCCTACCGCCTCGACCGCTCAGATTTTGGGAAACAATGAATGTTTTGAGCCATACACTACTAACATTTACCTTCGAAGAACACTCGCGGGAGAGTTTGTGATCGTCAATAAGCATTTGGTTAAGGATCTCAAATCGATCGGCATGTGGTCGAAGGAAATGAAGGATTTGATGGTCCGCGCGGGTGGGTCGATCCAAAATATTATCGATATCCCCGATAACATCAAAGAACTCTATAAGACTGTTTGGGAAATAAGTCAAAAAGCGGTCATCGACATGGCTGCCGATCGAGGGCGATTCATCGATCAATCACAAAGTATGAACTTGTTTATGGAAAGTCCGACGACTTCTAAATTATCGAGTATGCATATGTACGCGTGGAAAAAAGGTTTGAAGACAGGTATGTATTACCTTAGAA
>Ga0207992_1000458_pt1 | contig 20526 bp, 19 predicted proteins | sample ETN02SmetaG_FD_185788 | JGI IMG/M metagenome (GOLD analysis project Ga0207992, IMG submission 185788) | Marine microbial and viral communities from oxygen minimum zone, Eastern Pacific Ocean - ETNP2014F10-02SV255 (SPAdes) (version 2) | ecosystem: Environmental > Aquatic > Marine > Oceanic ...
ACATATATATCAAAGTTAGATCCGGGAACTAAAACACTTCCTCATATTCATACAGGTCATGAAGAATTTTTTATATTGGAAGGTGAGCTAATTGACTCTGATGGAACAATTTTTAAAAAAGGTGATTTCGTCTCTTACCAACCAAATAGTAGTCACTCTTCTTATACAAAAAAAGGTTGTTTAATTTTAACTTTTATGAGAGGACAGAATAATAAAATAACTAAAAAATGATTACACTATGATTGGTATTTTAGGCGGAATGGGAACACAAGCTGGTCTTGATTTTTGTAATAAACTTGCAATTTTATACAGAGGTAAGATTGATCAAGACTACCCTTTATTTTTACTTTATAATAAATCAAATATTCCTGGTAGACCAGAGTCAATTGGAACTCAAACTGGAAATTTGTCAAACCAATCTATTAATAAAAGAAGCAAAAAAAAATACATATTAGTTTTAAAAAGTTTACTAAAAGGTTGTCAGGTTCTTAAAAAAAGTAAATGTAAATTTATAGTAATCCCCTGCAACACAGCACATTACTGGTATGATGACTTACGAAAAAAAATTAAATTACCTATAATTAATATGCCGAAAGAAGTTTTTAACCACACAATTAAAAAATGTAAAAAAAATTCATCTATTGGTTTGCTTGCTACTGAGGGTACTTTAAAAACAGGTGTTTATAATAAATTTTTTGACAAAAAATATAAACTAATTTGTCCAAATACAGTTACTCAAAAAAATTCTGTAAATAAAGCTATAAAACTAGTAAAAATGGGAAAAGTTAAAACGGCTAACAAAATCATTAAACCTGCAATAAATTATTTAATAAAAAAAAAATGTAAAAAAATAATTCTTGGGTGTACTGAGCTACCAATTGCTATATTCGCCTTTAAATCTTTCAAAACAATTAAAACATCCAAAATATTTTTAGATCCTAATCTAATTTTAGCAAATGCTGCTATGAAGAAATATAAAAAATAAATAATGCAATCCAAAGAAAAGCCGTATGTATTATATGTAGCTGAAATAATTTATTCAAAAGTTTGTGAAATTAAGAAAAAAAATCCAGAATTTTCAAATATTAATGCAGTTGAAATTTTTATTGGATCTAAAACTTATAATGAAATAAGTAGTGGCCAATTTCATGATAAATGGTTCAAAAGCTTAAAAAAAAATAATTTCCTTGATCATAAAACCAAAAAAAAAATTCCTGAAGAAACAATAAGGTTACTACAAATTCAAAAGGACATAACTATTAAGCAATTGATTCAATTTCCAAATTTATATCATGCAAAAAGTCATTATCCGCTAGAAATCTCACAAAGAGCTTTTGATCATTTATGGAGAATGTGTGAAAGTTATGAATTATGGTGCAAAGAAACTCAACAAACTGAATTAATAGTTCTAAATATTACTGATTAGATAGTTGAATAGTACCTTTTGTTTTTTCAATTTTGCTTTTAACTAATTGATAAAAATCTTCACTTTCCAATGTTTGTTTTTTAATGTTTTTTTTGTTAGATATATTTTTTGAGGTAATTTCTTCCAAATTTTCAATTGGAGTTTTTCCAGTATAAGCTGTTATAAGCTCATTAGAACCATAAGAAAGTCCTGCTTGAGCTACATTTCCAGTTGTAGTAAAAGTATAAGCTGGTCCGAGCATGGCTGTTGGTGTTGCACAAGCTCCCAATGAACTTAAAATAAATAATCCAAAAATTATTTTTTTATTAATCACAGTTAATACGAATCTTATACATTTTAAAATACAACTCAAGATAGAATTAAAAACACTTATTTTCATAAGCAAATTTAACTAAATTAAATAATCTAATGTAAGAATAAATGTTCTATAAAACCTGAAATGGTCAGAATATTTCCAATTATATTTATTTTGCTTTGGTCATCAGCTTTTATAACTACAAAGCCAATAATAGATAATAGTGATCCATTTGCAGCACTAGCCTTTAGGTTTTTTTTTGTAGCTCTGGGTTTTTATTTATTTTCTGCTTACTCGAAACATTCAATAATAGTTAATAAAAAAAATTTACTTGAGTCTATTTTTAGTGGTGTTCTTTTTCATGGATTTTATCTGGGAGGAGTTTTTTTTTCAATTTCTATTGGTATACCGACTGGAATAGCTGCTTTAATAGTAACTCTCCAACCTATTCTTACTAATGCATTAAGTGGACCTATATTAAATGAAAAGGTGTCTATAAACCAATGGCTAGGAGTTTTGTTAGGATTTATAGGGACAACACTAGTTTTGGGTTGGGACATTGGATCAGGCATTCCTTTATTGGGTTTATTAGCAACTATAATAGCATTACTTGCAATTACCTTTTCAACTATTTGGCAAAAAAAACTAAGTAATAATTTACCTTTATCTGTTAGTAATTTTTATCAAGCAATAGGTGGTTGTTTATTTCATCTTTTAATAATAATTTTTTTTGCTAAACCATATATTGACTTTACAAAAACATTTATTGTTGCAATGAGTCACCAAATATTTCTTGTATCTTTTGGTGCATTTACAATATTAATGTTTTTAATTAAAAAAAACTCAGCAAGCAAAACAGTTTCTGTATTTTTTTTGATACCACCAACTTCGGCTTTTATGGCTTGGTTTTTTCTAAATGAAACATTAACAAGTTTAGATTTTGTTGGATTTTTGATTGCAACTATTGGCGTTTATATAGCAACCCGTAATTAATAAAATTAATTTCCCAGATAACCAAATTCTAAAGAAGAATCAGTAATTGAATGATACAAAGACTCTCCAAAACTTCTAAGAGCAAATAATCTAATTTTTTCAGGATTATTATTTAACATATCCACTGTAAATGCTATGCCGTTATATGAAGAGTTTATTGAATTATTTTTTTCTAAATTATTAAAATTAAACGGACATCCTTTTTTTAATACTTCTTTAACATCTTGTCCTTCTAATTCAATTATAGCTCGTGAATGTGATAAATCCGTTAATGCAAAATCTGTTTCTTTAAAAACTTCTGAAATATTTTTAAGTAAATCTTTTTTTGTTGATACTAAAAGCCAATTTTTTGGACCGTTCCATAAAATTCTTGTATCATTATTACTGACTACGCTTAGTGGTTCATTTTTTAATTTTAAACTATCAATATCTAGGCTTTCAAATGAAACTGCAGAATTTTTATACTGAACTATTTGAACAATCAGTAAATTTTTAATTTCCGAAACTTTTAATAAACTTTCTTCGTTTTTATTTTCGTGATTTCCGAAAAGACCTGTTTTATGAATATGATTTAAAGCTGATACTGACGTCATGATCTAACCCTTTCACCTTTAGGATCAACATAATGTGATGATACTATTTCAACTGGTATAGATTTATTTTTAACTGGAGATAATGCAAAAAGTTTTTTTCCTATCATATTTTTTCCATCTTTAAGAATAGCTAGTGAAAAAGGATTATCATACTCAACACTCCAACATGATGCTGATACATGTCCTAATTTAGGATTTGGAAGTTTTGCTTTAGCATCTACAACTAAATACGATCCTTCTGGAATGCTAGTTTTTTTATCTAACGGAACTACACCTACAACTTTTTGTCTATCTGGAGCAACATAAGCTGTTTTACTTAAAGATCTTTTTCCAATGAAATCTTTCTTTTTGCTGACTAATCCTTCTAGTGAGTTATCATATGGAATTGTACGTCCATCTAACTCTGATCCTGCTACGTGACCCATTTCAATTCTTAATGTTGATAATGCTTCTGTTCCATATGGTTGAATATTAAACTCTTTTCCAATTTCCATTATTTTTTCCCACATGAAGTTACCATTATCTGACTCTACGTTTACCTCATAAGCTAGCTCGCCTGAAAATGAAATTCTGTAAATTTTTGCATTAACGCCGAATAAATTACCTTCCATATATCCCATGAATGGCAAGCCTTCATTTGAAACATCTAAGTCTGGAAATAATTTTTGTAATACATTTCTAGATTTTGGTCCAGCGATTGCAGCTCCTGCCCACTGTTCAGTGCTTGAAACTACATTTACATTCAATTCAGGCCATACCAATTGTAAATAATATTCTAAATGCGATAAAACATTTGCTGCTTGAGCAGTAGTTGTTGTCATATGATAATGGTTTTCTGAAATTCTAGTTGTTGTTCCATCATCCATTACAATTCCATCTTCTCTTAACATCACTCCATATCTTGCTTTACCAATAGGCAATTTGAGCCAAGCATTAGTATAAACTCTGTTTAATAATTCAGCGGCATCGGGTCCTTTTATGTCTATTTTACCTAATGTAGTTACATCGCATACACCTACATTTTGTCTAACATTTTTGGCTTCTCTTTTTGAACCTTCAAATAAGTTTTCATTTCCTTGTTTGTAATATCTTGGACGTAACCAAACTCCTGCATCAACAAATACAGCATTATTTTTTTCATGCCATGTATGCATTGGTGATTTTCTTGTTGGTTTAGAATGTTTTCCAATTTCTCTTCCAACAATAGCTCCTATTGAAACTGGAGTATAAGGAGGTCTAAAAGTTGTGTGCCCAACTTGTGGTACTACTTTATTTTCAACTTCTGATACGAGTTGCAATCCATTAAGATTACTTGTTTTACCCTGATCTGTTGCCATACCTAAAGTGGTATATCTTTTTACATGCTCAATCGATCTATAACCTTCTCTTAAAGCAAGTTCTACATCTGATACCGCTACATCATTTTGAAAATCTAAAAATCTTTTATAATTTTTACCTTCTGGTAATGGTACACACCAAAATTTATCATGATTTGTGTATTTTTTTTCTATAACTGAAGGTACTGAAATATTATTTTCCTTATTAGTTATTTTTTTAGATAACTCACTTCCTTTTTCAAATGAAGTTTTTAAAGTTTCTTCTAATGTAAAAATTCCTTTAGCAGATCCTAACACTGTTTCATTTTGTTTTGATTGGCCAGGAATAAATGCATCAATATCTTCATTAAATTTAGTTTTATTTCCTGACTGTGAAGCTAAATGAATTGTTGGTGTCCAAAATCCAGAAACGCAAATACAATCGCAATTAATATTTTCAATTTGACTCAATTGTTTTTTATCATCTGAAATTTTAGCGATATCAGCTGATTTTACTTTTTTGTATCCTTTGGCAGCTACAACAACATAAGAAAATTTTATATCTATATTTAAACTTTTTGCTTCATTAACAACTTCAGAATTAGGATCTTTTCTAGTATCTAAAATAATAGGATTAATTCCATTTTTTTTAAATTCTATTGCAGTTTCATAACCACTATCATTGTTGGTAAAAACTAAAGGTTTTTTACCAACTAAAACTCCATAGATTTTTAGATACTCTTTTGCTGCAGAAGAAAGCATTACTCCAGGAGTGTCATTATTTCCAAAAACTAAAGGTCTTTCAATTGATCCTGAAGAGATGAGAACTTCTTTTGCTCTTATATACCAAAGTCTTTGCTTTGGAGTATATTTGTTTGTCTTTGGTAAGTGATCACTTATTCTTTCTGACATTACAAGCATATTATGATCGTAGTAACCAAAAACTTGTGATCTATTTTTTACAATTACATTTGGCATTGATTTAAGTTCAGATATTATGTTTGCTGCCCACTCCTGACCGTTTTGATTTCCTATGCTCACTTCGCTTGTTAATAAACTTCCTCCAAATCTTGATTTATCCTCTGCTAAAATTACTCTAGCTCCATTTTGTGCTGCAGCGTATGCACTAGCAAGACCTGAAGGGCCTGAGCCAGTAACTAAAAGATCACAATATTCATACTTATGTTCATATCTTTCTTGATCATGACTAGCAGATACAACACCAAATCCCGCTGCTTTTCTTATAATTGGCTCATAAATCTTGTACCAAAAGCTTTTCGGCCACATAAAAGTTTTATAATAAAAACCTGCTGGAAAGAATTTGTTTAAAAAATTATTTATAGCACCAATATCAAAATTTACATTTGGCCAACAATTTACACTTTTTGCTTCCAAACCTTCAAAAAGTTCTTGTTCTGTAGCTCTTATATTGGGTATTGATACATTGTCTCTAGTTAATTGAACCATTGCATAAGGTTCGTCTACACTCGCTCCAAAAAATCCTCTAGGTCTATGATATTTAAAACTTCTGCCAACTAAATGAACTCCATTTGCAATTAAAGCTGAAGCTAGAGTGTCTCCTTCATATCCAGAATAATTTTTTCCATTAAATTTAAAAGAAATCTTTTTATCTCTATTGATCAAACCACCTTTATCTAATCTGAAATTATAAGACATTTTATATTTCTTCGTTTGCTTTTAGTGTTCTGAATATTTCATGAGTTAAAGTATCTCTTTCAACTTTAAACCATTGTCTACATCCAGAAATATGCTGCCATAATTCTAAATGTTTTCCTCTTGGACTTTTTCTTAAATAAACAAAGTTATCCCAATCTTGATCTGAAACTTCTTTATTTAACTCTGGTCTTTTAACTGTAGCATCACCACCATATGAAAACTCATTTTGTGATCTTAATCCGCAATGTGGACATTTAATATATAACATTTATGAAATCCAAGTTTTTGTTCCAAGACCTTTTTCATCAAGCAAATGTCCAGTACTAAATCTATTTAAACTATATCCTGCATTTAATTCATGAGGTCTATCTTGTGCGATTGTATGAGCAAAAGTCCATCCTGATGCTGGAGTTGCTTTAAAACCACCATAACACCAACCACAATTTAAATATAATCCTTCAATATGTGTCTTATCTATAATTGGAGAGCCATCCATAGACATATCCATTATTCCTCCCCAAGTTCTAAGCATTTTTAATTTGCTAAGAAAAGGTAACATAGCAATTCCTTCTGTTAAAACATGTTGTAGCGTTGGCAAGTTTCCTCTTTGAGCATAACTATTGTACCCATCAAGATCTCCTCCCATGACCATTTCACCTTTATCTGATTGACTAACGTAAAAATGTCCTGCACCAAAAGTAACTACATGATCTAATATTGGTTTAATTGGTTCAGATACACATGCTTGCAACAAGTGAGTTTCTACAGGCAGTCTCATGTTTAACATTTCAGCAAGAATATTTGTACTTCCAGCAACACAAAGTCCTATTTTTTTTGCTTTAATATTTCCTTTTGATGTTTGAATTCCTTTTATTTTTCCATTGTCAACATCAAAACCTGTTACTTCACAGTTTTGAATTATATCTACACCCATTGCATCTGCTTGTCGCGCATAACCCCATGCAACACCATCATGCCTAGCTGTACCTGCGCTTGGTTGCATTAAACCACCAAAAATTGGAAATCTTACATTTTCCGAAAAATCTGCCATTGGAATTAATTTTCTTACATCTTCTCTTTGTAAGAGAACCGCATCAATTCCGTTTAGTCTCATAGAATTTCCTCTTCTGGAATACACATTCATTTGTGCATCGGAATGAGCTAAATTAATAATTCCTCTTGGAGAAAACATTACGTTAAAATTTAATTCCTGACTCATATTTCTCCACAAATCCATTCCAAATTCACTAAATAAACCATTTTCATCATGCATATAATTTGATCTTATAATTGTGGTATTTCTTCCAACATTACCTCCACCTATCCATCCTTTTTCTATAATTGCTACGTTTGTAATGTTATGTTCTTTTGCTAAATAATATGCGGTAGCTAAACCATGTCCTCCACCTCCAATAATTATAACGTCATACTCTTCTTTAGGAGTTGGATCCTTCCATGCAACTTCCCAGTCTTTATGACCTTTAAGTGCATTCTTAATTAGACTAAAAACGGAATATTTTTGCATTAATAAATTTATAATATTGAATATAAATAGTTCATATTTTTTTTATATATAATTTTTATATATTTCCAAAGTCTGAAAAAAGAGATACTAATCGAACAATTTAAATATTTATAAAGGGTTTTTTAATGAGTGAAGTTAAATCAGATATCCAAATAGCAAGAGAGGCAAAAATGCAACCAATAAAAGATATATTGGCAAAAATTAATGTGCCAGATGAAAGCACTGCATTTAGTCCAATGGGTAGACATATTGCAAAAATCAACCTTGAGTATCTTGAAACTTTAAAAAATAAAAAAGAAGGCAAACTTATTCTAGTTACTGCCATCACACCAACACCTGCTGGGGAAGGAAAAACTACAACTTCTGTAGGTCTTTGTGATGGTTTAAACAAAATAGGAAAAAAATCTATTGTTTGCCTTAGAGAACCGAGTTTAGGTCCTTCTTTTGGAATGAAAGGTGGTGCAGCTGGCGGTGGTTATGCTCAAGTGGTTCCAATGGAACAAATTAATTTACATTTTACTGGAGACTTTCACGCAATTACTTCAGCCCATAATCTTTTATCAGCGTTAATTGATAATCATATTTATTGGGGAAATAAATTAAACATTGATGTTAGAAGAATTGTTTGGAAAAGAGTGATGGATATGAATGATCGATCATTAAGATCAATAAATATAAATTTAGGTGGAATTGCAAATGGTTATCCTAGAGAAGATGGTTTTGATATTACAGTAGCTTCAGAGATAATGGCAATTTTCTGCTTATCAAATGATCTAAAAGATTTAGAAAATAGAATAGGAAATATTACAATAGCTTATACTAGAGATAAAAAGCCAATTTATGCAAAAGATTTAAATGCTCAAGGACCAATGACGGTTCTTTTAAAAGATGCAATTAGACCAAATGTAACTCAAACATTAGAAAATAATCCAGCAATTATTCATGGAGGACCATTTGCAAACATTGCTCATGGTTGTAATTCTGTTATTGCAACAAAAACAGGAGTAAAATTATCAGATTATGTTGTAACGGAAGCAGGATTTGGAGCTGACTTAGGTGCTGAAAAATTTTTAGATATAAAGTGCAGAAAATCAGAATTAAAACCTGACTGTGTTGTAATTGTTGCAACCATCAGAGCTTTAAAAATGCATGGTGGAGTAGCAAAAGAAGATCTTAAAAAAGAAAATGTAGATGCTTTGAAAAAAGGTTTAGTGAATTTAGAAAGACACATAAATAACATTAAAAAATTTAATTTACCAGTTGTGGTAGCGGTAAATCATTTTATTACAGATACAGAAAAAGAAGTAAATGCTTTAATTGATTTCTGTAATAATCTTAAAATTGAAGTATCTTTATGTACTCACTGGACTAATGGTGGCGAAGGAACTAAAGAACTTGCAAAAAAAGTTGTTGGGATCTGTGATAATAATAAAAATAAATTTAAATTCTTATATGATGATAAAATACCACTATTTAAAAAAATAGAAACAATCGCCAAAGAAATTTATCATGCAAGTGAAGTAGTGGCAGATACAAAAATTAGAGATCAATTAAAAGATTTTGAAAAAAAAGGATATGGAAATCTACCAATATGTGTTGCAAAAACTCAATATAGTTTTTCCACAGATCCTAATTTAAAAGGTGCACCTTCAGGTCATGTTCTTCCTGTGAGAGAAGTTAGACTTTCTTCAGGGGCTGAATTTGTTGTGGTTATATGTGGTGCTATTATGACTATGCCAGGCCTACCTAGAGTTCCTGCTGCAGACTCAATTAAATTAAATAATAAAGGCGAAATAGAAGGTTTATTTTAATTAAGCTACTTTTAAATAATCTAGCCAATTTTTTAATTCTAACATTCTAGAATCTTTTTCTGAATTTTTGATCTCTTCTTCAATAAATTTAATATGATTTTGAATTTCTTTTTCGTCTTTAAAGCATTTTCTGATATTTATTAGTTTTTCTTTTCTAAATTTAATCAAAGTAATCATTTTATTATAGGTAATTTCTGGATGATATTGCAAACCCCATACATCACTTATACCAGATTTAAAATGTATACTCTGTATTTTGTTAATTTTATTTGATGCTAAATGAGTAGCTTCATCAGGTAAAGTTACCACTTCATCAAAATTAAAAGCTGGCGAGTTAAATCTTTTATTTTTTGATTTATATAATGGGTGATTTAAACCATTTTCATTAATTTCAATATCTTTAGCTATGCCGATATGAGCACCATTAGATGATTTTTTAACTTCACCCCCTGCCGCTGTAACTGCAACTTGCATTCCCCAACATATTGCTAAAATTTTTTTAATATTTTTAAAACATTCTTTCATAAAAGTAATTTGTCTACGAATTTCAATACAATCATTGTAAATATTTAAACTACTACCACCCCAAATTAACCCATGGTATTTTTTAATATTAGGTAATATTTTATCAAAATTTTTTTCTGCACATGGGTTAAAAACGTCAATGTTTAAATCATTAGAATAATATGTAAGACTCTCCTTTAAACTTTCTGCATGAGTTGGAATTCCTGAATTTTTAAAATTTTCATTTTCCTTCTGCAAATTTCCTTCGACAACTAATAAATTTAAATTCTTCATTAAAATAATTTTCCAGAAATACTATACTCATATAAAATTTTCATATCGTCAATCGTCATTTTCTTTGGATTGGTGATTGTAGATGGATCTTCTAAAGCCATTTGTGATAATTTATCTATATTTATTTTACTTTCTTCTACAACATCTGAAAGTTTATGTGGAATATTTAAATCTTTTCTTAAATCTAAAATCCAGTTTAAAAAACTATCAAAATTTTTATCTAGATTGAGATAATCACAAATAGATACTATTCTTTTTTCAATCAAGCTTTTATTAAAAGTTAATACATAAGGCATAAATATAGCATTTGATAATCCATGATGAACATTAAATTGAGAATTTACTGGATGGCTTAATGAATGAATTGCTCCTAAGCCTTTTTGAAATGCCGTTGAACCCATACTGGCTGCTGCTAATAAATCTCCTCTTGCCTTCAAGTCTTTTCCATTTCTGACTGCAGTTAAAAGTGATTTTTTTATTAACTTCATTCCTTCAATTGCTATTCCGTCTGCCATAGGATGAAAACCTGGAGCACAGAAAGCTTCCAAGTTATGTGCTAATGCATCCATTCCAGTAGCAGCAGTCAGTCTAGGTGAAAGATTAATAGTTAAAACTGGATCTAAGATCACAATGGAGGGTAAAAATTTAGGATGAAATATTATTTTTTTTACACCATTTTTTTTATCAATTATTGCTGAAGCTCTTCCTGTTTCAGATCCTGTTCCTGCAGTTGTGGGTACTGCAATTATTGGAGCAATTTTTTTTTCATCTGCTCTTTTCCAATAATCTCCTATATCTTCAAAATCCCATATAGGTCTCGATTGACCCGACATAAAAGCTATAGCTTTACCAACATCTAAACCACTCCCGCCTCCAAAAGCTATAACTCCATCACATTTGTTTTTTTTAAATTCCATAACTCCTTCTTCTACATTTTCACCAAAAGGATTTCCTGAAAAATTAGAAAAAACAGATAGATTATTAAAATTTTTTTTAAGTTCTAAAATAATATTTTTAACCATATCAAGATTTATAAGATCTTTATCAGTGACAAATAATGGCTTATTAATATTTAAATTATTACACGCTACACTTAAATCATTAATTCTATTTTCTCCAACCCAAATTGTTGTTGGATAATTCCAATCAAATTTCATAATTATTCTTTTTAGCTGATTTTAAGTTTTTTATTATTTAATATTGCTCTCAATAAATTAATCATTAAAGGTATTTTTTTTTTATTAATTTTTTTAAATATAAATGGTGCAATTTCTCTAGCTAGTTGCTCACCTTCTACTGTGTCTTTTGACATAAATCTTTTTTTTGCAGTTTTAAATGTAAATCCTTTACCTAAATAACTTCCCATTTTGCTGTTTCTTCCTCCTGCAGCACTAACATATAAATCACCCACTCCAGCAAGACCTAAGGTAGTTTCCTCTTTACCCTTAAAATATTTAGTTAAATATCTCATTTCGATTACTGATTTTTGAAATAAATTTGATGATGCATTCAAACTTTGGCCAGCTCCAATAATCATTGAATAAATATTTTTTATTGCTGAACAAACCTCAACTCCAATTATATCCTTAGAAAATTCTGTTAAGTAATATTTAGTAGAAATCATTTTACCAATTTTTTTAGCTGTATTAATATTTTTATTAGCAACAATAACGCTTGTTTGATTTTTTCTTGCAAGTTCTTTAGCTAAACAAGGTCCTTTTAAAATAGAAATGTTCATTTCTTTATAATTTTTTTTAAGCTGTTCTGAAATTGTCAAAATCTTACTATTTTTTTTTTCATATTTTAAACCTTTTGTAAGCACCAATATTGGAGTTTTAATTTTAAAGTTTTTTAATTCTTTACCAATAAAATCAATTCCTGAAAGGCTTAAAGCAATTACGATTAAGTCAAACTTTTCTTTCAATAGGTTTCTAGAAAATTTTCTAAATTTTAGTTTTTTTGGAAGTTTAATTTTTAATGCTGAATGGTATTTATTTTTTGATGATATATCTTTAATAAATCTCTTGCTATAGGGTTCTGTGATAGCGACTGTATTGTTGTTCTCTAAACATGGAATTGTAAATGCTGATCCCATGGCTCCCCCACCTATAACTAAAATATTTCCCATTATAAATTATTAATTTATTGCAATTTTCATGATTTTGTTAGTAAAATACTCTTATAAATTTATTTTATATGGAGATTGTTTATGACTAGAGTTGCAATTATCGGTGCTGGACCTTCTGGTTTAGCTCAGTTACGAGCTTTTGAATCAGCACAAAAAAAAGGTGAAAAAATTCCTGAAATTGTTTGTTTTGAGCGACAAGAAAACTGGGGAGGTATATGGAATTATACTTGGAGAACTGGCACAGATGAATATGGAGAACCTGTTCATTGCAGTATGTACAGATATCTTTGGTCAAATGGACCTAAGGAATGTCTTGAGTTTTCAGACTATTCTTTTGATGAACATTTTGGTAAACCTATAGGATCGTATCCTCCTAGAGAAGTAATTTTAGATTACATACGTGGTAGGCTTGCTAAATCAAATTTTAAGAAACAAGTAAAATTTAGAACTGCCGTTCGTTGGGTAAATTATAATAAAGATACTAAATTATTTACTGTAACTGTTGAAGATTTAATTAAAAATAAATCTTACAGTGAAGATTTTGATTATGTTGTGTGTGCTTCAGGTCACTTTAGTACTCCTAATGTGCCAGAGTTTAAGGGACTTTCTACTTTTGGCGGAAGGGTAATGCATGCACATGATTTTAGAGATGCTTTAGAATTTAAAAACAAAGATATTTTAATAGTAGGTACAAGTTACTCCTCAGAAGATATTGCTTCACAATGTTACAAGTACGGTTGTAAATCTATAACAATTAGTCACAGAACAGCTCCTATGAACTATCATTGGCCAGATAATTTTACTCAAGTACCTCTTTTAGTAAAAGCTGATTCAGATAACACTGTTCACTTTAAAGATGGTTCTAAAAAAAAGGTCGATGCTATAATTTTATGCACAGGTTACTTACATCATTTTCCATTTCTTGAAGATGGGCTTAAATTAAAAACAAATAATAGATTATGGCCACTTGATTTATACAAAGGAATATTTTGGGAATCAAATCCCAAAATGATCTATTTAGGAATGCAAGATCAATTTTACACCTTTAATATGTTTGATGCTCAAGCTTGGTATGCTAGAGATTATATAATCGGTAAAATTTCGTTACCTACAAAAGAAAAAATGACAGCAAACAGTCTTGAATGGAGAAAAAGAGAAGACTCATTAGAGGATGATGAACAAAAAATTTGGTTTCAAGGTGACTATACAAAGGAACTTATTGAAGCTACTGATTATCCTAACTTTGATATAGAAGGAGTTAACAAAACTTTTATGGAATGGGAACATCATAAGCATGAAGATATTATGACTTTTAGAAATAATAGTTATAAATCATTAATTACAGGAAAAAAATCTCCCGCACATCATACTGCTTGGCTTGATGAGTTAGAAGATTCATTGAAAGCTTACTTGAAGTAATTTGTAGTGCTATTTTTTTTTATTTTTTGAAAATATGATTTTTGTAAACAATCTTAAATCAGTATCTAATCAAGAATGGTCGACAACTGAGAAGTATCCAGGTGTTAGATGGAAATTTTTAATTGACTCAGACTTTACGGAAAGTTCTGGACTTTCACTCGGTTTGGCTGAAATCGCTCCAGGTGGTGACTTGATCCTTCATTATCATTCACCTGCAGAAATATATGTGGTTACAGATGGTACGGGAATATTAAACAAGTCTGGTAAACTTGAAGAAATTAAAAAAGGTGATGTTGTTTATATAGCTGAAAATGCAAAACATGCTTTAAAAAATAATGGAAAAGAAACCTTAAAGTTTTATTGGATTTTTCCAACAGATCGTTTTTCAGAAGTTGAGTATCTTTATTAATCTATACCAAGATGTTTTTTTCTTTGGTCTACCCAGGTTCGGATTAAATTATCAAAAATCAGACCAATAAAAGCTACACAAATACCTAGTGTTAATCCTTTACCTCCACCTGCTTTATCAGATAAAGCTTTTAGAATATATTGCCCTAAATCTTCTGTTCCAATAAATGCTCCTATAATCACCATAAACAAAGCAAATACAATTGTTTGATTTAAACCAAGCATCATGTGAGGAAATGCTAAAGGAAATTCTATTTTGAATAATCTTTGTAATTTAGTTACACCTGACATGGTTGCTGCGTCATGCAAAGCTGCTGGAACACTTCTTAATCCTTCAATGGTGTACCTTGTGGCTGGTATAGTTGCATAAATAATAACTGCTATTAATACTGATGTATCTGTAATTCCAAAAAGCATCATTACTGGAATTAAGTATACAAATGAAGGAAAAGTTTGAAAAATATCACAAACTGCCAACATAAAATTTGTGGTATATTTGTTTTGTTGACACAAAGTTCCAACAATTGATCCAATTATGCAGGATATAATAACCCCAAAAGTTGCCATGTATGTTGTGACTAAAGCTCTATCCCACCACGGACTTAGAGCTATAAATAATGTTAATGCACCCACTGTAAAAGCTGAACGAATTCCACCAATGATATAACCTGCTCCAACAACTAATACCAAGGTAGCAACTGCTGGCATTCTTAGATACAAAGCTCTCATTGGTTGAAGAACTTCTGTTATTAACCAAGTATTAAATATTTTTAAAGTCTGAAAAAAAGTATCCCAAATCCAATCAACACCTTTATTCCAAAAATCTGCAGTTGATATTCCTTTATTATGTGGAATTTCATATAAATAATTAAAACTATCTTTAAACAAAAAAGTTCCAACATAGGCAAGTATCACTCCAATCAGTACTGCGCCAACAAAAAACAATGTATTTTTATAACGCTGAAAAAATGTCAGATTTCCAAAATAATCTTCTTGTTTATTTGCCCAAGCTAAAGACATTTTATCTAACAGTATTGCAATCAAACTAATACATAAACCGGCTTCTAATGCTAATCCAATATTCAGTTGGTTTAATGCTAATAATAAATTCCACCCTAATCCTTTAGCACCTATAAAGGCTGCAATAACTGCCATAGAAAAACACACCATAATGACCTGGTTCACTCCAATTAAAATATCTCTTCTTGCAGTTGGAATTAATACTCTAAGCATAAGTTGCCAATTATTACATCCACTCATTTTGCCAGCTTCAATAACTTCAGGAGGCACTCCTCTAAGACCTAACAAAGTCAACAAGATCATTGGTGGAATAGCAACGACCATTGTTATAATAACTGCAGCATGATCACCAATACCAAACAGAACCATTGCTGGAACAAGAACTGCATATTGGGGCATCGTCTGCATAACTAGAAGTATTGGATATAAGATTTTCTCAATACGTTTACTCTTGTAAGCCATAATACCTAAGCTCAAACCAAAAATAAAAGAGAGTGGTGCTGCAACTAATATAAAAGAAAGTGTTTGCATTGAAGGTTTCCATTGACCAAATATAGAAATATAAATCATGACCAAACCAGCAAATATAGCCAAACCTTTACCACTCAGTTTGTAACCTAATATTGTTGCACCCGCTGCAACGATTGTCCAAGGTAAGCCTGGTAGTTCTGCCCAAGGATTTTTATCTATCCAATCCCAACTGGTAAATGCGACAACTGTTTCAACACCACCTAATAAAATTTCCCTAATCAATTCAATTAGAAATGTCATAGATGCTGTTATATTTCTTGTTATTTGTAGTACTAAAGGTCGAGTTTTGTATTCTTGTGTATCCTCATTCCAAAACTCCATTGGCATCCATTCATTCAATAAAAAAAACAAAGAATCATTTACCCAAATGGGTAGCCACCCCAATAAAGGAGGAAGTCTCCACAAAGTATCAAATGCATAATACCTTACTTCTTTACCAAAAAGTGTGTAAGTACTTTGATTTGGGTCTTTAATGAATTCGGCTTGACCTCTTATGAATTTGTAAGTTTCAGGAACATCAATTGCAAAGCATAAGGCAAAAAATACAGCTAACAAAAATAACCATTGAAATAATTTTGGATATTTTTTTAATAATTCCATATTTTAATCGTTATTTTTTCTCCCTCCAAAAACAGTATGAATTATTTTTGAAGGTTGAACAGTTCCAACAATTTTATTATTTTCATCTATTACAGCTACTGATTTTTCTTGAGTTAAAATCTTTTCAGCTACGTTTTCAATTATTTCATTTTTTAAAACTTTTAAATCACTCAAATTATCAGTAGATGGTGCTTCCATTACATCTTCTATTATTAAAACTTTTTCCCTAGGTACTTCTTCGGTAAATTTTTTTACATACTCAGTAGCTGGATTTAATACAATATTGGCTGGAGTATCTAGTTGTTCAATTATTCCATCTTTCATAATAGCTATACGATCAGCAAGCTTTAAGGCTTCATCAAAATCATGTGTAATAAACATAATTGTTTTTTGCAATTTTGCTTGGAGTCTTAAAAATTCGTCTTGCATTTCTTTTCTAATCAATGGATCTAGTGCAGAAAAAGGTTCGTCTAAAAACCAAATATCAGGTTCAACAGCTAATGATCGAGCTATACCTACCCTTTGTTGTTGTCCACCTGAAAGTTCTCTTGGAAAATAATTTTCTCTTCCATCAAGGCCAACAAGTTTAACCATGTCCATAGCTTTATTAATACTATCTTCAGTTTTAATTCCTTTAATTTGAAGAGGAAAAGCAATATTTTCCAAAACTGTTTTATGTGGAAGTAAAGCAAAACTTTGAAAAACCATTCCCATTTTATTTCTTCTAAGTTCAATTAGTTCTTTATTATTTAATGAGAGTAAATCTTGACCTTCTATAAAAATTTTTCCACCAGTTGCATCAGTTAATCTAGAAATACATCTTAATAATGTAGATTTTCCTGAGCCAGATAAACCCATAACAACTAACATTTCTCCTTTTGAAACTTCAAAAGATGCTTTATTTACACCTACAATGCATCCATTATCCTGGAATGTTTTTGCATCCACATTTCCATTTGCTTCTTGAAGCATCTTTTTGGCATTTGGGCCAAAAATTTTATATACAGAATCGCATTTAATTACCGCTTCAGTCATAATTTTTTAACAAGTTATACGAAATTTAGTAAAAATAAAATCTATATAATTGTTGTTTTTCCTCCCTAAAAATTTTTAATAAAATAAACTCTTGTATCAATTCCAGTATTAAAAAAACTTAAAACCTCTCCACTAACAGTAATTGTTTCATTTACTCCAACATTACTTCCGCTTAAAACAAAACCAGCAAAACATTTATCATTCTCTTTGTCCCATTTAACAAATGTTTCCTTAATTTGATTACCATTGATAGTATATATATGTTTAGCTTTAAAATTTGTTAAATTAGCGCCCATAACAGAACGCTGAGATACAATTTTTGTTGCATTGCAAACTACTTCGTATTGTTCTTTGGACAATTTATGATCATTAGTTCCTTCATAGAATACTAGAATACCTGATGGAAGGCTTGAAATCAGTTCATTTAGTTTTTTTTCTTGTGAAATTCTTTCCTCTTCTTTTTTCATTTTTGCAACTAATTCTTCACCTTGACCCCAAAAAATATTTAAAATAGCAAAAGATAAAATTACGATAACTGTTATAGTAACAAGACCACCAAATTTTCTAATTGGTTCGGGTAAATCTCTTAATTTATTTAAATATCGATCTTGTAGCATTATTTTAATTATTCTTGCAATTTACCGTTTACCCAAGCGCCTGTTTTTTCTTTTCCATCAGACCAAGTAAATGTTCCTTTACCATTCATGAAGCCATTAGCCCATTCACCTTCATAAGTTGCACCATTTGGAAAAGTTAAAGTGCCTTGCCCACTCCACTCACTATTTTTAAATTCACCTTTATAAATATATCCATTAGGCCAAATTTCCGTTCCTTGACCATGTTTTTGTGTTCCAACCCAATTCCCTTCATAAGTTGTTTTGTCTGTATAAGTCCATTTGCCAAAACCATTTTCACAATTTCCTTCACAACCAGTCTTTCGAGCTGATACTGAAGTAGTAATTAAAAAACTTAAAATTATAATAAAGATATATTTTTTCATTGTTACATTTTACATAATATTACATAAAAAAAATCTCCCCCAACATTGTTGGGGGAGATTTCAAATTTATTAGCTTTAACCCTTATTTAGTAAAAGCTTGCCAAACACTCTTATTGTCAGCTAACCATTTTTTAGCTGCATCTTCGTGAGTCATTTTGTCAACGTCAACTAAAGCTGCCATTGCACCAATTTGACCTGTAGAGAATGACATTTTCTTGAACGTTGCAGCTGCTTTTGGATGAGTTTTTGGAAAGTCTGCATTTACAGCCTTTTTCAAATAACCATCTGGTGAACCACATTTTCCGTCACCACCATCTTCTGGTCTACAACCAGCAGTGTATGGAGGGAAGTCTATAAATGTAAAACCAGCACCATCTGTGAAATTTGGTGTCCAGTTAAAGATTATAGTTCCTCTTCCTTCTTTTTTAGCTGCTGCTAATTCTGCCCAAAGTGCATCTGCACTTCCAGCAAATTTAACTGTCCAAAGATCTCCTAAACCTAAAGCGTCAATTCTTTGAGGTATTAAATCTCCGTGCCAAGTTTGTGGACCTTCTAACATTCTTCCTTTTCCACCTGAGTCAGGAGTTACAAAGTTCTTTGCGCAATCTTTGTTTTTTAAAGCATTCCAATCTGGTAGACCTGGACAAAGCTTAGCAACCCAGTTTGGATATCCCATATCCTCAAGAGTTCTTGCTTCATGATCACCCCAGTCAAGCAAACCACCTTTATCAAGTGCAGTTGTGAATGATTTACCAAATGCAGATTCCCAAACTTCATGTGCTAGAGTTACATCGCCTATTCTAATAGACTCATACACTGCCTGAGAGTCAGCTGGTACATATTTAACATTATTACCCATGCTTTCAAAGATTCCACCAATAACGTAAGCCATTACAACTTGGCTTGACCAATTGTGTGTCGCTATAACAATGGGCTTCTTACTATCGGCTGCATTAGACAATCCTGCAAAACTTACTACAGAAATTATCACTGCAGACAACAATGATATTATTTTTCGCATATATTCCCCTTTCTTAATATTAAGACTGACTAGTATGTGCTTAAGTAAAAAGATAGTCAACTAATAGATATTTATATAATATAAAAATAAAATATTAAAAATGACGCTGACTACCTTAAATATTAAAGAACCAGGTTTAAATTCATTACCACCTGGAGTTGAAAGATACGTTGTTGAAGGAGGTGGTTTAACGGGAATTCAAATTTTACCAGATGATGAAATAGAAATTATCAATAATGAAGGTAATCAAATTTGTGAAATTTCTATATTCAATAAAGATGGTAAATCTGATCTTGGTATTTTAGGTTTAAAAGAAGTTAAAGATATTTCAGAAATAAAGAAAATACTTTTAAAAAAAGATGAAACCTCCTTACAAGCTTTACTCCAACTAAAAAAAAGAAATTTAAATATAGAAAAATCAAAATCGTCTTTAGTTTTTGATAAAGAAACAAAGGCTGGTGAGAATATTAAATTAAAATCAAAAGATAAATGTTACTGTATTATTGCAGCTCCAGGCAATGAAATGTTGGTTCATGAACAAAACCCATCTACTGAACTTACCGTAATGGTTAAAAGATCCGTTATCAAGGAAGATAAAGAGTTCTCTATAATCCCAGATCCTGTTTATGATCCCTCTGATGAAATCAATATTGCAAAAACAACCGCAAATTCTTACCAAGTAAAAGAAGGTGATTATATTCAAGTAATTACTCCTACGGGAAGACAATGCTCTGATTTTGTAGCATACGATACTGCCAAATTAGATAAAAAAAAAGAAAACGGATTAGATTGGCAAACAACAAGAACTTTTATGGGAAATACTTTTCCAGGCCCTGGGTTGTTTTCAAAATTTTATGATGTAGATCATGAACCGCTTGTTGAAGTGGTAAGAGATACAGTTGGTATTCATGATACATTTAATTTAGCCTG
>Ga0207992_1000462_pt1 | contig 20454 bp, 13 predicted proteins | sample ETN02SmetaG_FD_185788 | JGI IMG/M metagenome (GOLD analysis project Ga0207992, IMG submission 185788) | Marine microbial and viral communities from oxygen minimum zone, Eastern Pacific Ocean - ETNP2014F10-02SV255 (SPAdes) (version 2) | ecosystem: Environmental > Aquatic > Marine > Oceanic ...
GATCAATGATCCGAGTCGCACCGAGATCCTCGAACCGACCGTCCCAATCCTTGCCTGACTGGCAGAAGAATTCGTAGCTAGTGTCCCCTAGGGCGCAGATTGCGAAATGGACCCCCTCAAGTCGCGAGGCCGATTCCGAGATTGCGAATTGCCAGAGGTCCTCCGCATTATCGGGCATCTCCCCCTCGCCCCATGTGGAGCAGACAATTAGCACTCTTTTCTTCGCTGAAAGCGAGTTGAAGTCGAATCCATCCATGTCATGAACTTCCCCCACCAGGCCGTAGGACTTTGCATCCTTCGAAATCTTGGCCACTAGGGCCTCTGAATTTCCAGACTGGGAGCCGAATAGAAGAGTCAGTGATCTGTCTCCGGAGGAAAGTAGCCCCTCGAGATCACCACTTTGGGTTTCATCTGGAGATTCCTCTGCGGCATCCTCCGATGGTGCCTCGGCTTCGCTCGAAGGACCTTCTTCGGGTGTTGCAGCCCCCTCGCCAGCAGCAGATGCAATTAGAGAAAGGGCGTTGGTCGTGAACTCTGAAGCCGGATCGTCGTATTCGACATCGCAGTCGACCCTTGGCAACAGCCTGGTTGCACCTTGCTTCTCGAGCCAACCATCCCAGTCCTTACCTGACTGGCAGAAGAATTCGTAGCTAGTGTCCCCTAGAGCACAAACGGCGAAGTTGGTACCGGCCATAGATGGCGGGGAGTCGCCGTTTGCTGCTTCCCAGAGATCGATCGCATTATCTGGCATCTCCCCCTCGCCCCAAGTACTACAATAGATCAAGATGTTCTGGTAATTTGGAAGATCGCCTATTTCGACTTCGTCCATCCCCTTAACAGAGGGCGTTAGGCCCAGTGATTTGGCCTGCTTCTCGGCTATGGTTGCCAGGTCTTCGGAGTTGCCTGACTCGGATCCAAACAGTATCAACAGAGGGGGGGCAGACAAGACATCACCTACCCAGCCTAAGGCTGGGTATTCACCTCGACCATAATCCGATTATTGAATATGCTCATCCGGCAGGGTGTTTGCAGAGGCTAAAATTGGGTCGCTCACATGTCCATTGCATCGAAGTCTTCAGGCATTGGCCCGGCGCCCTTACTGGATATCACGTCGTCTATCCTCAGAATCATCACGGCTGTCTCGGAAGCGCTCTGGATTGCCTGCTCAACGACGCGGCTGGGTTCGAAAACCTTGGCCTTGGCCATATCAACAACGCCGCCCTTGTAGACGTTCACGCCATGGGTTGACTTGCCCTCTGAGTGAGCCTTCCTAAGATCGATGATTGTGTTCACTGGATCTAAGCCAGCATTCTCGGCTAGGGTCCTTGGTATTACCTCCAAGGCGCTGGAGAATGCCTCAATTGCCATTTGCTCCCTGCCTCCGGTTGACTCAGCGAATAATCTCAGGTCTCTGCTAAGCGCAGCAATCACTGAACCTCCGCCCGTTAGGACTGCGCCATCCTCGTGTGCTACTGCGACAACTCCGATGGCATCCTCGAAGGCACGCTTCACCTCATCGACGACGTGCTCCGTGCCCCCCCTCAGTAGAACTGAGACGCTTTTTGCCTGTGGGCATCCTTCCACGAAAACCATGTCCGAGTCCCCAATCTTTCTCTCCTCGACCTTTGATGCCGAGCCGAGATCTTCCTCTGAGAGATCGTCGAGGTTGTTTACTATCCTGCCTCCCGTGGCCTTGGATAGGGCTTCCATATCGCTCTTCTTTGCCCTCCTAATCGCAAAAATTCCGGACTTTGCCATGTAATGCTGGGCCAAGTCATCGATTCCCTTTTGGCAAATAACCGTGTTTGCGCCGCTTTCGACTATCTTCTCTACCAGAGTCTTGAGGAACTGCTCCTCTTCGTCGAGGAACTGCGAAAGCATGTTTGGATCAGTGATCTGTATCTTAGCATCAACCTCTGTCTTCTTGACTTCTATAGCGGAGTTAACTAGGGCAATCTTGGCATCGGATACGCCCCTAGGCATGCCGCTGTGAACCCTTTCTTTGTCGAGGATGATTCCGTCGACCAGGGTGCTGTCCCTAATGGAGCCGCCTTGCTTCTTCTGGACCTTGATGTCGTCCAGGTCCACGATTGCCCCTTCGTCATCCTCCTGGGCAACGGAGAGGACTGCCTTTACGCTGATGTCAGAGAGGAATTCCTTCACCGCACCTGTGCTCTTTCCGGTCAATGCGGTCTTTGCAACTTCTGTTAGCATCTTTTCATCGACTCCCGCTCCATGGGTGTCGATTAGCTCAACGGCCTTGTCAGAAGCCAGCCTGAAGCCTTCGCATATTACGGTAGGATGGACGTTCTGATCGACTAGCTCCTCGCTCCTCTTCAGGAGCTCACCGGCTATTACAACGGCACTAGTTGTTCCGTCGAAGCAGTGCTGTTCCTGCGTCTTTGCGATCTCGATTATCATCTTGGCCGCAGGGTGCTCGATCTCCATCTCCTTCAGGATTGTAGCACCGTCATTGGTGATTACTACGTCTCCCATTGAGTCGACGAGCATCTTGTCCATCCCCTTAGGGCCTAGAGTCGACCTAACTGCGTCGGCTACTGCCTTGGCTGCAGCGATGTTGTTGCTCTGGGCACCCTTTCCGCTAGTCCTTGTTGTTCCCTCTTTCAGAATGAAGATTGGTTGTTGTCCGTTGTACATGCAATCACTCGCCTTAGTTCGACGGACTGGGCAACCGAGGGGGGGTCATAAGGCCTCCCAATCGACTTTGAACCCTGTATCGGGATGCTATTCCTTCTGAGATTCAAGCCACTGCTTTCCGTAGTACTGCCACTGCTCCATGGTCCATCCCTCTGGAAGTCCACCCTCGGGGACTGGTGGGTCGGATGATTCCTGGGCAGTTTGAGAGTCTGGCTCAATGGGGTTTGTTGGCAGTGGCGGGGGCTGCTGGAAAAGCTCCTTCGAACCTCCGAACATCGAGTTGGCGATATCGTCTGCCGATGGCAATTGGCTCGGGTCATTCTTCTCCCCGCTCCATCCCTCAACGGTCATACTGTAGTCTCCGAGTGAAGAGTACTCTTCCAGTGGAGCGCGGGCGCTCCTGAGAACTCTGAAGGAAGAGAATAGGACGGCCCCCATTATCGCAATCCCCACTGCGACCAATGCGAAGTTTGCTGCCAGCCAGCCAACCTCCTTGACATCGGTGCCCTCAGGGATTGGGTCGGGCTTGTATAGGGTAATCTCAGTGGTCTTTGTTGTCGTGTCGAGGTCGCTGATGACTACGAGGGAGACGCTGAAGTCCACTATATTGGCTGCGAGATTCTCCAGATTCTCCTCTCTGACATCGATGTGTATTGTGACATTCCTGCTCTCTCCGGCAGCGAGAACGAAGTTCCTGTCATCCTCATCGACCCTGGCGTCATAGACTGTCCAGAGGTTGTCCAACTCCACATCTGCCCGGATTTGCTGCTCTAGTTCTGGGTGGGCACTTCGGATAGTGAAGACAATGATGTAGTCGTCGCCCGGTTCCGAAATCTCGCCTGCATTGGAAAGAGAGGATGGAGGGAGAACCAAGAGGAAACCAACGGTTCCGACCTCGAATCTGGCCTCTCCCTCTGCACTGTTCCCGGATTCGGTGCTGGTGGCCTTTAGTTTGATAATCCTGGGCCCCTCCACTCCTGCGGCGAAGGAGTAGCTAACACTCAAGTTGAAATCCTCGCCTGGTGCTATGTACGGGGTCCTGCCATTTGATAGTCCGGCCACAAATGCTGAAACATCCGGTGGGAAATCTAGTTCTATTTCGTAGGAGTCGTCCTCGTTGCCCGTATTCGAAATCTTCCACTTCAGGGTTCTAGGATCAGTTCCGGCGGCGAAGACCTCCTGGGATAGGTCCCGGTCTTCGACTTCCACCAAGTATGTCTTTGGGACGGTGAGGTAGAAGTTCGAAACAGACTGGTAGCTAGGGTTCATCTGACTGGTCCCTATTATGGAGACCCGGTAAGTCCCATTTTCCACCCCTTCTGGCATAGGGAGGATTAGCGAGAGAGCTATCTGGCCTCCGTTGGCCTCCAAGGTGGTTTCTTCCGAACTCATGCCGGCTTCTAGCCTCCAGTTATCGGTTTCTACACGGATGTCGAAGGTGTCCTCGGTGTTCCCATAATTGAACAGGAAGACCTGGACTGTCCTCAACTGGCCGTCTGCAGGGGCGAGCATAGCATTCTTCACAGGAGCAATTGCCAGGTCATGGTACACTGGAACCTCGATGTAAATCTTCGTTGCGGCTTGGAATGTGTTAGGTAGGCGTGGATTTGCCAGAAGTGTAAGCTCATAAGTCCCCGGCTCCATACCCTCGGGAATCGTCACTTCCACATTCAGTGATGCTTCTTCCACAGGAGTCATGTTGATGATTGAGACCTCGCCACCTCCGTTCTCATACCACTTCAGGTTGTCAGACGATAGTTGCGAGTCAGAGAACAGTCCACCGAGACTCCATGATGAGTACTGGTTTCCTGTGTTCTTCAGGTCCATCGAAATGTTTGCCTTGCTCCCGGGCAATATCGTTGCTGCGGGATTAGCGAGAGTCTCCTGCTTCAGGGTCATCCTGTAGGTAGACTCGACGCTGACGGGAAGTTCGACGTAGTACTTCGTATCTTGGAAACCGAGGATTCCATCATTGATCCAAGTATACCAGAATAGATCCTGCACGGGAGCCCCATCTGGGATTGTCAGATTGAACCATGCATTGGTGTAAGTTCTCGCCTTAATGACGTTGGTCTTGACTTCATTATCGTGGTCATTGAAGTTATTTGAATCGATTCTAAGAGGGAATTCTGACATCCAAGAGAGGTTTGAGACTTCTGTGAAAAACCTCAGGGTGGTGTCGATGTATCCCTTGTTGAAGATTCGACAGTGTAGTGAGGGTGGATCGGGATCTGCTGCTTCGACAAGAATTGTGTTTCCGCCCTCGGATTCTGGGTCGTACATCGTAGAGCCGCCGAAGTTGTCGGGGAAATCGCACTGGGCATCCAATGTGTACTCATCCCCCCGTTCTATCGCGAAGATGATGAAGGAGTCTATGTGTATCCCCTCATCTGAAAATGATGAGTTTGAACGGAACAGGAAAGAGACCGTGAAGCCCTCATTCTGGTGCATTCCCGTGGCATTCCAAACTAGTCTGGACCAGTCCCCTTCTGAAGAAGAGATGTTTCGTGAAGAGTAGTTTAGGTACTCGACCCCACCGCCTGCCCCGGAATCTGTCTCGAGCATGATTGTATCACCAGCACCCATCACCCCCCATGCGTCAGTTGCAATCTGAATCGAGTACAACAGTGGGCTATTCACTTTGACCAAACAAAGATTTGCCCCGTGTATAGATGAGACAATCGGGTCATGCTCCCCATACCCAAGACCATGGCTTTCATCGAAGACCTGGTCGGAGCACCCATCTTGGGAGTTGTATCTTTGCCATGCCCATCGAAGTCTGTCGTAACGGTTGGAAGCGTAGTTGTCATTGTCCCCTGAAACCTTCCAATGCCACTCCCCGGTAGCACTGGAAAGATTCTCCATCCTCCAAGTCCCGGTTGGGAAGTTGTTGGTGTCGGGTTGGTATCCGTCGGTGTAGCCAGCGGCGAACCACGTGGGCTCCCCGAAGGGAACTGCATTGTTTGTACAGTACTTTCCTTCGTCGGCCTCGTCATTGCAGAAGCCGTTCTCCATTGGATCATACCAGAAAGCGATGGGGACATCCCTGTCCAGGATGTCATTCGAGTTATCGCCATCAATTCCTATTCCTGCATCGACAAATCCCCTTATTGTAACTCCGCCAGTTAACCAACCATCATCGCTGAGCGTACTGTGAGCTATTGAGGGAGTCCAGACGAAAGGCATTCGGATAGACTGTCCTGCTGCCAACGTGATATTGAATGACCATTCCTGAATCATGGTCCCAATGGGGTGCCAGATCTCTAGTTTGGCGTCTGCGGTTACCGGGGAAGGGTCGACTCCAACTTGTCGGAACGTGGCATTTATTTGGATAGGATCCCCCTTGGTCATGTACTCAAGAGTGCTAGAGTCTGGCTGAACCCAAGTCCGAGGGGAATAGCTCGAGTTGCCGAGTTCAATTCCAGTGACTTCGAAGTCGACAGGATTGTTCCTCGGACCCACCTCCGATTGCTTAGAGAGGGTTTCTGGAGCCTCAATTGCGACATGAGAAAGACTCACCGCAATGAGCAGCGAAGATAGGAGAAGTGCACGAACCGAACTCATTGACACCAAAATGCGGAGTTAAATCGTGTAAGAAGGTTGGGGACTGTGGTTCATTTGGCATGATGGTGCGGCGAGTGTTTTTCTGTACTCTAACGAGCCTTGGCGCCACTTCTTCTAATGAAGTGCTTATGGCGCAATGCAGAGCCGTGGCCGATATGGCTGACAGGGGAAAAGTTGCCAAACAGTTGTCCCTTGCTCTGTTAGTGGTATTGCAAATCACAATGGCCCCAATCATCCTCTTCTCACTAACATACCTGATCCATGTTGACTACGAGGCTGCGCAAGTCAGCATTCGGACTGAGCTGATTCACTGGGTGGTGACTGCTGGGCTTTCTTATGGCGCTATTTCCATAGCACTGGCACTAGTTTTTGGAGGCTTCAGGCCCTTCTTCGTCGCCAATCAAGGAGGCGTCTTGCCCTTCCTCAGATTGAGCCCGAGGACTGGGGACCCAGAGTTGGTAGACAGATCAAGGCTACACCTCCAAGCTTCGCCGTACGGAAAGATGGCAAAACTAGTTCACTCGAAGACAAAGGACGGGGATTACGACCTGATGGCGATACATGGTGGACTTCAACTGCTTGCCGTGCCCATGCAGGTAATCCTAATCGCCGTTCCACTTGTAATCATGGAGGGAGTTCCAGATTCCATTGTTAGGCCCAGCAGGGCTTTCGATCTGGGGATGGCCGGGTATCTGGTCGCTCTGTGGATAGCTGTTAGGGCCCATCCGATTGTCTCATGGCACCTAGTTGGAATAGCTGCGATGTTCAGAAATGTGGTTTGGAGAGTATCCAGACTCTCGTGGGTTCTGCCGATATTCCTCTACTGGCTAGTAGCCCGATTGGTCCTCCTCGTTTCATTAGATGTCCTCAATGTGAACTATGAACAATGGCACGAGATGCAACTGGAGAAGGTCGTGCTCGAAATGATTGCCCCGGATGCTGAAATGCCTGAAACCGCGATCCTTGATTTCATAGTTGCAATTTCAGTCCTCCCAATGGCCACCTTCACCACGATTTCAGTGCTGGGCGGGTCCCAGTCGATGCCTGATTGGATGTTCGGGCAAGAAGAGAAGCTTGCGTCGCTCAGAACAAAGGAGTTGGAGGGGGGTGATGTTGATTCCGCTACTGATGAAGGGTCAGAGTTTTTGCCCGCTTCTGAAGATGCGCACGAAGAAAACGAAGAAGAAGAAATGGGGGGGATGATTGACATGCCATTCGACCTATTCGGGGATGACTAGTCGTCGCGGGGCGGGAATCAACCCCTTAGCCCCATGAGGACCTTTTCCACCCGGTCCATCCCCCTGGAGATGTCTTCCCTTCCAATTGTGTATGCAAATCTGAGATGGCCTTCACCCGCTTCGCCGAATGCAGTACCCGGCGAGCAAAGTACTCCCCCTTCCAAGAGCTTGAGAGCGATTTCCTCGCTATTCATCCCAGGTACCTCGACCCTTGGGAAAACATAGAATGCGCCAGTTGGAGTATGGCAAGAAACTCCGGGCATGGAATTCAACCGCTCACAAATCAAGTCTCGACGAGCCTTGAACTCAGCACACATCTCCTCTGGGTAATTTGGGTATTTTTCTAATGCCTCTAAAACGGCGTGCTGCATTGCATCGTTGGAACAAGCGGTTACGTAGTATTGCATCTTGGTCAACTCCACCATAAATTCTGGGTCTGGAGAGAGAAGATACCCAATCCTCCATCCGGTCATGGCGAAGGTCTTGGAGAATGATTGGACCATCACAAGTTTGTCATAACCAGCCCCCAGGAAAGAGACGTGCGGTGAGTCGTATACTATTCGATCGTAGACCTCATCGGAAATCAACCATAGATCGTTTTTCCTGGCAAACTCGACAAGTTCGTCTCTTTGCTGCTCATCCACATTCCCCCCGGTTGGGTTGCTTGGGAAGTTGTACAATATTGCGACTGTTTTCTCATCGACGATTTCCTCAAGATCAGAGATGGTTGGTACGAAACCATTCTCGAATTTGCAGGGGTAAAAAGAAGGCTCGCCTCCGCAGATTACTACATCTGGCGGATAGAGGGGGAAGTATGGTTCCGGCATCATCACCTTGTCACCTGGGTTTACAATCGCTAGGAAGATGTCCAACAGAGCATTGGTACCGCTCATGGTAATGCAGACATTGGATTCATCCAAGTCTGGGATGCGGTGGTGCCACATTTCGGCGATTTTCTTGCGGAGTTGTGGAAGGCCGGCGGTAGTGGTGTACTTATTCCTGCCATCTACCATTGCCTTGGTGAATGCCTCGATTGCGATGTCGGGAGGCTGGAAGTCGGGCTCCCCCAGACCGAATTGTACAGCATCGTCTCCTGCCATATCGAACATACGCCTGACTCCCGTTGGACGAATGCTCTTCGAACGGTCGGAGAATCTCACCATGACCTGCGGACTTCTGTTCTAGGATTTTAACAAGGCGGCTCGGAATGCTCCGATTTCGGGATATGTGTCGAATTATTCGACGATCTCTGCATCGATTGGTTGTTTCTTGCGGCCCGTGAAAGAAGGGAGCATCCCCTCTATCTGCTCATCCGATCGATACCTGATTAGGACCAGAGAGCCGACCCAGGCGAGTGCCACTAGTGCGACAAGGCCGATCACCGAAGGCGGTATCCCGTTGGCCGCTGAGGCTGCACCCGAACCTACAACTTCGTAGAATACCGGAAGTGAGTGGGAATCGCCAGAAACGGCATGGACTTCTACGGTGTGTTCACCTGCAGGTAGTTTTCCCGGATCCAAAAGAATATGCCACAGGAAAGGAGTCAATGCCCCTATTTCTCCCAATGTTTCCGAATATGTTGCCTCTTGCCAGTCCCCTCCACCTATCCTGAACTCCACACTTTCTATCGATCCGGATTGCCCCCAAGCATGACCTGTGATGTTGATAATTTCGCCCTGGGTGAAGTTGAGACCATGGTTCTGTAGTTCCGGGTTAATCGAATTGGATTGACCGGATTCGTGTAGGAAGATTGCGAGTTCTACAGCAGCCAATGCGTCGACCATGCCATATCCGAATTCACGATTCCAATATGGGTCCACATCAGGAGCGCTGGGGCCCCCCCTAAGCTCTGATGTGTGCTTCAGGACTTCCTTGACCTGGAGTGGGGTTAGGTTAGAGTTGGCCTCCAATACGAGAGCAATGATTCCGCTGACAGAAGGTGTGGCGTATGAGGTACCACTACCCCTGCCAGTGTAGGTATTCTGGGATGCATCCCCTCCGATGAAATTGTTACAGGAACCACTGCTGACACAGCCCTCGGCCTGGATGATGTTTGAACCGGGTGCGCTGATTTCAGGAATCAGTTCATTGATTGGATTGCCATCGCCGTTGTCTTTTCTAGGTCCCCTGGATGAATAGCCGGCGATTTCATCATCTGAGCGATCTACTGTATTCATGTCATCTGTTGCTGCGACGGTGATCGAGAGGGAGGAAGAGCTCATCCCAGAAAGGCCGTCGTTGTCCTCCCCGTCGTTGCCTGCAGCATTGGAGACAACTATCCCCGCTTCCATTGCCTCATCCAGAATTCGACTATGCATGTCTGAGCCATCGGAACCCCCACTCTCGTGACTTGTTATCCCCCAAGAAAGGGAGATTATGTCTATGCCGTGATTCTCCTCTTCAACCCCGGGCCAGGCGTCATCCTTGTGGTCAATGATCCACTGGAGGCCATTCATTGCGGATTCATATGCCTCCTGTTCGAGCAAGTAGTTCTCGAATGGGCCGGCTCCTACATCGGTACCTATTCTGACATCCACGAGTCCAGCATCTGGTGCCGAACCGTAGAATGAAGATTGTGTCCCGTCTGCCTCCAGACCTGTTGCGCTGGCCATGCCCATGCAAGCCGTGCCATGCTGATTCCCGTCATCGGGGTCAAAGGATCCATCTTCCGCTCGACCACCGGAGAGGATGCACTGGGGATCGCTGTGCAAGTAGCAGACCGCATCATATCCGGCCACGAACTTACCCTCCAGACCGGGATGCTCGTTATCCACTCCAGTATCTACCATAGCGATATTAATCCCCGTCCCCGATAGTCCGAAGTCCCATGCCCCAATGGGATACTCTGAAGAGTTGCTGGCCTTCACTGCAGGAGTCTGCACGTCACCATAGAATACGACTGAGCCGTATCTTTCGACCATAGCAACGCCATCCAGTTCTGCGAGTTCGACGGCCTCATATGGGTGGACATCACCCAACAGAACAGCATCAACTATTGGCAACTCAAGATGTATTTCGAATCCCAATGATTCGAGGGTGGTCCTGTCTTCGTCGGAGATTTCCCTGGAAAATGATAGTCCGATGTTTACCGGCCCGGAGGCATTCTGGATAGAGTCGTGGATGCCATCGCGATCTTCATCCAAGGTAGAAACCTCCCACCATTCGACATCTGGATCCCACCAGATATCACCCTGTTCTGGAACTTCTGAGATTTGTCCGTAGCCAATTAGCTGAGGCCCGAACAAGGAGCTTGGCTGAGATGACTCATCCGAGTTCGATGCGGCGATGCTTCCAGACATAGGAGAGATCATCAGGGCAACCAGAGCGAGTGCTATCGGAGACCTGTTCATTATCTGCATGCGAGCACGCGTATGTCTTCAATCCAACCGAAATCGGACTGCATAGTAGACCGTTCGCTAGGCATTATTTTGGTGGGGGCACTGGGATTTGAACCCAGATCAGCGGGTTTCTTCCGCTTAGCGTGCACCCGGCTCGCGCACGCTCTCGGTTTGCGACGGGTCGGTGCTCCAGTTGGTCATCAAAGCCATCAGAATACCTCCTCGTCGTCATTCCCGTGCAACTGGAGCCCGCGGTACTACCAGGTTATACTATACCCCCAAGGGTGGTTCAGAGAACGGTTTCCCTCTTATGATGCTCTCGGTCTGGAGATGTGTCAAAATGAAGATGCTAAGGGGCCCATTGAGATGCTTATTAGCGTCCATAGTCCCATTATAGCGATAGAAACGCCCCATGCCCTGGGACGAACGCCGACACTCAGCAAACCGATAATCGAGGCGTAATTTCCGAGCAAGAGAGGAATTGATCTCAGTATCGCCACTACCAATCCGGCAGAGACTCCAAAACCGATTAACATCAGAGGAGAAAGGAATGCGCCCAAAAGTCCAGATCTGGCCATGGAGCCTACTCCTTGCGCAATCATCGAAGGGTCGATAATCCAAGTTAGCCAAGCGAGCCATAGCCCCAGGTATACGTCCTCGGAGAATCGCTTACTCCCCCTCCAGTTCCTGTATTTCTCTCCCATCCTAGCATGTATTAGGGAGGACAAATGCTCAATTTCAAGCACCCTGCCCCTAGTCAACATCGAAACTCCATGATAAACCAGTATTGTGGACAGGACGATTTCCAGCAATAGCCAATGGGCCCCCAATCCCACTGATGAGAGGATAGCGACCGGAGTTGCCCATGCCAAGAATCCTGAGAATGAGGCCAACATTGTCATGAATATTCCAACACCGGGAATCAGTGCCTCTTCGGGGGCCTCGTAATTCCTCTCGCTAGGCATGGACAGAACGAGAAGTGGAAGAAGGGAGATGCTGGCGGCCATCGATAGTAAAACCAAAGGTGATTTTCCAGAACCAAATGAGGCGCCTTGTGAAGACTCCTGGATGTCAGATGGGGACATCGAGCCCGGAGACCAAGCGGCAATGAATCCTGCAGAGTCTATCACAAAAACCGAATCGGTCGGCCCGCTTGGCAGGGATTTTCCAACTGTGCCGTCATCAAGTAGCAGTGGCCATGACCCATTTATCTCTCTAGAGAAATCATCTAAATTGTACGCCTTAACATCCTCCCCAGTGGCAATCTGCGCGAATGAGACGGAGATTCCATCAATTGCAAGTAGCTTCTCAGCAGCCTCGAAATCCACCATCTGCCTCTTGGCATTTGGTGAACCCGGGGTGAACAGGCCTACCACGGCCACTTCTGAGCCTTCCAATAGGTCTGAAAGTGATCCGGCCCCAGTATCAGGGTTGTGGGAAATAAGGATGAAATTTGGTGCAGCCCCACCTTCCCTAAAGTTCTCCGAGTCTATATCTGGAAGACTGATTGCAGTTACTGATGATGCCAGGGCCAGGAGTAAGATAGCACCATAGGCAGGCAAAGGGAGCTGCCCGCCCCTCATGGAGGCACCCATCCAGGCAACCATCCCCATGAAGACGAATGCCGCTGCGGCTGCTGATCCTAGGATAGGGGGCTCGTCGGCTGGGACACTGAATCTCAAAAGAACCCACGAGTGGCATGTCTCTCCGGGATCTTGGTCGGAGAGCACCAAGCACGCATCGAGCATGTAATCTCCGGGAACTAGTGGCTTATCCATGATCCAATTGAGTACTGTCCGGTTGGCTTCTCCCTTGGAAAATCCATCTGGCAGTTCGAAGTGATCGACCCAAGTATCTTCGTAGTGCTTACCGTGCCTCATTTCTGACCATGGCAATGGTCCGACAAGCTCGATTGACTGGGCAGAGAAGTCAATTGGGCCCCAAGGGGAGAATGGTGTGAGCTCTATTCTTGCCATGCGGTTCTGATCCACAATTACATCCAACTCCGCCTCGACAATGTGGCCGTCGAAAACTACTCCTGTCCTAGCGTCATACGTCCCCCACCAAAGAGTGCCGGAGACCGCGCATTCGTGTCGAACCTGGATGGATAATCGGATTTCCTCGCCCGAGTTCATCGAGATGTTCACATTTTCCACCCTGACCTCGAAAATGTGTGGATCAGTTCGATCCTGGCTCATGACGATTGCTTCCGAATAGGCACTAGAAATTGCAGAAATTCCGCCCATGCTTAGAGAGACTGAGAACTGTGTCTCGGAACCTAAGGGTCCGCCTAATGGAATATCGGAAATTGAACAAATGTCACTGGCCGACTCAAGGGAGGCGAACAGCCTGATGGAAATGTTCCCTTCGAAGTTGAATGGCTCTTCAGTTGGTGAAGAAAATGCATCAACTATGGTGAGGGGGTTGAGTGAGCTGGTCTTGGAGAATGTCGCACTTCCCGATGGAAGTCCGGTGACCGTGGTCCAGTTTCTATCGAGAAAGTGATTTTCCTCCACCCCCTTAAGGAACAACATGTGTTGTTCGGGATATTCAAAATCGATTCCCGGGCCCTCGTAGACTGTTTGGTTCTGGGCAATTCCAGAGGAGGATACCATCAGAGTTGCCAATATGCTAGTTAATACTAGCAGCGTCACCCTTCTCGAATACATACTTTCCACCATTAGAATCTGCCCCAAACCAAATGTTCAATCCTTCGTCTCCACGTTACAACAACCTCATGGCCACAAACAGTGCCATTAGGGACCCAGAAAGTGTAGCGATGAAGTTTACACTATGTTTCCCTAGGAATCCTCTATTCTCAAGAAGAGCCCCTAGAATTGAGTCGATTTGGCAGCCGACCCAGCCAAAAATTATCAGTGCTGGGAAGAAAATTGCAAGAGGTGTACGATCCCCATTAATTGCACCCAGAATCGAGGATACTACGGCGATAAGTAACGCTCCGTAAAATGCAGCTAACGTACCAGTTGGGGACATCCCCCCGTTCGTTCCTGCAGGAACTGCCTCCAATGTCGTGATTATCCTGGTCCTAGGGTCTAGGCTACCAATCTCCGAGGCGAGAGTATCAGAAGCTGCAACAGAAACTGCTGAGCAGAGTAAGAAATATGACCATTCATGGCCGCCAATGAATGAGTGGCCGATGGCAACAATGCTGGCCATACCCCCATTGGCCAAGACGTTCTTCCACCCCCTGACTCCATCATTGGCTTCCTCGGCTGAGATGCTTGCCTTCTCCTCAAATCTCCATTTTGTCGCTAGAGAGCCAACGATAAGGAATGTCATCAGGACAACTAGCCAAGTCCAGTGCCCAAGTAGGGAAATTGTCAGGCCAACTATCAAGGCTGCCAAAAGACCCCCCTGGTCAAGAAGATCTTTGCTCATCGAGACCAGCAATAATCCCGACACCAATGCGAGCGAGATTGTGAGGTCATCACCAAGTTGCACCATATTGACAAGAGGTCGTTCACAACTGCGGTCATGAAAGATTCGGAGTAGTTGGGTTTGGGAGTGAATTTTCCAACTGAAATCTACTCAAGGGAATTTACCCCCCTAATTACGCCTCTAGCGAAAAATAGGACAGAGGAAATCAGAAAGATGATCCACGAGAAGGATGCCAAAATGGACTCAGTTTCCCCCATCCCGATCCACTCAGCGGCTGAGAAGGACAAGAATGAGCTACCATTCCAGAATGAGTGCCCGGCTATGGATAGGGCCAATGCCGGGATTATCTGCCGTGGAGTGTGAATGCCTCTGTGTGATTGGGTGGAGAGATTCTTCTCATAAGTCAGAGAGAATTCCTCTACCCCTAGTTTCGTATCATTTGCAATTTCCTCGCCTTTTTCATCGCCAAGAATCATCCATGGCTTGCTTTCCTCAGTTTCTTCGGATGCTCTGATCACTGCCTCTTCCAAGGTGGGGCGGGATCCATCAAACCCTGATAGGTCCCCGTCCCCATCAGTGTCAATTCCGATCCCCTCAACGATGTCGATTGCAGAAATTGCTACTGATCGGGCCTTCCAAGAAAGTTTTGCCTTGAATTCCCGGTCAGTGGCCATCCAACCAATGGCCGTTCCGGAAATTGCTGTCCATACTGCATGACCCGGGATTGAGCCAATCCCCCTCACCAGGATTGTGAAGCTCAATCCAACAGGCCCTCCAAGTAGAGAGACCCCGATATACTGGAAATTCTCAATTAATGCGAAACCCAAGCCCACTGTGAAACCAACTTGGAATCCATGCTTAGGACCTTTGATGTAGGGGAGGAAAATTGCTACTGCCATCGCTTTGAAAATCTCCTCGCACAATGGGGCACCGACGGCAAGAAGTGAGAACTCGGTCCAATAATCAGAATCGAATGGAATTAGTTCTGGGGCAATTATTGAGTTGAAGATGAAGGCCGGGAATGCTGATGCCATCCCCGCCATTAGCCACGCCTCGGCATCCCTTCGTCTGGTTGGCAATCCCAGCAACTTGTTCGAAGTCCCCCACCATGCGAGGACAGGGAGGGAGAATCCGACAAACCAAATCGGTATCCCCACCAGGATAAATGCCAGAACAGCAATGACTTCTAGAGACTCAATCTCCGAGTACAGCATTACGCTCAGTGAGACTCCCAGAAGTATTACGGCGGAGAAAATCCCCCAAAGTTGCCTATTAGGTGGGACGTCCAAGATTGAGTCGTCCTTGACTAAAAATCGTGAGAACTTGGTCCTCATAGGGGTCCTCAATGAAACTCCCCGGGAAATAGCGTGGGCTTCTGAACCCATTTCATCGGGAACGGCTAGTTGGACATGAACAAGACGTGGTTTATGCAGACTAAGGATGAAGAATACAAGTGGTGCGCTGCATAGTCCTGAAATCAGGACAATTCCGGGTTCAAGACTAATCAAACCAATTACAAGGAATAGGAGTACGTACATCAGGAAAAATGCAGGGATGACCGTACCGAGCATTCTGAGATAAGTCGACCATGGTTTGCTAGTTCTGGCGATTCTTAGATTCACTGGAGGTTCGCTAAGGGAGACTGGTTCCTTTATTCTGTACATACGTCCAATATCGTCCATGTACACCCTCTGGTCTTCCATTTTCTCACCCGGTGCCACTCAGATCGCCCATCACTCGCGATGCCCGAAGCACCCGGTGCGGTTCCTCATCACTGTGGCGTTTCATGGAAGTAGGGTTTCGATATTGGGGTTTGCTATCTGCCAATTACACCACAAGATGTACAGAAAGTCTCACTCCTAGATTCGTCCCTCTTCATGCTCCATTGGCCGCAAGACGGACACCTAGGTAGTCTCCTTTTCTTCTGGCTGCTTGATCTCGTGGGCCTGGTCCTACGGATCTTTGGGGCGGCCCACCCCTTCTTCGGGCGTCGGACCTTAGGCATAACCTTGGAAGGGGGGGTTGACTCAAGAAATTGACTGAAGGAAGGTGGAGTTGGTTGCTGGAGTTTAATCATAAGCCAGACGTGTATCGGACCATGCATTGTACAATAGTAGGAGCAGGGGTGTCCGGCCTATCTTCCGGAATTAGGCTCCTAGAGAGCGGGCATGATGTTCGTATCGTTTCGGACAAGTTCAGCCCCGAAACAGTGTCAGATGTAGCTGCAGCAATTTGGTATCCATTTCTAGTGAAGCCTGCGGATAGGGCCGACACCTGGGGGCTAGTGACTTACAATGTTCTCGAGTCGCTTTGCGATAGTTCACCTGAGGCGGGCGTCAGAATGATTGACGGGCGAGAGTATCTTAGGGACGTTGTTGAATCGCCCCCGTGGAACGATGACATAGCAGCGTTCAGAATTCTAGAAGACGGCGAGATACCCGATGGATATGTGCATGGTTGGGAATTCAGAGCGCCGGTAATCGACATGCAACTGTACATGCCCTGGCTCATGAATAGGTTCGAAGAACTTGGTGGAAAGGCAGAAGAAGGATTTGTAGAAAGTCTGCAAGAACTGGAAGGCGATGTCATTGTGAATTGCGTTGGCCTAGGGGCTAGAGAACTGTGTGATGACGAAGAAGTGAGGCCCGCTAGAGGGCAAATTATCTTCATCGAGCAGGATCCTGGAATTGGCCATTTCGATCAACAGCCGGAGACTCTGACGTACACCATCCCAAGGACCAATGTCACAGTACTTGGGGGGACGGCCCAGGTTGGAGATTGGGGGCTAGAAATTAGGGACGAGGACAACGACCTGATTCTAGAAAAGGTAGAGGCGATTTGGCCTGACTTGGATAGAAGCAAGATTGTTGGCGGAACAGTGGGGTTGAGGCCATCAAGATCGGAGGTTCGCCTGGAGGAGGAGGAAATTGAGGGAATAAGGATAATCCACAACTACGGACATGGGGGTGCAGGCGTGACTTTGTCATGGGGATGCGCTGATGAAGTAGTTTCAATTGCCATGAGTAGAAAGGAATCCTGATGGTTGAGGAAACCTTAGGCATCGCAGATAATTCCGATTCGGTTGTAGGAAGTTAAACCAGTCTTGAAAATCAATTCCTGATTTCACACACTAGCTAAACTGACGGTTTCAGAATCGGCGCCTATTTGGGGGCCCTCGTAAGCGGACTTGGTGGTGCTAATTACTACGGCACCAATTTTGTATGGGTCGCCATTAGATGATGGTCTTCGATCTTCCAGGCGCCCGCACCATCCGTCTTCTACTGTTCCGATTGGGATCCTGATTGATGCACCCCTATCAGAAACTCCGTAGGAGAACTCGTGGATTGATTGAGTCTCGTGAAGACCTGTGAGCCTCTGTTCATTATGGGCTCCATAGACGTCCATGTGCTTCTTGACGTTCCTGCCGAACTCCTCGCAGACCTGGGAGAAAACACTCTCATCACCACAAGTCCTCAATTTTGTGTCAGAGAAATTGACGTGCATCCCAGATCCATTCCAGTCAGTTGCCCCCAATGGCTTTGGATGCCATTCGATCGTTAGGCCGTACTTCTCTGCATTTCTTTCTGCTAGATACCTAGCGACCCATACCTCATCTCCGGCGTTTTTTGCACCCTTGGAGAAAATTTGGAACTCCCACTGGCCTACTGCCACTTCTGCGTTGATTCCCTCGACATTTATTCCAGCTTCCAGGCACATATCAAGATGAGTCTCGACTACCTCCCTTCCGTAGGCATTCTCTGCGCCAACGGAGCAGTAGAACTGGCCCTGTCCCGTAGCGTCATTAGGGAACCCCAGGGGAAGATTGGTTTCGGGATCCCATAGGAAGTATTCTTGCTCGTATCCGAACCAGAAGTCATCATCGTCTTCCTCAATCGTCGCACGGCCGTTAGTTGGATGAGGGGTGCCATCGGCATTGTATACCTCGCACATCACGAGGAACCCGTTCAATCGATCTGGATCTGGGTAAATCGCTACTGGCTTCAGGAGGCAGTCCGATGCACCTCCCTCGGCTTGCTTTGTCGAGCTACCATCGAACGACCACATTTTGCAATCTTCGAGATTTCCGGAGAAATCAGTTTCAATCATCGTCTTGCTCCTCATGCTCTGCGTTGGTTCGAATCCATCGAGCCAGATGTATTCCAATTTGGACTTAGTTGCCATACCCCTTGGCCGGGAAAAGGCAGTATATAATCTGAACGATTGAGTAATAATCTGTTAGTAATGTGATTAAAATATTCATATAAGTTTAATTTATTATACATATGTACTAATTTTTTATTTATTACTTATTATTTGTTCAACTTTTACATGAGATGTGATAATTTTCTAATTCAAATGAACACTCGCATTACCGACTTTTTCTCTTCAAGGATAACGAATGGAATTGAATAGGACGAGTCGCGGCAATCATCCCATGACCATGGCGGAGGCATGGAGAATAGACGGCTTCAGGAGGCTTGTCATTGGGAACGGCATCAACATGCTCGGGACTGCGATTTTCTTCATCGGGATGGGGTGGACAGTTGCACAAATTGGAGGCCCTAAGGAATACGGTTTGATTTTCACCTCGTATTTTCTTGGTCACCTACCTTTGCTCCTCTATGGTGGGATGATTGTTGATCGGATGCCGAGAAGAACGGTAGCCCTGGTAGCTGACGTAGCACAGGCTCTTATGGTGACCATAGCCGTGATCTTTCTGACTCTTGGTTTTGGAGAAATAAAAACCCTACTTGTTGTCGCATTCTTCACAGGAGGTGCGGGGGCATTCTCAATTCCGGCCATTGGAGCCCTGGTTCCAGACCTTGTGGAGGAGGAGTTGCTGCCTCAAGCCAATGCCATCAGGGGCGTGGCAATGACTGGTGCATGGATGCTGGGCCCCCTGATTGGTGGCTTTTCGGTCGCTACATCGGGGATCGAGGTTTGTCTTATCCTGGACGTGCTCACCTTCGCTTTCAGCGCGTTGGTTCTGTGGACCATTCCCGAGATCCCAATTGAAAGAGAGGAGGGAGGGAACCTCCGCGAAGAGGTCACTGAGGCTTGGTCCTTCGTTAAGACACAGCCATGGCTTTTCGCGGGAATAGCGATGTTCATGGTTTGGCACATTGGCGACTCAGCTATCGAAATTGGGATCCCTTTCATTATCGAGAACAATGGTCTTGGTGCCAAGGAGTTTGGAATCTTCGGGGCTGTGGGGGCGGCTGGTGCGATGATAGGATCCGTCGTAGGGGGGATCAGACCAGTTTCGAAGGAAATCAGGGGTTTGGTTTTCTATGTTCTAGTTGGGGGAATAGCATGGTGTATGCTGATGTGGGCTATGCCGATTCCCTTCCTGTTGATACTTGTTTTCGTACTGCTTGAGGGGGTTCTTGGGGGAACTCTTGGAGTAATATGGCGAACCACCATGTCTGATAGTGTCGATCAGCATCTGAGGGGGCGAGTGAACTCTCTTGATGCAATAGGTTCACTGGTTTTCATCCCGCTTTCCCCTCTCTTGGGCGGTTGGATGATTGAGGAGACTAACGTCCTAACCACGTTCGCAGTTGCGGTCTCTTTCATGGTAATCACAACAATGGCAGGATTGATCGTACCCTCCTTCAGGAGATTCGAGAGGGTTGATTCGGACCTCTTTCCTATCGGGGGCGATTGAAGTCGATCTGACTTATGTCGACTGCGAACCAATCTGAATAGAGGCGTCTCTGTAATCTGATTGCAATTACGAGTATGAAGATGTAGACTAGCCATGAAAATGATGTCCTCCCCATCCTAACTGGTATCTCCGATAGAACCAGGCCATCGAAAAGAATGCATGTGGAAATGTAGGTCACCCTTCCAAGAGTGGTGAACAGACCTTCTTCCTCTTGCGCCATCACCCTCTTCAGTCGACTCTCTCGCCATTCATCAGATGCTCTTTTGAGCCTCCAGAAAGATGATTCCGCTTCTTCCCTACTGTCAAAGAATGGTGGTTTTTCCAAATCATCTGGAATGTCGGTCTTGTCGACCATTCAGTCCCCTCTTTCGCTTACCTTGGCTCCTGAGATGGGGTCTATCCGATCCTCCTTTCCACCCTCTGGTTCTACCCAGGATGGGGGTTTAGAGCGTCCTTCCGGGCTGTCTCGGAAATCATCGGTACAACATGGGCATGGCTGGACCCAATGGCCCGGGGAAACCTCCCTCAGCGAGAGATCCATCGTTATGCTCCTCTCCCATTCGGGATGTTTCAGACGGTGCCCGAAGGC
>Ga0207992_1000466_pt1 | contig 20332 bp, 8 predicted proteins | sample ETN02SmetaG_FD_185788 | JGI IMG/M metagenome (GOLD analysis project Ga0207992, IMG submission 185788) | Marine microbial and viral communities from oxygen minimum zone, Eastern Pacific Ocean - ETNP2014F10-02SV255 (SPAdes) (version 2) | ecosystem: Environmental > Aquatic > Marine > Oceanic ...
CTAAAATCTCCATTAATGGAATTCACTTTAGTTCTTGTTATTCCATCCCAAAGAATTGTAACTTCTCTGTCTAATGGAACTTGTAAATCATTTTCTATAAAACCGCTCAAAGTAACGTTTTCACCTGCAATAACTACCTCTGAGAAATCAATAATTGTAATATTCGTATGTCCCCAAATGGTGTAATTTGCAAGGTAAGTAGAAGGCAAGTAATATCCAAAACCTCCAAATGACAATTCTATTGGTATAACACCAACAGGGTGATCTGAATCAGAGCAAACCCAATCATCTGAACAAACAAAACTGAAACTACCATTAGAATCACCAGTTACCTTTCTTAGATATTCACCATCCCAAAAAACGTTAATTTCAATTTCTTCAACAGCTTGGCCTCTATCATCAAAGATAGTTCCATTGAACCACACTGTTTCTCCTCTAATTATTTCAAGATCTGGAAGATGAATAACTGTTTCAGATACAACTGTGAATTCAACAGTTTCTGTTGCATTATCATAAAATGGAGAAGTTGTGTTATCAAAAATAACTTGAACTTCAACCTTGCCAAGAACTTGAGCATTAGGTACCAAGTAATTTGTGGAATATGAACCTCCAAAATTAGTTGTAGATACATCATCTAATGAATTTTCACCCCATATGAAAGACAACTCTATTCCAGCAATTCCAAATGATGATTCATCTCTAGCAAAACCTGCAATCATAACTTCAGTATCGCGTAAAACTTGTTGTTCTTCCATAGTGAGGAAAACTTTTCTATGGAGATAAATATCTGTAGTAGCTGTATCTGCTAAATTATAATCTGCTTCATTATATTTTATTTCTATAGTATGAACACCAACATCTAAATAAGAAGAATCAGGAGTATATTCGAAACTGAAGGTTCCATTTGTTTGGAAGGAGTGTAGATAAACATTATCAAAATAAATGGATAACAGTCCTGGCAACAAAGTTCCATTATCGAAGGTAAGGCTTCCACTGAGAAGCATACTTTCTCCGGGATAGAAATGTGTTGTATCAGATTGAGCTGAAACCACCGTTTGCTGGAATACAACTGACATTTGTGAATCTAAAGAACCTGAATGAAGATCATTACCTGAAAATTCTGCAATCCATGGTACATTACCCAAATCATAATCTGAAGGAATACTATATGTGTAAACAAAGTCACCATCTGTTTCTGTAGTTACGGTTGCTATTGACTCGCCAGCCCATGACAAAATTATGCTTTGTCCAGATATAGGCTGACCTAAATGGTCATTCAATTCCCCTTCTAAAGTTACATTTTCTCCACGTATTACCTTAAGTGAATCAGTTTCAAGAATTATCTCACTACTTCCAAGAACTGTAATGTTAAGATTTATTCTCTCGTCTGGCAAAGTTACACTTTCACTGTTAAAAGTAACAATTACTGTATAATTTCCTGCAGCTAAATCTGTCGGAATCAAAGATTCGGTAGTCCAATTAACTTCAGCGACACTGAACAACGCTAACTCAATTCCTGCAAGTTCAACACTTATGCTACCATTAGATATAGCAACATCCGAAACGGTACCATTAACCCAAAATTTATTACCAATATATTCCTTGTCAGGTTCAATATCTGCTGTAAGATTTACAGTAGACTCTAAAATAATCAAATCCGTAGTAACTACCGAACTATACAGATAATCTGATCCTGTAAAAAGTGATTCGATATGATAGCCGTCATCTGCTGTTGGTTGTCCTTCTTCAGGTACAGTCCAACTAAAAACAAAATTACCAAAATCATCAGTTTCTGCAGTGCCAATATCACAACGGTAACGTTGCCATCCATTAGGATTACATCTAACTGTATTTGGCTTATTACCCCAACCAGTAGGTTCCCATACTTCAAACTCTATCGTTTGACCGCCAGCAGGTACTCCACCAATATCTAATAAGGTTCCAGAAACAACTAATTCCTGTCCCTTTCCTACTGATTCTGGAGCATCAACTATCAAATTTGTATCTGAAAAAATTTCTATATCCTCGGGACCATCAACACCTAAGAAACCCTCTTTGTATGATGCTGCATAAATTTCATTTTCACCAGGAATTGCAACTAAGAAATCTGTGATATTAAAATCAAAATTACCTAAAGAATCAGTTAAAGTTTGACCTATTTCAAACGCAGGTTCAGCATGTTCTTTATCCCACATACCAAAGCCAACCTCAAAATCAGGTAAACGAGTTTCATTTTCATCTTCAACATAACCTTTGATTCTAATCATTTCTCCTTTATCTACTTCATCATCAGGTACTATTTCAGTAATTACTATTGTAACTGGTTCACCAGTCATATTGTCTATATCATCGGGATCCATTTCATCAAAATCAAATGTATCACCATCTTCTTCCTCATCATCTGGCCTTTCAAGAGTATTACTACTTCCTGTACCTCCCAAATTTATTCTTTTCCAATGACTTGCTGAAAACGTTTCATTATCCTCAGGAACATATATTTCGACAAACGCATGTGCTTCATTAGAAACATAACGCGTAGGGGCCTCAAGTGCTAACGCTGTCACAAAGAAACCAAATGACCTGTGCCTACAGGCTCCAATTCCGTTTATACAAATTGATTGGTAAATATCCCATGGAGGCTCAGGGTCTGGAACATCACCATCTCCCTCAATAAAATCTGAAAAATACCATGTTAAATTATTAATTATCAGTTCTAAATTAGTTTCAGGGGTTCCATTCTCAGGCCATAGCCAATATAGTGGTTCATTTGCAATAGTTCCATTATCATGCTTGTACTGTAAAAATTCTCTAACATTTTCTCTAACCTCACTCTCACCAGTTATTGGCCTAATTACTTCTTCAGGCATATCATAAATTGTTAAATCACTACTAATTTCTCTATTAAAATATGAACCATTAGTTCCCATACGATATTTAAGGTCTATAATTGCATCTTCATTAGATTGAACATAAAAATTATCTGCACCATCTTTGAAAAATTGCAACTCAATACCTGTCGAATTAGGGTCATAGTCTATAATGTCAGCATCAGGTGAAACTGATGGAATCATAGTATAACTCGAAGTAGTAACTGTAATCCCCATCCAAATCCATCCTTCAAAAATCTGTGAATAACCTTCGTAATTTGTAGGGAAAATTTCGGTTTTCGTAGTGTCGTAGTTATACATCGTGTAAGGATTACTATTTGCACTATCGTAGTATAATGCATCAAGTGAGGACCAACGTTTCAATGTTCCTAAAACTGGGTCAAATATCTCATAAATTGTCACGTTACCATCAGTAGCTCCAGTATCTGGATTTTCGCCTGGTGGTTCACCAGGTTCTACTGGAGGTGGATCTTCTCCATCAGGGTCTCCATCATCATCACTATCTGCATCACAAGGGTTTGTCCCTTCCTGATATTCTCTAAGGTTATCTGAACCGTCCCTATCAGGGTCTCCAAATTTATCACTAGATATAGTTGGATTCAAACCACAACCATCTATAGTTCTATCTGAATAAAAGTCTTCCCAACCATCAGGCATTCCATCTTGATCTGTATCTGAATCAAAAGGATCAGTATCCCAATAAAATTCTAAGCTATTTGTAAGAGAATCTGCATCTGAATCTAACGAATCATCTGAGGAATTACGAGGATTGAAACCATAATGAACCTCCCATCCATCTCCAGCTCCACCATCATCAGTATCTGAATCATTAGGATTTGTATTGTTGTAATATTCTTCTAAATTTGTATATTTCTCTTCATCCGAAATTTCCCCGTCACGATTAGCATCGTATCCGTCAGAATCATTGTCATCGTCACCGTCTGGATCATTAGGATTGGATGCCCCAACAGGTAAAGTTGCTAATGGTGAACCAATCATGAGAGCGACCAAAAACAATGCCAATATCTTTTTTGCAATCATTTACTCACCTGCGCGTAAGAATCTGCGAACTTATTACATAAAGGTATGCCAATTTTTTTTGGATAGGATATGGGTCGATTGAACGTCAATTATCAGCCTCAAAACCATCGCTCATACCATCATCATCAGTATCTGGATCCCAAGGATTTGTTTGAGCTTCTTCCTCACGCCAATTAGGGAAATTATGCCAAACCCCTTCCCAATCTTCCCAGCCATCATCATCATAATCAAGGAAACCATCAATAGCATCTAAAGGATTCAAAGTTCTCGTCTCATTATCAGGTCTATTATTATTCCAGTAAATTTCCCAGCCATCTGTACAATTATCTCCATCAGTGTCTGCTTTTACGGGATTAGTATCCATTAAAAATTCCTCAAAATTAGTATGTTTTTCATCTGGTGAAAGTTCACCGTCACGATTTGCATCATAACCATCGAAATCAGAATCCCAATCTCTATCCTCTGCAGAATTAGCATTCAAACCATAATAACCTTCCCAACCATCAATCATTCCATCTCCATCTGTATCATTATTATTTGGATCTGTGCCATTCAAATATTCTTCATAATTTGTGAATTTTTCCCATTGCTCTATCGTTCCATTTCTATCAAAATCCCAACCATCATTGTCCAAATCGGTTTCACCATCACTTGGGTCAAATGGATCTAATCCATAGAGCATTTCCCATCCGTCCGGCATTCCATCACCGTCTGAATCGGGATTTGATGGGTCTGTAACATAGCCATCATTTCCAGAAACACATTCTTCACCATCTTGAATTAAATCACCATCAGTATCTTTCAATAAAGGATTTGAACCCGTTATGTTGTCCATACTGTATACATTATCCACAAATCCATCAACACGTGAATTATCATATTCATACAAATTAATCAATGAATCATTATCTGGATCATCATTTGCATCACTAGAATTTAATGGTTGAAAATCCCAATAAACTTCCCAACCATCTGGCATTCCATCACCATCTGTATCTCCATTTGTAGGATCAGTACCATTAAGATATTCATGTAAATTAGCATATAGCTCAGAATCTGTTACATTATCATTCCAATCTGAATCAAAACTATCTCCATCCAAATCTAGTAAAGCATCTTCAGAATCAAGAGGATTTAATCCATATTTAACTTCCCATCCATCGGGCATGCCGTCGCCATCTGTATCGTTACTAGTAGGATCTGTCAAATAAATGAATAATTCTTGGCCATCTAGCAACCCGTCATCATCTGTATCATTGTTATTTGGATGTGAAGAAGTTATGTTATCTACTTCGATATACGGACCTGCTGCAGTATTATCATATTCAAGACGATTAATTACACCATCATTATCGGTATCAATATTTGCATCTAGTGGATTCAATGGATTAAGACCATAGAGCCATTCCCAGCCATCCCACATACCATCGGCATCTGTATCTGCAATGTATGGATGAGTATCGGCTTGAAATTCTAAAAGATTATTATGTTCTTCCGCTTCCTCTAAAGTTCCATTATGATTTACATCAAAACCATCTTCATCATTATCTACTGTAGAATCATAAGCATCCAATGGATTCATATTATAATATACTTCCCAGCCATCCCACATTCCATCATCATCTGTATCATTGTCGTTTGGAGCTGTATTATTCCTAAATTCTTCGATATTTGTATACTTTTCACTCGATAATACAAAACCATCACGATTAATATCATATCCATCGCCATCAAAATCCTCATTTCCATCAGTTGGATCTGTAGGCTTTAGATTGTAATGTCCCTCCCATCCATCGGGCATTCCATCGCCATCTGTGTCATTGTTAGAAGGATCTGTACCATTCAAATATTCTTCAAGGTTAGTAAACCATTCGTCGCTAGTTATATTGAAATTACGATCGAAATCCCAACCATCATTATCTAAATCTTGATTTGCATCTAAAGCTGAAATAGGATTTAATCCATGCTTAACTTCCCAACCATCAGGCATCCCATCTCCATCTGTATCATTACTCGTAGGATCTGTTAAATAATTAAACAACTCATCATTATCTGAAATAGTGTCTCCATCAGTATCATTGTGGTCTGGTCTAGTAGTGAAAATCCCATCATTATCAACCCATCCTGTATTAACTAAACTGTTATTGTATTCATACAAATTAACGAGCGCATCGCCTTCTTTATCTTCAAAATTATCAGAAGGCCTCAGTGGTTCTAAACCAAAATAAACTTCCCAACCATCATGCATAGTATCCCCATCTGTATCTTTAACAAGAGGATTTGTATCGTTGAAGAATTCCATATAATTGAAATATCTTTCATCATATTCCAATTCCAAATTAAAATTAGAATCCCACCCATCTGCATCAGAATCATACCATGCATCAGCTGAAATTAGAGGATTAAGACCATAAAATAATTCCCAACCATCAGACATCTTATCTCCATCTGAATCATATTCCCAAGGATTTGTACCGGCTAAATATTCCTCATAATTAGTATGTTTTTCCTCTGAATTCACATATGTATCACGGTTTGAATCATATCCGTCTTCATCATCATCATTATCTGCATCTGAAGGTAAATGTGGATTGAGATTATAGTATACCTCCCAACCATCTGGTATTCCATCATCATCTGAATCTGGATCGTTAGGATATGTACTTTTTCCTATCACCATATCCATCTCATATTCCATTAAATTAGTGAAATACTCTTCAACTTCCAATAAACCATTTTTATTTCTATCATGACCATCGCCATCTGTATCTAGAGAAGCATCTGATGCATCATAAGGATCTAATCCATAATCCATCTCCCACCAATCAGGCATTCCATCATTGTCACTATCTTTAGTTGGAAGATTAGAATCTGTAGTTGCAGATTGAGAATCTATGTGTTTTGAAGATTTAAATGATACTAATGGAGAAAATGGTAAGGCAGCTAATAGCATAATCACTACCGCCAAGACTACATAGCGCCTTCCTCCACTAGGAACTGGGTCTGCCATACTATGTCAGTCTATAACTGGGCTATAAAGGGTTCATTCATGCTTACAGAAACAATAATTCTCTTGATAAATTAGTTAGACTTACTGCCTTATTTTCTTCTAAATAAACATCATCTTCAATACGAATGCCGCCTAAATTAGGAATATATATTCCTGGTTCAATAGTAAAAGTCATTCCATTTTCTAATACAAAATCATTATCTGGTTTGATATAGGGTTCTTCATGAATTTCAAGACCCAAACCATGTCCTGTCCTATGTGTAAAATATTCTCCAAATCCAGCCTTGTCAATAATATCTCTAGCTGCATTATCTACTAATCCGGCCTTAACTCCAGATTTAGCTAAATTTCTTGCTGAAGAATTAGCATTTTTTACTGCTTCATAAGCACTCAAGAGTTTAGAATCTATTTTATTTCCAAGTGCAAATGTTCGTGTTATATCTGAAAAATAACCCCCGTAATTTGCTCCCCAATCAATTATTATTAAATTTCCAGTTTCAAATGGTTTATCTGTTGGAAAATGATGTGGATTTGCTGCATTAATACCTGATGCAACTATTGGAGAAAATGGCAATTCAGAATCGGAACCATTCCTAAGTAATTCTATAACTAAATCAGATGCAAATTCTTTTTCAGTTAATCCTGGTTTAATATTATCTAATACATTTTCTAATGATTTCTCTGCAATTTCAACTGCAGTTCTCATAAAACTAAGTTCATCATTAGATTTATACATTCTCAATTGGGCGAATATATCTATTGAATCCACAAAATTAGAAGCAATGCCTGTTCGCTGTAAAAGATCTAATTCTAAGTGTCTAATAGTACGAGATTCAATGCCAACTTCTGAGAAAGTTTTACTATTTGAAAATTTCCTGAAGGCACCCTCTGGACCTTCTTTATCATTATATGTTATACTATCTAAACCAAATTTAGATATTTTAGCACTCTCTAATTCTGGAAGAATAAAGGTAGCCTTATCCATTTCTACAATAAAAACAACTGGCCTTTCACTAAGATGAAATTTAGATCCTGTGAGATAAGACATATTTGGGCCAGGAACCACAACTAAACATGATAACGAATTGAGTTGCATCAATTTTCTAAGTTGAGTTAAATCCCTCATGGCAACCTATAGACCCTCGCTCTTATTAGCTGACCCCAATAGCTTATCGTGGATTTAGATACATACTACAAACTTATTGAGGAAATTGAGAAACATCGTGGTTATGGTGTACATACTGGTGTTGAAGAAGTATCAAAAAAAATAGGACAACCATATGATGCTACAAGAGCAATTAGATCTCAATATTTACAAAGAAAATCAATCAAGAATCATTACAAAGTAAAAGATAAAGCAGGAATACTTTACAAGGAATGGAAAGAAGGAAAAACTTTGAGTGAACTAGCATTACAAGTTGATTTTCCACCAATATTATTAGCAAATTTTCTAATGCTAAAAATGAGGTTTTCTAAGAAAAGAACAAAAGAAATAATGAAAAATACAAATTTAGTTAAGAATAATTTAAGATTGAAAAAAGAACTTGATGAAATCATAGAAAGGGATGAATTATACACGCCAAGATCACACGATAAACAATCTGCAGAGGGAAATCGAAGAGAAGATTTAATTGCTAAATGGTTAGATAAAAAAGAAATAACCTATTTTACTGAAGAAGATTTAAGAGCTGGAACTGTAGAGGGAAAAACCCCTGACTTTTTGTTAAAGAAACCAATAACTTGGCATGGTGACGAATACAATTGGATTGAATCAAAAGCCAGCTTTGGCGATGAATATATTCATCGCAAAAATCATGGTGGACAAGTTTCAAAATATGTAGAACTATACGGTCAAGGAATTTTGGTATATTGGTATGGATATCTGGATTCATTAAAATCTAGAGGATATACTATTATAGATAGAAAAGAAATGGGGCTGAAATAATCAAATCCCTTCTTGGAAAAGCCAATCTTCAATTCCGCCATAAAGATGACTAGCTGGTATCTCTTGTGCTTCTAACCATGCTCTCGCTGCATTTGATCTTATTCCTAAATGACAATAAAGAACAATATTGCCCGTACGAGGAATAGCATCTAAACTTTGTGCAAAAACATCCATTGGAATATGTAAATCTGTAGCTTCAATTTTTACTTCCGCTCTTTCATCAGACCCCCTCACATCAATTAGTATTGGAGGATTCTTAGAATTTAATCTTTCTTTTAGTTCTGATGCGGACATATGATCTGGTAATTTCTTAGATAATTCATTATTTTCAATTACCAAATCAGGAACTTCAACTTGTCTAATCGTTCCTTTTCGACCATCTAAGAAATAAAAAGATGATTCTTTGATTGAACCAAGAGCTAACTGAATAGCTAACATTGCTTGATGCATACCAACCCAACCTACAAAGGAACTAAGAACTCCTGTAGTAGAGCAATCAACTACTGACTCGGGTGATGGAGGTTTGGGATACAACGCTCTATAATATCCACTACCTGGCAAGAATACACCAGTATTACCCTCATATGCACGTATTCCGCCATGGATAAGTGGAGTTTTAACAGTCTGACACATATCAGAAAGAATGTACCGTGTATCTACATTATCTGTACAATCAATAACAAAATCATGTGAACTAATAATGGTTAATGCATTTTCCCTATTTAATGCGTCTGAAAGTTCATTGATTACAGCATTTGGATTAATTTTGCTTAATACTTCTTTAGCCACTTTTACCTTATAACTTCCAACATCTTTCTCCCTGTACAAGGGCTGTCTGGACAAATTAGACAATTCTACCTTATCTGGATCCATTATAGTCAAATAACCAATACCTGAACTAATTAGGTAGTGAGCAACAGGACAGCCTAAGCCTCCCATTCCAACAATAAGGATTCCTGTATCCTCTAATTCTTCCTGGCCTTTTAGACCTACCTCGGGCAAGGTAATCTGGCGAGAATAAATTGTTCTTTCCTTATCGTTCACAATTCGCACTTAATCCTGTAAATAAGAAATTAACCTATTTTTATTTTGTACCGAGTTGAAACACCCATTGATAATAACAAAATAGCCATTAAGGGAATATTTAGCAAAACTCTCTCATAGATAAAAGCACCAAATGTCCAACTATCTATCTCGCCACAACTATGACCATCATAGTGTTCAAAAGGTGAATCAAAACATTGTTTTCCTTCCCTGTATGCCCAACCATAATTGCCTCCTGAGACTACAACATCAATTTCTTCCCATTTATCTTGGCCAACATCTCCTACCCATAAATCCCCAGTTTCCCTATCAAAACTAAACATCCAAGGGTTTCTGAAACCATAAGCAAAGATTTCCTCTTTGTATCCATCACTATTTCCAATAAACGGATTATCTGAAGGAATAACATATGTATCTCCATCAACATCTAATTTGAGAATTGAACCCTTGAAAGTTTTCAAATTTTGAGCATGATTAAATGCATCATTATATTTTCCTCCATCTCCCAATCCAACATACAAATACCCATCAGGTCCAAAAACAATGTGTCCTCCATTATGATTGACATATGGTTGCTCAATATCTAACAAAATTGTCTCATTATTTCCTACAAATTTAGATAGACGCAATGTTGCTGCATCGGCCCCTAAATTCTTAACCGTATATGTCACAAAAAGTCGATTATTAGTCTCATAATCAGGATGAAAAGCCATACCAAGCAAACCTTGTTCCCAATCTGTATTCTCCACTTTTTCAGTAATATCTAACAAAACTGTTGTATTCTTATCCTGCTCAATGGCATGAATTCTTCCTGCCTGCTCAATACCGAATAATCTATTCGATGAATCTCCTGCATTATAGATTCCAATTAACTGTTCTATTGATATGTCAGAATTATACTCCTCAATTACAATATCTCCATTGTTACCCTCATTAAATCCAAATATTCGTCCTGTGGATCTATCTGAAAAATACAATTCTCCATCTTCAGATTCCCCAAAAGAAGAAACGGAAATTCTAGAATTGCCGGTCAAAGAAGTATTAGCCTTACTATCATGAATCAAAGTATTGATTTTTTCGTCATCTGTAACTTCTAAGGCCCATATTCGCCCCATAATGAAGTCAGCATAGATGTATTTTCCATAAAGCCCAGGTGCATTTTCTCCACGATAAACAAAGCCTCCTGTAACTGACCCGTAACCACTTTCTGAATCATGCTCATAGTCCCAAACTGGATCTATTAAATCTAAATCTGTACCTTCATCCTCACCAGATAAATTGTCATAAAATCCATAAAATGTTACTGAAATCAATAAAAAAATAGTAATTGGAATTGCTGCATTGATTTCACGGCTGTCCATTGATAATTGTCTAATGAATGAGATATTTAAATTAGACTCAGTCCCAAAATCTTCTAGTTCTAGCGTAAGTTATCTCAGCTTCAATAACAGCCTTGACTAAATCTGAGTCATCTCCTAATTGCTTGCGTAAAATTCGTCCTGCAGTGTCAGGGCCAATGCCTCTCCCAGCAATAACCATAGCTGCTCTTTCACCATGAGATTTAGCTAATGAAGCCGATTTAGTCAATTTCTTACTACTAATTTCCTTATCTGCTTCCATCGGATGTAATAATGCAACCATTCGACTATTACATTGTGGGCAAACTAACTCATGTTTTGTAATAGCCTTAACCTTCCTTTTACGTTTATTATCACAAGAAAGACAACGTAATGACAGATTAGTACGCATCAATCTTCTTTTGACTGCAACGACAACTGAACTATCTGATTTAGGCGGTTTAAGATAATCTCGATAAGGATCTAAACCTGCATAACCGTGTGGTGTTTTAGGAGAAAGAATTATTGATATTTTACCTTCACTGATGTCTGAAATAAACTTCTCCATTCCATCTTCATCTAATTGATGAAACAAGAATCTTTCGACGGCTTCGGTATACAGAGGTGTGTCCGAATATGCTTCAATTAATTTTCTCATTCCAAACTTACCTACGTCTGCATCAGGAGCTATTGCTCCCATTTTTCTTGCTGAATGAAGTAATTGTGATTTTAATGCAGGACTATCTTTTATTGCAAAACGCAACAAACTACCTATTTCAGATTGAAAACCTTTAGTTATTGCTAACATATCTTTGACTGTCGTTCTTGTTGGTGCATCTAAAATAATTCTATAAGGATCAAATTGATAACCAACTTTGTACCCACTTTTAGCAGATAACATTGCTGATATTATCATGCCTATTGTCCGATTAAGACGACTACCTCCTGGATAATTGATAATGAACAAACGTTCATGTTGTTCTATTGAAAGGCAAATTGGTGATGGCATAACTCCGGCATCCAAAATACTTTTCTGGAAGTCATCTAAGACTGCTCTAGCCTCATCCGTTATGGGTAAATCTTCCCAATTTCCATCACAAAGTCTCTGTGAAGACTCTTGCGCTACAGAAAAGGGAACTGGAATATCTTCACCAATCCACCTTGGTAATTCACCTATTGAGGACGATGGAGAAACTGTAACTTCATCATCAATTTCGACTACAGCCCAAACAGCTCCTCTAAATACAATTCTATCTCCTGTTGCTAAATCAAGAATGAAACGCTCATCCAACCTACCAATCATCTTACGTGTTGTAATATCTCTAACACCATAGGTTCGTTGGTCTGGAATTAGAGACAAATTACCATGAAAATATTTCATTGCCCGAGGACCTTGTCTTACTGATTTACCAATCGTACGATTCTGATGGACTTGATCTAGTAATTCTAGCATTTCATCCAATTCAATATCATTAAATTTTCTAAATGGATAAGCCTTCTTTATAGTCTTGAGAAATGTTGCTTTGTCAACATTCTTATCACAAACTGTCCAAGATATTATTTGATTCGCAAGGACGGCCATTGGCATTTCTCTTATTCTTGATGGCTCAAGTTCTCCAGCTAAAGTTCGTCTTGCAATAATTGCAGATTCAAGAATCTGTGTAGCTTCTGTAGATACTATTCTTCCAATAGCTGTTTCCTTAATTCTATGTCCTGAACGACCCAAACGCTGACTCATACGAGAAGCGTCTCTTGGTGAATTATACTGTATTACAAGAGCTGTATTGCCTACATCAATCCCCAATTCCAATGAAGAGGTGCAAATCAAAGTATTAACCTCTCCCTTACGATATTCTTCCTCAGCTTCTATCCTAACATCCTTACTCAAAGAACCGTGATGAACTTGTATACTTGCCTCAGAATCCCACATATTCCAACGAACGCCCATTGCTTCTGCAGTATCTCTAGTATTGACAAACAGAAGAGTAGGACCCATTGTGGAAGCTTCAGCTGAATATCTGAGAGCTGCTACTCTTTCAGGTTCCCAATATAATTCATTGACTAATTCATCATCTTCAGAAACAGGCTCAGGTGCATGAACCAAAAGATCCATCTTACGCTCTAATTTGGGTGTAACAACTTCGACATCTCGAGAACCTGCCAAAAATGCAGATACCTCTTTTGGAGTACCTACCGTAGCACTCAAACCTATACGTTGAAATTCCCCAGATAACAAAACTAAACGTTCCAATGCAATACTTAGTTGAGCACCTCTCTCACTTGATGCTAATTCATGTACTTCATCAACTACAACTGCTTGAACTCCTTTAAGATTTTCTCGAAGCCGTTTTCCTGATAGCATTATCTGAAGCGTTTCGGGAGTTGTAATCAATATCTGTGGAGGATTCTTTGATTGGCGACTTCTCTCAGCTGTAGAAGTATCTCCGTGTCTAACAGCTACACTAATTCCTAATTCTTCCCCTATATCATTCAATCTGCGTAGCATATCACGATTTAGAGAACGCAACGGTGTGATGTACAATATTGAAATTGGTTTAGAATCTTCCTCAAGAAGTCTATGAAACAAAGGAACCATAGCTGCTTCTGTTTTACCAACTCCAGTTGGTGCAATCAACAAAACATTCTTTCTTGAATCTATAACTGGCCAAGTTGATGATTGTGCGAGAGTAGGTTCTGAAAGTCCACGACTTTCAAGAGCAGCAAGTAACTTTGGATTTATTTTCATAGTCTTAAGTCAATCAAACTTCCTAATTCTCCAAAATCTAATCCTTCCAAAGTCTCTACTCTAGCTTTAGATAAATCTGCTAAACCATTTCTAAGAAGTGGGCCTAAACCTTTCAGAGGCTCACGATTCATAGTGCGCCCAGCTAACTCACCAAATGCAGGCATCACAATTAATTGTTCAGGAACTTTGTCATATCTCTCATGCTCAATCATAGAGGCTCTGAGCCAGCATGGTTCACTGTGCAATTTGTCCAATCTATCTCTAAATGAAAGGGCTGGATGTTCATGACCCATCACCAATAATTCTGAATTCATAACTTCTTGAGAGGGCCAAGCATGCCCATGTGTCAGGCCTACATTTCCTACTACACATCCTGTAGATTCATGGAAAGTAACCGTATCGGGAGCAATAGACTGCAAACCCCCATCATGATTTCCGGGAATAATCTCTACTTTTGCTATTCGTGTTGTAGCCATAAAGAATTGTTCTAAATCTGTTCGTTGTTGTTTACTATTATGAGGAACTTGATGCTTAACATCACCCAAAAGAATTAACTTTTCGGACTTGGTTTCCTTAATTAATTTCAAAACCTTTTCTGTTCGGGGAGTTGAACGATTTGGAACCCAAATACCACCCCTAAGCATCTCAGCTTCAACACCGTAATGAAGATCGGAAAGTAACAGGGCTGACTCATCAACAAAATGTAATGCTGCAAAGCCATGTACGGGAACTATATTCATAAACCTGAATCGCCAACAAAGAAAAAGGCGCCAATCAAATATCCTAGAATTGCTCCACCATTCAATAGTGGTAAGCCTGCCTGAGGTCTTCCACTCATAACAAATATCATCAAAATAAAATATCCCGCCAAACTACCAATCATTGCAGATATACCTACTGACCAGCCCAAAGCTGCTTTAGAAGACACAACAAGTGCGCCAGGTATCACTAAATCTCCAAGACCCATGAACAACGCACCACGTTTTTCGCCAGATTCTATTTGCTTATTCAAACTGCCTTGTTCAAGAAACGAATAATTCCAAGATTTAGGCATAACCAAAAGAATTGGTAATTTAAGATCCATAACTGAATCTGCTAGGTCTACCATATGACCAGTTCTATAGACTGCCCAAGCATCATAAATGGCTAAACCCAAAAGAAGTAAAAGTGCTGGTAACAACCCAAAAGATATACCGAAAATAGCCGCAACGCCTGCTGCAAGGATAACTCCTGAAAGGTCGATAACATACCATTCAGGATATGATATCAAAAGAAATGTTAATTGAACTGCGAAGGCTGTTGCACCTACATATCCTGCAAACCCCTCTATTCCATAGCTATGGAAAAACGGATAAAACACATAAATAAATGTTGTACCAATTGCTGACAGAAATATTAGTTGAAGAACCCAGTCAAGATTTTGTTTTGCAACCCATAAAATAAAAGCTGTAAATACAAGAATTATTCCAATATAATATGCTGAATTTAATGGATTTTCAGGATCTTCAAAGGCCTGAACTTCAGCTTCTTGATATGCTGGAACCAGATACATTGCAGTAACATGAGATATTACAAAACATAGTGCTAAGGCTAGAATGGCAATATTATTCTCTTTCCAAGCCTCAGAAAGGCTTTGTTCAGCTTCCGAGCTATCTGACATTAAGTGCTCACTTCAGCGGTCATTAAAGGCTTTATTAACCCATTATTCTGGACCAAAACACGCGGGTGTGGTGTAGCCTGGTATCACTCAAGCTTGCCAAGTTTGGAACCCGGGTTCAAATCCCGGCACCCGCACCAACTATAATTCGTCTAATTTACCTAAGACATCATCCATACCTGATGTATCTTCTTCATCAGATTTATCTTTCTTCTTCTTAGGTTTATTTTCAGGATCATCAAGTTCGCCCAATTTACTCATAATATCATCAACGCCAGAATCTCCTGGATCTGGAACATCATGTTGAGCTACTTCGGGTTCTTCCTTCTTCTCTTCTTTCTTAGGCTCTTCAACAACTTCAGCTTCTGTCTCAAATGCTTCTGCTTCTTCCACAACTGCATCTAATACTTCTACATCGGAAGAAACTTCAGCAATATCTACTACTTCAGCCTCAATTTCAACATCTTCTACAGTAGCCTCAACAACTTCTGCTGTTGCTTCCACTACTTCAACATGCTCTGCTGTTGCTTCCACTACTTCGGCTGTTGCTTCCACTACTTCGGCTGTTGCTTCCACTACTTCAACAGGCTCTGCAACTACCTCTGCTTTAGCTGCATTATCAATATCGGCTATGTTGAGAGTTGCTCCCTCCTTGTACAAATTAACACGCTCAAACACAGCCGTAGATACACCTGAGGATTGACCTCCCTTAGATTCATAATCTAAGTGAACATTCAAAGAAGCCTGTGTTGACTTGAGAGGCTCGAAGTATAAGGTTACAGACATTTCATCATTAGCTGCAACTTTCTTGATATCGACCTCAGTAACTGTATATTTGAACTCAGGTTCTGTTTTGACGATTTTTAGGAAATCTGCGCCATATTCTAATGTCAATTTAGCACCCTTAAGTGCTTTCTTAGAATAATTATTGAGCATCAAATTAACTTGAACAAATCCTGCAACTTGACTCCAACTAGATCTTAGACTTACATCTTTCAATGCTTGGAGTTCATCAATCATATCCTTGGTTACGGTCTTACTCAAATCCATAACTGGCTGTAGATAATCAACACATTCACTTAGACTATCCACATCTCCATCCCAGCTTCTTAGTTTAGAACTAAAGTCTCCTTCAATTTTAGTCAAGGCTCGACCCATTCTGGATCTTAAGTCACGATTTGCTTCACCATAAACTACAGAGGCAAGAATCGTGTGCTTTCCTCTCTCAAGAATTATCTGATTTTCTCCATAATCAATGGAACCCAAATTACCTGATGTTTGGAAAGAATCTTTAACGAAATCATTGATTGCTGTTAACATACTACTCATAATATCTGAATCAACTTTAGCTTCTTCATCCATTAGGCTTGTTATCATACGGCCATCATTGTAAATCAAATACATTTCCTGAATCTTGTATGGAACATGACCTTTCTCAGAATCAATATCCTGCATATTAATTATTCTTGTAACTGTCTGCGGTAATACTGCCTGAATCTTGGATATTAATTTGGCTGCTTGAGGTATATGTGAGTAAGTAGATGCAACTTGTCTAACGATGTCTATGTCTACTCCAAGTTCTTTCAACTCATCAATCGTGAAATTCTGGAATAAAGTGTCTGCTAAAGCCAAAAAGGAGTTTTTCTGTCTTGATGGAGTTCTCTTATATCTTTCATAAGTTGATTTCCAAACATCTGAAACTACTTCTTTCTTCAAATCTTGGAATAAACCAGAATCTGCGAATGAACGATTTATCATCCTCAATTCTGTACTAAACGGATTCATGTCTCCCCATCCTTGTAAAACATCAGGCCAAGTGTCGTGTGGGAACCGGATTACACTGTCATTGATTGGTAAATATGCTAAGACCAAATTGAGGGTCTTTGGATTCATCTTATCTCCTAATTTCTCCTCAGTGTGTTTCGATAATTCTTCAACGTATGCATCAAAGAAATAATCGTTACAATAACGTTCTTCCATGTGATCTGAAAGGAAGATTAATGAAGCAAGTGCATGCAAACCACCTTCTCTATATTCTTCACCATCTTTGAGTAATCTTTGAAGAAGCTGAGCTACATAGTTAATCATTCCCTTAACTGAATTTTCCTTGATGTATTCTGCTGATAAACTCTTAACACTTCTATGCATCATTTCTCTGACCATGGACCAAACATAGATTGGACTTCCTTCTGCATATTCTGCCAAAACATCTACAGATTCATCATTGAAACCAATACTCTGGAAAGTCATCATTTTCTCAATCATTTGCTTCATGTCTAAGTCACTGAATAATGGAACTGTTAGACGATCAAATTTAGCTTGCATTTCTGTTGGTAATGCCTTCCAATCAGCTTCTCTGGAAGTAACTATAACACCTGAAATTTCATTGTCCGTTAATGCTTCTACTAATTTCTGATTTTCAGGAATATCGTCGTAGAAAACACGAACGCCAAACATTTCGTGCGCCTTAGCAATAATATCTGTAGATAGAATTCCTACTGGAGATTTATACATCAATCTATCAAATACTTCAAAGAGCATAACAGTCTTACCAACTCCAGGTTCACCAATAATAACGAAATTCTTGTCAGGTGTACTGTTGGTTATTCTTTCGACTAATTGTTTACGGAATGAATCTAAATGGACATTACCACGTAGATTCTCTGGTAAAGCCCAATCTGTAATCACAACTGTTGGATCAGCTGGAACATCAAAGTATGATGATATTGTGAAACGCTCACGATTATTATGTAAATAATCAAGAACTTCTTCGTTATTTGGATGGCTTAGGTATGACTCTCTGCGTTTTGCCATATATTCTCCAATAATCAAAGCATTACCCTGTGCATCTGTAGGTATATCCCAATCTTCAACTTCTTGTTCTGGACGGGAATCTGCTAGTATATCTGTATCATCCGAAATAACTTCTACTTCAGTACTTGTTGATCTATTACGTCTTAATGCAATAGTTCCAAGAACCATAACTAAACCAATTGATACTGCACCAATTAGAGGTAAATTATTACTGACACCTTCTAAAACAATTTCTACAGCACTCTCTTCAACAGGAGCTGGAGTAACTTCTATAATGAATATGGTTTGTTCACTATCTCCATCGTTGTCTGTTACAACTACTGTAACTTCATTTTCTCCAACTTCCATAACATCATAATTAACTTCATCTTTAGCAGGGCTCTTACCGTATGCTAAAATTTCATCTTCATCTATTTCACCATCGCCATCAAGATCTACATACCAAGTGTAATTATTGACTGAACCATCTTCATCTATAGTATCTATAGATAATTCAATGCCCTCTCCTTCTTGAAAAACAGGATCTTCATCTAAAACACCATCACCATCTACATCTACACCAGTTTCAGTAATTTCAGGAATATTATTTTGAACTGTAATTCCTTGGTTCATGATATAATAATCTGCAGTACCACCCATCTCATCAGTAACTCCAATGAAGAATTCATATTCTCCAATCTCAGCCTCTGCATCTGGGCCAAAAATAAACTCAAGATTTCCTGTATCATCATTGAATGAAACATCACTTATGTAATCTGTAGACCACTCTTCTGAACCCTTGACTCTATAACTTACGTCATATGTTAAATCTAAACCTGAGCTTTCCTCATCAGAAATTGGAACTCTAATGCTTGCCGATTTGAGTCTGTCTAAGAACTCTTCTGAAACTTCAACAGAATCACCAATTTGCGGCCGTCCATTAACTCTGATTTCTACTAATTGTTCAGGACTCCATAGACTATTTCCTCCTTGCAATTTGAAAGTAATGTAATGAGTTCCATTAGACAATTCAGTAGTTGGGAACTCAGATATGCCGTCATCGCCTCCTGCATAGAGATTTCCATCTATACTAGAAACCCAAGAATAAGTACTGATGAATTGATTACTATTGGTTCGTCCCTTGAAAGAAACTTTATCTCCACTATTAACATCAATTCCCCAACCCCATGCAGTAGATTCATTATTAACACGTATGTAAACTATCTCAGAATCTGGCCTCTGCATTACAAGCAAGCCATATGAGGAGTAATCTGAGATTGTATTGTTATTATCTGTTACAGAGAGCCTAATCGAGTGAGAACCCTCTGTTAAGTCATCAACTGGATAATATAGAACACTACCGCGTCCAATTTCTCCATCTTTAGATGAAGTCCAAATGTAATCAACTATTTGACCATCCTCATCATATGAATTTGAAATAAAGGTTACAACTCCACTGCCTGTCATAAAATCCTCATTATGACGGGCAATACTTGAGAACCTCAAATCATCCATTAGACCATTAAAAGCATTACCTGATGGCCAGCTTTGGCCGATTAAGATATTATTTGTCGTATAATCACTATCTCCTCCGTAATCTGTACTATCAACCAATTCACCATCTAACCATAACTCAACATAATCTGACCCTCTAACTACCGAAACAAAATGCCATTCATTATCTGAAACTGAAGCGACTGAATTCACACTGATTACATTACCACCATCAACTGTAAAATCAAATTTAAGGAATCCATCAATGTAGAGATTGTATCCCCATTGATCTAAACTATCCTGTTTATCAGAAATAAGAGTCATTTGGTCAAATTCATTTGTCTTAAACCACAGTTCAACAGTGAATTCATCATAAT
>Ga0207992_1000468_pt1 | contig 20313 bp, 20 predicted proteins | sample ETN02SmetaG_FD_185788 | JGI IMG/M metagenome (GOLD analysis project Ga0207992, IMG submission 185788) | Marine microbial and viral communities from oxygen minimum zone, Eastern Pacific Ocean - ETNP2014F10-02SV255 (SPAdes) (version 2) | ecosystem: Environmental > Aquatic > Marine > Oceanic ...
ATTGGTAAAGCTGAGCCATACGAACTTACTGTTGAGACTTTTGGGACTGAAAAATCAGAAAACAAAGTATTAGTTGAGTTTGTAAGTAAGTTCGACATGAAACCAGCTGCAATTATAGAACGTTTAAGCCTCCTATCTGTTGACTATAAAATAGATACTTTATTTTCACATTTTGGACATCAAGAAAGGAATTGGGAAAAAATAGAAGATTTATAGTTTTTTTGTAATTATAAATTGATATAATTTAATCAAGCATTTAGAGAGGTTAAATCCTCAGCAACCTAGAAGGCTATCCAAGGTGCTAAAGGAATGTGGCTTTTGCAAATAATTAGCCAACCTTATCAAAATGCATAAATATAAGAGGTGCATAATTGATATTTAATAAGGAAAATGAGCTTTCGTTTGAATTTTTTCCTCCAAGAAACAATAAAGAATACACTAACCTTGAGGAGACTTATAAAATTCTTTTAGAATTCAATCCAACTTTTGTTTCATATACTGATGGTGCTGGGGCATCTAAAAATAGGGATATAATCAAATCAGTTGAAATATTAAGAAAATATAGTGATACAGAAGTTGTTGCTCATATAACAAGTTGCGATAAAGAAAAGGTTGATGTTGACACACTACTTGACGAGTATCAAAAAAATAATATAACATCTTTCTTAGTAATAAGAGGAGATTGCCCAACAAATGAATTTTTGATTGATCCGGATGAAATAGATTTTTCTGGAGAAAATGAATTTAGACATGCTAGTGATTTAATTAAATATTTAAAAGATAAAGGCGTAAATAATATTGGCTTTGGAGCCTTTCCATCAGGCCATCCAGAAGATAAATCATTTGAAGAAACACTAAGAACATTCAAAGCTAAATCTGATTTAGGAGGAAACTTTTCAGCAACTCAATTATTTTTTGAAGCTGAAGACTATATAAGATTTCATAAAATAATGAATGACGAAGTCAACAAAGTTCCAATATATGCTGGGATAATGCCATTGCTTAGCTTAGATCAAGGAAAGAGGTTTGCTGAGATTTGTGATGTTGAGTTACCAAAAAAACTGGAGGAAGGATTTCAAAAATGTGGGACAAAGGAAAAAGAGAGGTCTTTCGGTATTTGGTATATTACTGAAATGTGTAATGAGTTAATTGATTATGGAGTAGACGGCCTTCATTTTTATACCCTTAATAGATCAAAAGCTTTTGTTGATATATATAGCAATTTAGAATTTCAAAACTAGACTAAGGAGGTTTATGTTGAATATTGAAAGTTTTGTGACAGGCTTTCCAAGAGTAGGCCCGAAAAGAGAATACAAATGGGCAGTAGAAAAATTTTGGAAAGATGAAATAACTGAGAAAGAATTCTTAGATAAAACAGATGAATTATTAATTAACCAATGGAAAATCCAGAAGGATTCTGGGATTTCCAGACAAGTAGTCGGTGATTTTTCTTTTTATGATCAAATGCTTGATACTGTTGGCTACCTAGGAATACCCTTAAAAAGATTTGGATTAGTTAGTAATGATAATTTATCTCATTACTTTAAAGCTGCTAGAGGTGGAGATATTGATAGCGTTAAAGAGCCACCTCTAGAAATGACAAAATGGTTTGATACAAATTATCATTATCTTGTTCCAGAATTTGATTGGGAAAAAGACTTTACTCCCAATATTTCGAGAATTAAACATGAACTACGTTTAGCTGATAAGAGCAACATTGATACTATTGTTAAAATTCAAGGACCAGCGACCTTATTGAAGCTCTCTAGAGAAAATGAAATTGATAACTCCAAGAAGCAAAAAATAGAAGATACATACTTGAAATTCTTTCAATTGATTCAGGGAGAGGGTGTTGATTCTGTAATGATTGATGAAGGAGCACTTGGCGTAGGGGCTTCTTATGTATCAGATAATTTGTTTGAAATATTGAAAAATATTACTAATAAAACTGATTTAAAAATTTATCTAAACGGTTTTTTTGGAAACTACGAAGGATATATTGAAAAATTATCTGAGTTAAGTATTGAAACGCTACATTTAGATTTATGTATGGGAGACTTTACTGATGAAGAAATTATAAATTTATCAAAAAAATTTCAACTATCTTTAGGAGTTATTGACGGAAGGTCTATTTGGAAGTCAAATATTGTGAATTTAATTGATTGGATTAGTAATTTAGGAATTAAAAATTATATTGTTTCTTCATCATGTTCTATTCTACATTGCCCATATTCGCTAAAAGAAGAAATTGATTTAGATGAAAATTTAAAAAATATTCTTTCTTTCGGAGATGAGAAATTGAATGAGTTGAGATTAATTGTAGGGTCTCTAAATCAAGGTGAGGTCTTAGATGAAGCTAAAAAATTTAATGATTCTTTAATATCATCAAATAAAAATTTAATTGGGAGGGTTAATTCTCAAGTTAGAAAAAGAGTTGAAGAGCTAAAAAAGGATGATTTTCAAAGAAAAATTTCAAGAGAAGATAGGTTAATTTTGCAAAATGAAAATTTAGGGATCCCTCCTCTTCCTACTACAACAATTGGTTCATTTCCTCAAACAGTTGAAACTAGGAATTTAAGGAAAAAATACAAAGCAAAGGAAATCAAAGATGTTGATTACATTAAAGGTCTTAAAGAAATAATAAAAGAAACAGTAGAGACCCAGGAGCGACTTGATTTAGATGTATTAGTCCATGGTGAAGCAGAAAGAAATGACATGGTTGAATATTTTGGAGAACTTTTAGATGGTTTTGCATTTACTAAATTTGGTTGGGTGCAAAGTTATGGAAGTCGCTGTGTCAAGCCCCCAATAATCTATGGAGATGTTAATAGACCAGAACAAATGACTGTATCATGGTCGACCTATGCACAGTCGCTGACTGAAAAACCAATGAAAGGCATGTTGACAGGACCTGTCACTATTCTTCAGTGGAGCTTTATAAGGAACGACATATCTAAAAAAGAGGTAGCATATCAAATTGCTTTGGCTTTAAGAGATGAGGTCGCTGAGCTTGAAGAAAATGGGATTAAAGTTATTCAAATTGATGAACCTGCAATTAGAGAAGGGTTACCATTGAATCCAAAATTTAAAGAAGAATATTTAGATTGGGCAGTCAACTCATTTAAATTAAGCAGTTCTGGTGTGAAGCAAGAAACACAAATACATTCTCATATGTGTTATTCAGAATTTGATGAAATACTTGATGCAATAAACGCTTTAGATGTTGACGTATTATCGATTGAGGCTTCAAGGTCTGGAATGGACTTAGTAAACGAAGAACTTAAAACAAAATATACGGGGGCAATAGGACCTGGTATATATGACATACACTCTCCTTTAGTGCTTGAGCTAAAAGATGCAAAAACAAGAGTTGAGCAGTTAGTTAAGTCAATTAATCAAGAAAATATTTGGATAAATCCAGATTGTGGATTGAAAACTAGAGCATGGCCAGAAGTTAAAGAGAGTTTAAAAAATATGGTAGACGTAACAAAAAATATAAGAAATAAAATAAATTAATAATAGAACTATATTTTTTTATTCTTTTAGTACTCTTTAAATGTGAAAAGATTTTTTATTACTTTAGCTTTTTTAGGGATTATTACTTTAAATAGTAATGCTTATTCTTTTACCCATAGCTTAAATGGGTTAGAAAGAAACCTTTATGAGGATAACCCAGTTCCTGCAATTGTTATTGAGGAAGAGGTAGAAGTTGAAGAAGATGCAGCCTGGACATACAGGTTTCTGATTCCTACTTCTGTTGCTATTGCTGTATTAGTCATAATTTGGAATGTTATTCAGTATTTTCGACAAGTCACAAGAAAAAGATACAAGGTCATAGAAAAATAAAACTATCCTGTTTATAGATGACAAATAAAATTGAGAAAGATATTATAAAAAATCTTGATACATCAAAGAAATATGTTGTAGCTTTAAGCGGGGGTGTAGACAGTGCGGTTTTAGCTACCGTCGTTGTTAAAAAAATACCTAATTTAAGATCTATATTTGTTAGACACAACCAAAAGCACTCCAAGGAATTAGAGGAATCTGCTAATAAAATTGCAAAAAACTTAAAAATTGACCATAAGGCTTTAGATTCAAACCTTGAAGAGAACTCGTCTGAAACAAAAATGAGAGAAACTAGATATGAAATTTTATATTCAGAGCTAAAAGAAGATGAGATTCTCTTGACGGCACACACACTTTCAGATAAAGTTGAAACATTTTTTATCAATCTTCTTAGAGGGACAAGAGTTCGAGGTCTCAGGTCAATACCAAAAATGACAGAAAGAACAAAGAGACCATTATTAGGAGTTTCAAAAGAGAATATTATTAAATACGCAAAAGAAAATGATATCAAGTATTTAGATGATGTAACTAACTTTGATAACCAAATTATTAGAAATTGGATTAGAAATGAGTTGATTCCGAAAGTAGATGAAAAATTTGCAGGAACAATTGAGGAAAAAATAAGTAGCTTAATAACAGAAATCGAATCAATTTTTGAGACAACAGATCTAGATTTTAAATATATTAAAACTGCTAAAGGCTATATTGAAATACCTATAGCCCTAGTTCAGGAAAAAAATATAAAAAGTAATATGTATCTTTCATTACTTTCCAAAACATTAGGGATACCAAGCTTACAGAAAAAAGATATTGAAAAAATAGTAAAAGCAATTAATGATGAAAAAAAGGTTGATTTTGACAATAATTGGATCTGCGGTGTATCAAATTCTCTATTAATTTTTGTAAATAAAAAAATTTGGTCAGAACAATATAAGACTAAAGATAAAGAATTTGGAATTTTTAAATTCTCATCAATAGAGGAAGTAAAATTTATGAATAATTGGACAGCGTTTCTTCCAAACGAAGAAGCTTTTAATATTGGTCCAATTAAGGATGGTGACAAAATAAAAGTTAATGGAAAAAAAATTAAAGTATCTGAGATTTTTAGAAATTATGGAATTAAGAACGTGTTGAAAGAAGTATGGCCAGTGGTTTCTGTGAAACAAGAAATTTATTGGGTACCAGGGATTAGAAAATCTGATTCCCTTATTGAGTATGAAAAGTCTGGAAAATCAAATATAATTATTGCTTCAATAGAAAAGAGTTCAATTGAAAATTACTAAAAAAATAATAAGTGAAGAACAAATTCAAGAAAGAATCATTCAATTAGCTACTGAAATAAATAAAGACTATGAAGGGAAAAATTTAATTATATTAGGAGTATTAAAAGGTGCATTTATTGCGATTAGTGATTTAGCAAAAAATTTGAATATCGATGTTTCTTTTGAGTTTATGAGTATCTCATCGTATGAAGGATCTGAATCTACAGGTCAAATAAAGATTGAAAAAGATCTAGATGTTGATATTGCGGGTAAAAATATTTTAATTGTCGAAGATATATTTGATACAGGCCTGACCATATCTTCTTTAATTGATATATTAGGATCTCGGAACCCAGAGAGTATTCAAACTATGTGTATGTTTGTAAAGCCTATAGAGAATAAAATTCCAGTAGAAATAAAATATAAAGGATTTGAAATTGGTTCAGAATTTGTAGTTGGTTATGGTCTTGACTATATGGGGAAATATAGGGAATTACCTTACTTAGCTGAATTATCTTAGTTTTTCTTTGTTGCTTTTAAATCTTAATATATTAAATTAAAACATAATGGAAGATAAAGAGAAAAAGAAAACGAAACCGTTTTTGCTATATGTTGCTTTAGGCTTATTAATATTTATTGGTGTTCAGCAATACAATGAAAATATAAATGCTCCAGCCATTTCAACATTTTCTGATTTTCAGAAATCAATTAATAATGGAGAGATTATTGAGGCGACCATAAAAGAACAGTCAAATACTGTTCAATTTAAAACAAATAAAGATGATAAAATTTTCCAAACGGAGTATCCAGAAGGATTTGAAGGAGAGATTTTTCAAATACTAGTTGATCAAAATATTGTTTTAACAACAGACACAGAGCCAGCAGGGTTACAGGAGTATTTTATAGCATTTTTACCATGGTTATTTCTTGCAGGGTTTATGTTTTTTATGTTTTCTCAAGTTAGATCAAATGGAAACCAAGTAATGCAATTTGGTAAGTCAAAAGCTAAAGAGGTTGATAAGGAGCTATCTAAAGTAACTTTCAAGGATGTTGCGGGAGCAGAAGAAGCAAAAGAAGAATTAGAAGAAATTAAAGAATTTCTTAAATCTCCAGAAAAGTTTAACAAACTTGGTGCGAAAATTCCAAAAGGTGTTCTTTTAGTTGGCCCACCAGGAACTGGAAAAACTTTATTAGCAAGGGCAGTTGCTGGTGAATCAGACGTACCTTTCTATAGTATTTCAGGTTCAGACTTTGTGGAGATGTTTGTTGGGGTTGGTGCAAGCAGAGTTAGAGATCTATTTAAAAAAGCAAAGGAATCTGCTCCATCAATAATTTTTATTGATGAAATTGATGCTGTAGGAAGAATGAGAGGAGCAGGACTAGGAGGAGGTCATGATGAAAGAGAACAAACTTTAAACCAACTTCTTGTAGAAATGGATGGATTCGAGTCAAATCAAGGGGTTATCTTAATGGCTGCAACGAATAGGCCTGATGTTTTAGACCCAGCACTTCTTAGACCAGGTCGATTCGATCGACAAGTAATAGTTGATAGACCAGATTTACAAGGTAGAACAAAAATCTTAGAGGTTCATGCTAAAGAGAAACCACTAGCAAAGAATGTAAATTTAAAAACTGTTGCTAAACAAACACCTGGTTTCACTGGTGCTGATTTAGCAAATTTATTAAATGAAGCTGCGCTACTAGCTGCAAGAAAAGATAAGAATAAAGTTTCAATTAAAGATATAGAAAATTCAATAGATAGAGTGTTAGCAGGTCCAGAAAAGAAAAGTCAGTTAATGAGTAATGAAGAAAAGTTAATTATTGCTTATCATGAAACAGGTCATGCATTAGTTGGATGGGCTCTTCCAAATGCCGATCCAATTCATAAAGTAACAATTATACCAAGAGGAAGAGCACTTGGATACACACAGGCGCTTCCGGAAGGTGAGAAGTATCTAACATCTAAAGCTGAACTAAAAGACAAATTGGCAATGTTAATGGGAGGTAGGGTTGCAGAAGAAATCATATTTGCTGATCCTACAACCGGAGCGTCAAACGATATAGAAAAAGCAACAGAAATAGCAAGAAGAATGGTTATGGAGTTTGGAATGAGCGATAAGTTAGGACCAATGCTTTTCGGGAAAGGCTCCAATGAAGTTTTTTTAGGAAGGGACTATGGGAGACAACAAGACTACTCTGATCAGGTTGCTTCTTCCATTGATGATGAAGTCAAAAGTCTTTTAAGTGATGCTCATATAATTGCTGGAAAAATATTAAAAAAGTTTAAAAAACAAATGGAGACAATGGTAAAAGTATTAATGGAGAAAGAAACTATTGATAAAGATGAAATTGCAAAGATATTCAACTCTGTTAAGAAAGTAAATATAAAAGGTACTGGAGGTAATTTAAAATTAGCATGAAAAAGAACACTGAAGAAAAAATAGATGTTAAGGAAGCATTAGCAGACTTTCTTTCTAATCATTCAAATAAAAGTATTGAGGAAACAAAAAATATTTCAGAGAGATTCCTAAAGCAAATTGAAATGAAATTAGAAGATAAGAATAATGACATTAATTTTATTTTTAACGAATTGGATAGAGTTGATCATAACCAGCCAATCTATTTTAAACAGTTACCTTTTATAAGTTTGTGTGAGCATCATTTGTTACCTTTTTTTGGATTTGTTGATATTGCAATATTTCCATCACAGAAAATTGCTGGATTCTCAAAATTTGTTGATTTAGTTGAGTATCTTTCAAATGATTTAACACTTCAAGAAAAACTTACAGAAACAATTGTTAATACCATCAATGATGTACTTAAATGTGAAGGAGTTTTTGCGAGAATAAAAGCTAAGCACTTGTGCTCAGATATGATTAATCCTAAAAACTCAATTTCTGACATAATCACTACTTATTCAACAGGGTTATATGAGTTAGATTATTCTTTACGCTCAGAAGCAATTTTAAATTTAAATTAATTTGTTTTCCTGGAAAGACTTTTTATTTCAATTAGATAAAAAAATTATGGGGATTATAAATGTAACTCCCGATTCATTTTTTGGAGATGGTGTTTTAGGGTCTAAAAAATCATTACAACAAAGATTTTTAGCAGCAAGAGATATGGGTATAGAGTTCTTAGACGTAGGGTGTATGTCTACTAAGCCGAATTTTATGAATATAGATATGCTAGATGAACTGAATAGACTTCAGTATTTTCTTAATAATATGAATAATGAATTTAAATATTCTATAGATTCCAATAATGTAGAAGTTATTGATAGAGCCCTAGGTTCGGGTTTCTCAGTTATAAATGATGTTTTTGGCTTTCAGAATCAAGAAATAATAAACAAAGCTATTGAGTATGGTTGTGGGATTATTCTTGTTCATAGACACCCTCTTTCTAAAAATATTCATGAAAAAATGGATTACAAAGATATAGTTAGTGAAGTTAAAGTCCAAATAAATAAAGAGATTTCTAGATTAATTAATTTAGGACTACATGAATCTCAAATTGCAATTGACCCAGGATTAGGGTTTGGAAAGAAATTAGAAGATTCAGCTAGATTGTTGTTAGAAATTGAGAGTTTAGTTGGAGATTTTCCTCTAATTGTTGGTTACTCAAATAAGAAATTTATTGATTCAGCATCTTTAACTAAAAACAACCTTTTAGATCACTGCTATAACTCAGGGGTTTCATTGGTTCGATTACACTTAGATAAATGAAATTTAAGTGTAAGCTAATATACTGAGTATTTATAAGGGGACTAATGGCAGGTTTGAAACCAAATGATTTTTACTGGGTGATTGAAGGACAGCTTGCTGTATCTGAATGTATAGGTGGTGGCGGACTAACAGCAAGAAAAATTAGGAGAGAAGAAGAAATACAGTGGCTAAAGAGCCAAGGAATAAATTCAATCTTTTCTTTATTAGAGTCTGATTTTAATTTAAAAAACTATCAAGAAGTTGGGTTTAGAACATATCATTTTCCTCTTAGTGACAATGTTCAAAAGGAATCTATAGACTTAATTTTTGGATCTATTAAAGAAGCTTTAGCTGATAAAGAGATAAAGCTTTTGATCCATAGAGAGTATTTAGACGAAGAAGTACCTGGGATACTTGCAGGTTATTTAATTTATTCAAAACTACTAGATGACCCAATCTTAGCTAGAACAATTCTCGAAAGAATTTTAGGAAGACCACTTTCTCCTGCAGCGATTTCTTTTATCCCTAATAATTAGAAATGTCTTTAATCATTGATGTTAAAGGAATTAAAGCATATGGGAAACATGGTGTCTATGATGAAGAAAAAAAAGAGGAACAGCTTTTTTTAATTGATGTTAAATTATTTCTTGAAGATCTAATAGAAAGGGACGATTCGTTACATCAAACCATTAATTATGAATTAATTGTTAAACAAGCAGTTGATTTAGTAAAAAATCAATCATTTAATTTAATTGAAACTCTTGCTACAAAATTAATGGAGGAAATTCAACAATTAGTAATTCAAGAAAATAAGTCAAAAATTATGATGATAAATGTCAAAGGGATTTCTGTAACTGTTCATAAACCTGAGACATTATTAAATCAAACAACAGAAGACATAAGTGTTACAGTAAGTGAAGAATTTTAACAAAATTATTTTATCTATAGGTTCTAATGTTGGGAATAGACAGCAAAATATTGAAAAGTCCTTAAAAGAACTATCTAGAATATCTCAGATTAAGAAAGTATCTTCAATATATGACTCAGAAGCAATACTTTTTGAAGAACAAGAAAACTTTTTTAATTTAGTGGTTGAGGTTGAATATAAAAAAACCCCACAAAGCCTTTTAAAAGATATAAAAAAAATTGAAAAATTAATTGGAAGAAAAGAAACTTTTAGATACGGACCTAGGGTGATTGATATAGATATTATATTTTTCAACAAGACTGAGGTGCAAGATAAAGAATTAATCATTCCGCATTATGATTGGCAAAATAGAAGATTTATTATAGAACCACTTGCAGAATTATTTACTGAGTTTAAGTTATTAGATTACAAAATAAATGACCAAAAATTAGTAAAAGTAGGTACTATAAATTATAAGTAATTACGGGCACCAAATTTTAGGGCACGATAAATATGCAAATTATAAAAGAAATAAAACAGGATATATTAGATAGCGATATTTGTTTAATTCCTACTATGGGCGCTTTGCACGAAGGCCATCTTTCGTTAATTGAGGAAGGAAAAAAATTAGGTTTGCTAATAATGGTTTCTATCTTTGTTAACGAGAAGCAATTTAATGAAGAAGAAGATTTTAATAGTTACCCTAGGCTAATTGAAGATGACATAAAATTATTACAGGATTTGAATATTGATTATTTATTTATTCCAGAAAATAATTATATTTATTCGGAAAATGCTTTTGAGATAATTGATTCTGGAATTTTAGGAAAGCAGTATGAAGGCAGTTCAAGACCAGGACATTTTGATGGAGTGCTCACTGTTGTTAATAGACTGTTCGAATTAATTAAGCCTAAAGTTGCAATTTTTGGAAAGAAAGATGCTCAACAATTGTTTTTGATTAAAGAACTGGTATTTAATAAAAGATACGAAATACAAATAATTGAAGCCAAAACTATAAGAGAAAGCTCAGGACTAGCACTAAGTAGTCGAAATTTATTGTTAACTGATAGTGCTAAAGAGAAAGCTGCTTTACTTTATACAATACTTAAAGAAGTAAAAAAAGATTATTCATATAGGAGAGAATTAGACGCTTTTGAAGTCTTTAGTTCAAGGTATCTAAATATAGTTATAGATTATCTAGAAATATTAGATTTAGAAACATTTTCTATGCCAACAGAAAAAACAGATGAATATATTATTTTAGTGGCTGCAATCATCGAGGATGTAAGGTTAATTGATAATATTGAATTTAAATTGGAGAGTGAATGAAAAAAATTATAGCTATTGATGTTGGCAACAGCGAGACAACTGTTGGTGTTGGTAATTCTGATACCTGGGAAGGTTATCGATTTACTACCAGAAAAACAATAACTTCTGATGAGCTACTTATGATGTTCAAGACAATTATTGATACAAAACCTCTTAAAGAAAATTCAATTGATGGGGCAATAATTTGTTCGGTTGTTCCTCAGATTACCAATAGTGTTGCATTGGCGACTAGCAAATTTATTTCCAAAGATGTAATAGTCCTTGGCCCAGGAGTGAAAACAGGTTTAAAAGTTAATATCGATAACCCAAAAGAGCTTGGCCCAGATAGAATTGCTAATTCTATTGGAGGTTATATTAAAATAGGATCTTCAGTTATTATTGTTGACTTAGGAACGGCAACTACTTTTGATTTAGTTAATGATAAAAAAGAATACCTAGGGGGGTCTATTGCTCCTGGTATAAAAGTTAGTTTAGATGCACTAACTTCAAAGACCTCTTCTCTTAAATCTGTTGAACTAGAGACACCAAAAAATGTTGTTGGTAAGAATACATATGAAGCTATACAAAGTGGCCTTATATTAGGGCACACCTCTATGATAGATTCTATGATTGAGAAAATAATCCTTGAGACTGGATTATCACCAAGAGTTCTTATTACTGGGGGTTTAGGGAAGGTAATTCAGCCTCTATTAAATATTAAATCTAAATTTGAAGAGAACTTAACATTAGACGGACTTGAAGAAATATATAAATTAAATAATTAGGCTGTATAAGTGAGCAATTTTTCAAAATCAGAAAAGGAAATTTTTGAGTTAAGGAAGCAAAAGATTAGTATTTTTAATAACTTAAAGTCTAATTCTTTTCCAACAAGCTTTGAAGGTGCTGTCGATATAAAAGATATTATTGAGAAGCATAATGATATAGATCCTGGAGAACATACAGGAATCGAAGTATTAATTAAAGGAAGAGTCCTACAAAGTCGTTCTTTCGGGAAGCTTTTATTTTTTGATTTGTTAGACAATACAGGCAAAACACAACTTTTAGTTGATAAAAGCAATTTGTCCAAAAAAGAGCTTTCTCTTTTTGAAAATTATGACACAGGAGACATCATTGGAGCTTTTGGTGAAATTATGAAAACTAAAAAAGGAGAATTATCAATAAAGGTAAAATCTAGCACCATCCTCTCAAAATCATTAAAAACACTCCCTGAAAAATGGCATGGCTTAAAAGATAAAGAAACAAGGTTTAGACAAAGATATCTTGATTTTATTGTAAACCCAGACACAAAAAGAACTATTGAAACAAGGTCAAGAATAATAAATCTAATTAGGAACTTTATGGAAGTAGAAGGTTTTATTGAAGTTGAAACTCCAGTCTTACAACCTAAAGCAGGAGGAGCTATAGCAAAGCCTTTCAGAACACACCATAATGCTTTAGATTTGGATATGTATCTTAGAATAGCTCCAGAGTTATATCTTAAAAGATTAATAGTTGGAGGTTTTGAGAAAGTATTTGAATTAGGCAAAGTATTTAGAAATGAAGGCATAGATCAAACACACTTACCTGAATTTACAATGATGGAAAGCTATGAAGCTTATGTAGACGTAAATACTGTAATGGACATGGTAGAGAATATGTGTTTATACATTTTCGATGAATTAAGTATTGAGAAAAATATAAAATTTATGGATACTGAAGCTAACTTTTCTGGACCATGGCAAAGAGTTAGTATGTATGAGCTTGTATCAAAAAAGTTTAAAATTGAAATAAAGCATGATTCTGATATAAAAAAAGTAAAAAGTGCATTGAAAAAGAAGTTAGATATTAAACCTGAGGCCGAATCAATTGGATTATTGGTTAATGAGCTTTTTGAAAATTATATAGAAGATGATATTACAAGTCCTACTTTTGTCATAGACTACCCAGTTGAGGTCTCACCATTTGCAAGAGAAAATAAGAATAAACCAGGGGTGACTGAAAGATTTGAGTTATTTGCATTTGGTAGTGAGCTAGCCAATGGATTTTCTGAATTGATTGATTCTGAAGAGCAAGAAAATAGACTAAAGACACAGGCACAAAAAAAAGACAAAGGTGATGAAGAAGCACATGTTGAAGATCAAGACTATGTAGAAGCTCTTCAATATGGATTGCCACCAACTGGTGGTCTGGGGTTTGGAGTGGATAGATTTGTTATGATTTTAACTAACAATCCCTCTATACGAGAAGTTACAGCTTTTCCACATTTAAAACCTGAAAACTAGTTACTTCTATTTATAAGGTAGTTACTTATATCAAATAAGACTTCTTTGATTACAGAGTCCTGGATATCATCTAAATTCCGTATTCCTTCTTTAAAGTGGTGATCTAAATATTTTTTAGATTCATTAATTATTCTTTCATTATTGAATTCTTCAACAACTTCTGATAAATTAATTTCTGAATTCTTTATCTCTTCTAATATTTTTTTTATTTTTTGTTTATTTTCAGACAACGCAATAAGGACAGGAAGAGTATAAGTTCCTTCAAGAATATCTTTACCAGCTTCTTTGCCCAGTGTTTCAGTGTTAGAACTTAAATCTAAAATATCATCTGTTATTTGAAAAATTAATCCACTGTGCCAAGCCCAATTACTAATTGCTTTAGTTGTTTTTTCGTCACATTCAGCAGCAATAGCTCCCAGTTTTGCGCTAGTTCTTATCAAGCTTGCTGTTTTTCCTTCTATGACTTTCATATAGTCTTCTTTACTGTGTTCTGTGTCATATTGATACTGAATTTCTTTTGTCTGTCCTTCAACAAGTTCAGCATATGTGGATGCTAATAATTTTACTGATTCAAGACCTAGAGTTTCAGAGGCAAGTTCTGAAGACTTTGCAAGCAAGTAATCTCCTGCGAGTATAGATAAAGTTGAGCCCCACTTTACATTAGAACTTTGTACGCTTCTTCTAGTTTCGGCTTCATCAATTACATCATCATGGTATAAACTTCCTAAGTGGATTAATTCAACAGATACAGCGGCATCAATTATTCTTTTATTATCACCATTACCCAATTCTCCAGCTAATAAAGTACAGATAGGCCTAAATCTTTTACCCCCAGCTTTTATTAAATACTGAGAAATTTCATTTAAATAAGAATCTTTGGAGCTACTAATTTCATAAAGTCGATTTTCAAAATTTTCTAAATTAATCCATAATTGTTCGATGGGTATTACTTTTCTTAGCTTACTTGAGTTCATATACCTAAGATTAAGAGAGTTTTATAAATAGTTGAAATTTTGATTTAGACGTATAAACAAAGTCTTATTAATATAGTTGTATGTTTGAGAGATTTACTGATAGAGCTAGAAGAGTTGTAGTTCTTGCACAAGAAGAGGCAAGGCGATTAAATCACAACTATATAGGCACTGAGCACATTTTACTTGGTTTAATACAAGAAGGTGAAGGGCATGCTGCTAAAGCCCTTGAAGAATTAAATATTAATATTGATAGCGTTAGGTCTGAGGTTGTTGAAATTATAGGGGAAGGACAGCAATCCCCAAGTGGTCATATTCCTTTTACACCAAGAGCAAAAAAAGTTTTAGAACTTTCTCTCAGAGAAGCACTTCAACTAGGTCATAACTATATTGGTACAGAGCATATTTTATTAGGTCTAATAAGAGAAGGGGAGGGCGTTGCAGCACAAGTACTAAAGAAATTAGGCGCAGAGCTTTCTCAAGTTAGACAGACAGTAATTAAGTTAATCTCCAACTCAGACGAAGGGAAGAAACCACAGGCAGCGTCTACTGGAGGTAGAGAAAGGCCTGGATCAGGAACTGGGTCAGCAATACTAGATCAATTTGGTAGAAACTTAACAAGAATGGCTAAAGAGGGAAAGCTTGATCCAGTAATAGGGAGAACAACAGAAATTGAAAGAGTTATGCAGATTTTATCACGAAGAACTAAAAATAATCCAGTATTAATTGGTGAGCCTGGAGTTGGGAAGACAGCAATAGTAGAAGGATTGGCACAAAAGATTATTTCTGGGGACATACCATCAACACTTCAAGGAAAACAGATATATACATTAGATTTATCAGCTTTAGTTGCGGGTTCAAGATACAGGGGCGACTTTGAAGAAAGATTAAAAAAAGTACTTAAAGAAATAAGAACAAGAGGGGACATAGTTTTATTTATAGATGAAATTCATACTCTAGTTGGTGCAGGAGCAGCGGAGGGAGCAATTGATGCTGCTTCTATTCTCAAACCGATGCTTGCAAGGGGAGAGCTACAAACTGTTGGCGCAACAACTTTAGAAGAATTCAGAAAGCATTTTGAAAAAGACGCAGCATTAGAAAGAAGATTTCAATCAGTAAAAGTAGATGAACCAAATTTGTCAGATGCTATAGAAATACTTGATGGTCTTAAAGATCGATATGAAGTTCATCATGGAGTTAGGTTTACAGAACAAGCTATTGTATCAGCAGTTAATATGGCTGATCGCTATATTTCTGATAGGTTTTTACCAGACAAAGCAATCGATTTAATAGATGAAGCAGGAAGCAGAATGAGGGTATACAAGAAACCCCTTGATGGAGAAAAAAAGGAAATTGCTGAAAAACTAAAAAATTTACGAGAACAAAAAATAGATGCTGTTCAATCCCAGCTTTTTGAGAAAGCAGCACAAATAAGAGACCAAGAAAAAAATGTTATAGATGAAATTGACTCTTTAGAAGATGTTAACTAATCAGATGTAGAGATGGTTATTGATGAAGAAGAGATAGCAGAAGTACTTGCACAGTGGACTGGAATTCCAGTACATAGGTTGACTCAAGAAGAAACAGCAAGATTGCTTGAAATGGAGAAAGAACTACATAAAAGAATTATTGGACAAGAAGAAGCAATTTCAGCTGTATCAAAGGCTATAAGAAGGACTAGATCTGGCTTAAAAGACCCAAAAAGACCTTCTGGATCTTTTATTTTTCTAGGGCCCTCTGGTGTTGGAAAAACAGAAACTGCAAAAGCTTTAGCAGAATTTTTATTTGGCGATGAAGATTCTTTGATACAAATTGATATGTCAGAATATATGGAAAAACATACAGTTAGTAGGCTAATTGGATCACCCCCTGGATACGTTGGGTATGACGAGGGAGGACAGTTGACAGAGGCTGTGCGAAGAAAGCCGTTTAGTGTTGTTTTATTAGATGAGGTTGAGAAAGCCCACCCTGATGTTTTTAATACACTTTTACAAATATTAGAAGATGGAAGGCTAACAGATGCCCAAGGAAGAACAGTAGATTTTAAGAATACTGTAATTATTATGACTTCTAATCTTGGAACAAAAGATTTAAGTAAAAACATTGGTTTTAGTAATTTGGATGGAAATGATTCCTATGAAAAAATGAAATCAAAAGTCAATGAAGAGCTAAAGAGATATTTCAAACCGGAATTTTTGAATAGAATTGACGAAACTATAGTGTTTCATGAGTTAACTCCTGATGAGGTTAAAGAAATAGTCGATCTTATGCTTGACAGAATTCATAAGCAATTGAAGAATTCAGATTTAGAAATTCTTCTATCAGAAGAAGCAAAACAATTCTTAGCTACTGAAGGCTATGACAAAGAATTTGGAGCAAGACCTTTAAGAAGATCTATACAAAGACTTTTAGAGGATCCTCTTTCTGAGGAATTACTTAAAGGAAAATATAAAGCAGGTTCAACAATTATAGTTTCAGTCAACGAAAAAGAAGAAAAGCTTGATTTTGAAGCGGTTGAAGCTCCAAACAAACCCCAAGTTGACTTTGTCGATACTGAGTTATAAATTTTATATTATAAGGATTTATGAAATTAATAATTGATACTGACCCGGGGACCGATGATGCAGTAGCCATTCTTGTCGCTCTTGCTAACTTTGATAATAAAGAGATTCTAGGAATAACAACTGTTGCTGGAAACGTCCCAGTTGAAGTTGGGACAAAGAATGCTTTACGAATTTTAGAATTTACTGGTAGAACGGAAATCCCTGTTTACGAAGGTTGCTCAAAACCAATGAGTAGAGAATTAGTTACAGCAGAATGGGTTCACGGAACGGATGGATTAAATAATTTAGATATACCAACAACTACTTTAAAAAAACAGCAGTTGTCAGCCGTGGACTTTATAACAAAGGAGTTAGAAGAGAGTAATGAAAAATTAACAATCGGTGTTTTAGGTCCGATGACCAATATAGGGACTGTAATTAAAAAGAATCCGCCACTTGTAGAAAAAATACAAAAAATAGTTTTTATGGGGGGTTCTGCCTTAAGGGGTAACACAACTCCAGTTGCAGAATTTAATACTTATGTTGACCCAGAGGCAGCAAAGATAGTTTTAAATTCAGGTATAGAAATATATATGTTAGGTTTAGATGTTACACATAAATCAATTACAACAAAACCTAGAAAAGAAAAGCTTAAAAAAATTAATAACAAAGTATCCGACGCAATGCTTCACTTAATGACGTCTTTAGATGAACTTCCATTAGTAAAAGAAATATACCCAGAAGGAACTCCCGTTCATGATCTATTGGTTTCAGTTTTTTTGGTTGACTCTTCAATCTTCACACACAAAATGGTAAATGTTGAAGTAGAAGTTGATTCAGAGTTAACACTTGGACAAACAGTTGTTGACTCTCTAGGCATTTCAGGCAGAAAGCAAAACGTTAACTGGGTATATGATCTTGATTCGGATGAAGTTTACAATGTCTTATTTGATTCTGCTAATAAATTAAATTAATAGGGAAAAATTACAGTTATAAAAAGTAAATCTAACTTTACGAATCTTTTCCATAAAATCTTATTTCTTGAATAGCACATTCATCAAAAGCATTTTGTCCATTTAAATCTTCTCCAGGGTAGGCACTTAGAAAATCTATTCTCAATTTTGAAGTTGTAGTATAAATATCTATCCACTGTTCAAAGTTATCATTTTCAAGTTCTTTTTGTATCTCCAATTCTGGATCATTAGCTGTAATTAATAAATCCCTTACCTTATAGTTTCTTTTAAAAGAGGTACTCTTTTCAGCATTTTGTACGACAATAAAATCTAAATATATTTCATCTGCAAAAGTAAATTCTAACCAACCATCTTTACACTGAAGTGAATTGTCTTGCCACATTGTGTAGTCATTATTATAAAGATTCTCACACGAAAAATCTCCAGCGTTTCCTGACTCATATGTAGTTGAAGCTGCACAGGATAACGGTTGTTGTAATTTGAGCATACTCTGAACAGTTGTAGATGTTGGAGGAATAGTTGTTTGTTCAACTATTCCTATTTCTTCAATTACTTCTTGGGCTATTCTTGTGTTGTAAAAATAACTTGCACCGGCAATTAATGGAATAATTAGTGCAAGAAAAAAGATAGCCCTTATACCGGGCACTTCTTTTCTGTTGGGCAATTCAGAAGCGCCATAGGATGCCAGAGGTCTAACCAAAGGAACACCACATTCTCTACAGTTTCTAATAGATGGAAGATTATTGTTTCCACAATTTGAACATTTAATTTGAGGTATGCGTGTTCTCTTATTGAACCTGTCTTGTTTCTGATTAGGCTTACTTTGAATTTCTTCTATTTTCAAACCAAGCCACTCACCACAACTTGAACAAAACTCCAAATTTTTGTCAACTACCGCTTGGCATGCTTTACAAGTAATATTTTCCACAATATCCTTTGATAACTAGATTAATAATAAAATAATACAGTAACATTCGAATAAACAAAATACTCAAATAATAAAAGAACAGAAGGGAATTTTATGGCTGAGGATCAACTAATTCCAGGTCAACCATTAAGGAATGGAGTAGACCTTATAGCTGATAAGAAAACAGGAGCCCTAATTGTTATAGGAACCTCAGCAAAATTAGAAAAAATTTCTTCTGGTGGAGTGTCTTTAAATAGTTGTTCCTACACTCCTGAAATGATGTCTGAATTAGCAAAGATGGATGGAGCAATTATTGTTGATAAAAGTGTAAACAATATATTAAAAGCTAATGTTCATCTAAATCCGTCAGACGATATAGCAACTTCTCAAACAGGAACTAGGCATAGAACAGCAGAGAGGGTATCGGTAGAAACAGATCTTAGTGTTGTTGCGGTTTCAGAAGAATCTTCAGCAATAAAAGTTTTTAATGGAAATAATGTAAATGAGCTTGAAGAGTCTTCAATCATATTTGGAAGAGTTAATGAGTCATTACAATCAGTTGACAGAACTAGAAGAAGATTTGATGATGCAGTATTAGAACTAGGAGAATTAGAGATTGAAAACACACTAACAAATCAACAAGTGCTTGAGGTCATTCAAAGGGGTGATTTGCTTGGAAGACTATCTCAACAAGTAAGAAAAGAAGCATCTGACTTAGGAGAAGATTCAGGATTAGTTATGATTCAAATTGACTCCCTTGAGTCAGGAGTTAGAAACACTCTTGACTTAGTCTTGAAAGATCACTTACCAGGTAAAAGATTTAGAAATATAAACAAAGCTGTTGATGAGATAGCAAATCTAACCTATGAAGAGTTGAACACAATTGAACACTTAGGATCTGTTTTGTTCATGCAATCATTAGATGAGGTCTCAGTTTCTAAAGGGTATAGAGTTTTAGCTAGATTACCTGGTCTTCCTGACAACCTACATGATTCATTAATTCAAAAATTTAAAAACCTACCAAACTTATTAAATGCGTCTACAGATAAATTATTTGAAGTAGAAGGGATTGGAAGAAATAGAGCACAACAGTTAAGAGAGTATTTTGATACGCTTCTTAAAAATGTAGGTTTTTCTTATATTAATGGGCATTAGATAGATTTCTAGTTGTACTATTGTTGACATCTATGGCAACAAAATCAAAAAAATTAACAGATAAATATAAACCAAACCAATTTGTAGTTCACCCTCACCATGGAGCTGCAAAAGTTGTTAGAAAAGTTAACAAAAATGTAGAAGTTTTTGTAGAGGGTGAACCTAAATCAAAAAGAATTCAATATTTTGAAATAGAAGTATTACTAGATGGCTTAACTGTAATGGTGCCAGTTGAAAATGTTGATGAGGTAATTAGGCCTGTTATTTCAAAGAGTGCAGTTGCTAGAAAAGTATTTCCAATATTTAAGGAGAAACCCGAAGAAGCTGGTACAAACTGGAGTAGATGGTATAAAGTATTAACAGAAAAAATGACCTCGGGAGACATAATCCAGGTTGCCGAAGTAGTTAGAGATTTAACTCACTCTCAAATAAATAAAGGCATTTCACCAGCTTT
>Ga0207992_1000471_pt1 | contig 20235 bp, 17 predicted proteins | sample ETN02SmetaG_FD_185788 | JGI IMG/M metagenome (GOLD analysis project Ga0207992, IMG submission 185788) | Marine microbial and viral communities from oxygen minimum zone, Eastern Pacific Ocean - ETNP2014F10-02SV255 (SPAdes) (version 2) | ecosystem: Environmental > Aquatic > Marine > Oceanic ...
ATCTACTAAGTTGATTGAACGTAATACTACTATACCAACAAAGAAGTCTCAAGTTTTTTCAACCGCAGCTGATAATCAAACAACAGTTGAGATTCATGTATTACAAGGTGAACGCGAAATGGCTGTTGATAATAAAACCATTGGAAGATTCCATTTAGATGGAATTCCTCCTGCCCCCCGAGGCGTACCTCAGGTTGAAGTTACTTTTGATATAGATGCTAACGGTATCCTTAATGTAAGTGCTAAAGATAAAGCTACTGGAAAAGAACAAAGCATTCGCATTGAAGCATCAAGTGGATTGTCTGATGCTGAAGTTGACAAAATGGTTAATGATGCAAAGAAGCATGAGACTGAAGACAAAAACAAGCGTGAAAAAATCGATATGGATAATCAAGCTGAACAGTTGATTTATCAAACCGAAAAAAATATTGATGAATATAAAGATAAGTTAAGTAAAGAAGAGAAAAAAGCTTTAGAAGATGCAGTATCTAAGGTTACAGCTGCCAAAGAGAGCTCTAAATCTGATGATCTTAAAACCGCGGTAGATGAATTAAATAATGCTTGGAATACTGTTGCTTCAAAAATGTATGAAGCCGCCAAAGAGCCTGAAGCAACTGACAATTCGAAAGAAACTAAATCTAAGTCTAAAACAAAATCAAAAAAGAAAGATGATGCTGAGATTGAAGATGCAGATTTTGAAGTTGTAGACTAGTAATTATTTACTTAAAGAATAAGTGGTAAAAAAGCGTTCCGAATTCGGGACGCTTTTTTTGTTTATGGAACTTAAGGAACGTAACTTCATATGATGGAGAAAGCATTCAAAGAAATAATGACAAAGCGTCAAATAATTAGTTCTTTTCTTATACTTGGTATCTCCGTTGCATTATTTGCTCTATTTAGACCGAGTATTTGGCAGGAAAGAATTGAAACCTATTTAAATAATCAACTAGTTAAAAAAGGCTGGTCTATAAATATAAGTGAGTTATCCGGACACTTATTTTTTAATCTCTATTCAGAAAATGTAGATCTAATACATGAGAATGGTACGTCAATATTGTTTCCTAAAGTAAATGCTCATATTGAATTGATTCCTTTAATAGCAGGAAAAATAGTTCTAGATAAATTATTGGTCCCTGAGACCAAAATCAGGATGTTAATTGGAGATGATAACAATGGTTCTTTGATAGATAATATTAATTTTGAACCCGAAAAAATCCCCATCAACATAAATCAAATCTTTTTAGATGGGAATATATATACATCCGACTCAGACTCAATCCCAGATGTTCAATTCCTCATTGATGGTAAAGTGAACTCATCTCTAGAAGAAATGAATATCAGCTTAACTAAAATTGAGATTAGTTCTTCAATCCCAGGCCTTAATTTTTCTGGAGAAGGTATCGATGGAGTTTTATCTTCAAAAAAAATTGACCTAAATATTGATAAAGGGAATATTGATGAATTTGAGATTAGTGGTGAATTCAATTATGATTTTGAGAATGATAAGTTTTTGATGGCGGAACTAGATTTACTTGAATATGAAATACCAAAAAAAATATTTTCTCAATTACCACTTCAACCTGAATTATCTAAAATATCAGCCAAATTAAAGATTGAATCAGATATGAATTATTATAGGGGCAATTTGTTGATAAAGAATGATTTAGGATTAGATATGACTGGGCAATTTGATCTTAAGAGATTAGATAATTTATTTCAATTAGATTCTTTAATATTATATGACGATGAAACAGGTTTAAAAATCATTGGTGTTTATGAGCAGTCGGGACGTTTTAATGGAATTATTAACTTAGATAACCTAGATATAAGTGATTGGATCTCAAAAGGTAAGGAAACAGATCTCTCAGGTTATTTATTGATAAATGGAGAAATATCAGATAATGAAATATCTATATTAGATATTAATGCAGAAATCAATGAATCTATTCTTTTTGAAAGAGAGCCTTCATCAATTTCAGGAGGTATGTCTTACCAAAATGAAAATTTATTTATTACTAATTCTATTACGTTAACTATTGGACCTTCAATCGTCTCAATTAAAGGATCATCAGACTTCAATAATAGGAGTATGAACTTGGACCTTTCATTAACAGAAGCTTCAACATTCTTAATCAATAATTTTTGGTCTGATTCACTTAGCAGTGGTAATGCAACCGGTTCTATGAAAGTTTTTGGCCCTTTCAATGAAATAGGAATCAACACAGAATTAATCATTAACGATTTTAAATATAAAGATATCATGTTGGACATTTTTGAGCTTTCATCAGAAATAGGGAATCTTAATAATTTAGAGAATGGATATGTCAATCTGAAGTTTGGGAAAGGAGTTTGGAAAGAATATGGGTTTGAAAGTGGTACAGGTTCATTTCTTTTAAATAATGATTTTATAGAAATTTCAAGTTTTGAATTAAAAAATAAAGATGATTTTCTTCAATTTAATGGTTCCATAGAGTCTGATAGCGTGTTCACTTTGGATAGGTTTCAATTTGCATATCGAAATCACTACTTGGTTAATCCTAAACCAATAAAAATACTGTTTCAAGATGATTTTATTTCAACATTACCATTTGAAATTCATGTAGATGATGGTGTCGTTGAAGGATTTGTCAAAACAAACCCTATAATGGGTAATTTGAAATTTTCAAATGTTACAACTGATTTACTAAGTTTATTTCCGTCTGATTATTCTGAAAGTTTAAAAGGGAATATTTTTGGCGAGCTTACAATTGGGAAAAATTTAAATCCAAAAGCATTTGATTTGAACGTTAATCTTAAGGATGGAGAAATTGCGAATCAACCTTTTGATGATTTTGAAATTCTGACACATTACAATGATGGTGTTCTAGATTTAGAAGTTTTAAAATTAACTTACGGTACGGATTCAAATTTTAATATAAAAGGGATATTCCCAGTAAACTATGATTCTAGTCAATTTGCTAAAGTGAATCTTAAATCTGAATTTAATAATATTAATATGACGTTCTTTACGCAGTTCTCAAAGGTATGGAAAGATAATCTTTCCGGAATATTCTCAGGCCAGTTTTCTATGGGTGGTACAACAAAGAAAACGGATTTTATTGTAAATGGTAAAATAGATAATACTTTTTATAAGGGTGTCCCTCTTGGTACAGTTAAATGGAAAGGAAATTATAATGATAAAACTTTGACATTTAGCCAATTTACTTCTGATTGGAGTGACAACCATATTTCAGGTTCAGCAACTTTACCTATAATATATGATCTTGCAGTGGCTGAAAAGACTTGGCATTCTGATGGAGAACTATTTTTAAGAACAGAAGGATCTTTTAAATCAGCAGTATTTTTATCAACCTTTATAACAGAAACAGATTCTATTGTTGGAGATATAAACATCAAATTAAATATTAAAGGTACAACTGATAACTTGATTAGGAGCGGCACAATATCCATAAGAGATGGTTCCATTTATACGGTATTAATGGATGAACCAGTAAATAATATTGCAGCTTCAGCGACTTTATCAGATAATATTATGAATATTAATTCATTTAGTTCTACCCTTTATGACTCTGACTTAAATAAGAAAATTAATAATAATATAAATTTATCTGGAAAGATAAATTTTAAACGATTTTTTGAGCCTAGATATGATTTGCAAATTTTAGGTGAAAATATATTTTATAGATCGTTAAATGGAGATGTAGAAGGCTATGGTGATTTAGATTTGACAGTATTTGGAAAAGATACATTAGAAATAGTTGGCACTATTAAAGCAAAGAATGGTGCTATATACAAAGAATTTACTGGTAATGATGCTGTAGCATCGATAGAAGAAAAAGGTCGGATAACAACAAACTACAATGTGCGCTTTCCAATAGAAGACACTTTTTCTATTAGGAATTCACAAATTGATGCAAAAATCACTGGAGAAATGGCTATGTCTAGGCAATTTGATAGTGATTGGAATTATGCTGGTGAAATCGAATTTATTGAAGGAAATATATATTATTATTTGGGCGACGTTTTTGAAGATCTTAGAGGATCAATGACATTAGATGGCGAAGGTTTCAATCCATTCCTTGAATTAAATGCTTCAACTCAAATAGGAGATGCAAAAATCATTCTGGGTGTTTATGGACCGTTTGATAATCCAGAATGGAATTTTGATAGTGATAAGGGGTATACTGAAAGTGATATATTGCAGTTACTTACTTTCAATACTCGTGTGGCTGAAGAAGGAATTACCACTGAAGGATTAGGTAGTCAAGCTCAAACAATTTTAGGCGCATATTTAGAAAGACAATTGGAGAAAAATTTCTTTAAGTCTACTGGCCTTAAATCCACCGGTTTGATTCAAGATGTTGAAATCTCTGGTACATCAGAATTAATTAACCCAGGGCAAGGTGAAGAATTCAGTATTAGCGCAAAAGTAAATAAAAACTTCAGTTTAAGTTATAGACGGTCTTTTTCATTGGAAGCAGCTTACAAAAACAAGGTAGGTGTTGAATATAAATTAAATCCTAATTTCTCGGTCATTGGAAATGTGGATGAGACAGGACAAGTTCATATGAAGTTCCGTGTTCGCCGCGTATACTAGACCGAGTAAATGAAAAAAATAATATTATTACTGGCAGTTATTGTCAATTATCTGTTCTCATCTCAGTCTCAAGAGGATAACTTTGTTAATAAAGTATCTTTTGTTGGGAATGAAGTTCTAAGGAAATCGGACCTTTCCAACCAATTAGAACTTAAACCCTCATCACTATCACTTTTCTCAAAACTGACATTTGATCGTCGTCTTTTGAAATTAGATGCTATCTCTATTAAAAATTATTATCACTCGCAAGGTTTCCTGGAAGTTGTTGTTAAGGATTCATTCTCAATATCAAATGATGGTGTAGATGTATTTTTTGTTATTGAAGAGGGTAATAGATATTTATTGAATGATGTAAAGTTTAAGGGGTTAAAGTCAATTAAAGAGAAATCAGTAATATCAATTTTGGGTTTAAAACAAGGTGCCCCTTATAATCCAGTCCGAATCAATACTAATCTGACTCTTGTTGATGAAGAATACCAAGAGAATGGAAAACTTTATGTAAAATTTGATATTCAACAGGAAATAAAAGATTCCGTAAATATTGTCATCAATATTAATGAGGGAAATGATATCTATATAAATAAATCGTGGGTAAACGGATTGGAACGGATGGATTCAAGTTACGTATTAAATGAAATAGCATTTAATGAAGGAGATTTATTTAAAAAAAGCCTTATGGACAAAACGAAACGTAATTTGCTTCAGACAGGATTTTTCTCATCAGCTAGTCTAGTTTCGCATCCTGCAAATGTGGATACTTTAGTTAACATTGAAGTAAGATTAAGAGAATTTCAAAATAGAGGTACGCAAGATATTGAGTTTGGTTATACAGATATTGAAGCTGTTCCTGGGATAAACTCTTTAGTCGGACTTGGTGGGTCAGTTCGCTGGTCAGATAGAATGATTTTAGGTACAAATAATCGGTTTGACGCTACTGGATCAATGGTAATGCCAACAGAAACAGGATTTATATACCCAAGATTTAATAGTGAAATAAAATTTTCAAATCAACGCCCATTTAAAATGAAAATCCCAATCCAAATGAAATTATTTTTTCAACAATTCAAAAATTACGGAGATGAGTCGGGTCCCTATGTACGTCGTTTTGGTTTACAATATTCAAATATTTTTCGATGGAATCGTCAGAGATCATTTCTGGATATAGGCGCAAGATTTGAACTCTTTGATAAATCTGAAGCATTTAACGATCAGATTGAGCAGCGAAAATTTAAAATACATCTTCACCAGGACAATCGTGATAATCCAATTTATCCACAAAAAGGTAATGTTTTAGTATTTCAATTAAATTCATTTGGTGGAGTATTAGGAGGTAATCGAACCTATAATAAATACGATATTGATCTTAGGCAATACTTATCTCCATTGAAAAAAATTACCCTTGCTGGAAGAATAAATGTTGGTATGATCTCTGGATGGAAGGCAGATTATGATAAGGATGATTCTGTTGAAATTGAACGGGTTTTATATGAAAAGTTTTATCTAGGTGGAAGTAATACACTTCGTGGATTGAGGCCTCTTAGATTTTTTACCCATGCTACAGATAATGTTGATAATGATGGAATAAATGGTGTTGATGATCCTGGTGAGTCTGATCAAATACCTTCAGGGAAAACAGCCAAATTTCTTACTAACTGGGAAATTAGGTTTCCTTTATTTTGGAAAGTTGGTGCTGTAATATTTTATGATGGTGGGTCTATTAGTAATGATTTAACTGCAATTAAGCCGAGCGATTTAAGATGGAATCGTGGCGTTGGAATAACCATCAATTTGCCAATTGGACCTATACGTGTTGATTATGGCGAAGACCTTAATGACCCAACTATAAAACAGTTCCATTTTGGTTTGCTCTATGCATTTTAATTGGAACATTACTATTTGTTTTTGTAAATAATTAGGAATCAGGTTGTCGGGGAAAAAAGATTTCATCTAAATTCACAGGCTATAATTTGTTTGTTATTACAATGAAAAATATATATAAACCATTAAGTATTATTTTTTTACTGATCGTGGGGTGCAGCCTCTTCAAATCAGCCGAAGATCTTTATAATGAAGCAAATATGAAACGAGACGTTGGGGAGCCAAAAGAATCAATTGTTTTATTAAAACAACTTATTTCAAAATATTCTAATCATGAAAAAGCGCCGGACGCGCAATATCTTATTGCTGAAATTTATTATAGAGATCTGAGAGACTTCTCTATTGCAATTGAAGAATACGAAAATTTAAAAAATAGTTTTCCAAATAGCAGTAAAGTTCCTTTCGCACTATTTATGCAGGGATTTATATACGCAAACATGCTCTCAGACTTCAAGCTAGCAAAAATTTACTATACTGAATTTTTAAACAGTTATTCCGAGCATGAACTAGCAGAGTCAGTTTCTTTTGAACTGAAATATCTCGGTCTAGATATCAATGAAATTCCAACTCTTAAACACTTAACAAAAACGAAATAATTCAACTATGTCAGAATTTAGCTTATCCGAAATAAATGACCGTATCAGTAAACAATCAAAGTTTGTTGATTCTCTTAAAAAATCCATAGGTGAAGTGATCGTTGGTCAAAATGAATTAGTAGATAAAATATTAATTGGACTCCTTGCCAATGGTCATATTTTGCTTGAGGGTGTCCCAGGCCTTGCCAAAACCCTTACGGTAAATACACTTGCTCAGGCAATTAATACCAGCTTCCAAAGGATCCAATTTACGCCCGATATGCTGCCTGCTGATCTATTGGGGACTTTAATCTTTAATCAAAAAAAAGCTTCTTTTGAAACTAGGAAAGGTCCAATATTTTCAAATATTATCCTTGCCGATGAGATTAATCGTGCACCTTCAAAGGTTCAAAGTGCTTTACTTGAGGCAATGCAAGAGAGACAAGTAACTATTGGAGAAGAAACATTTAAGCTAGATAGTCCTTTTTTAGTTTTAGCTACTCAAAACCCCATCGAACAAGAAGGTACTTATCCTCTTCCAGAAGCACAAATTGATAGATTTATGTTGAAGTTAAAAGTTGATTATCCAAATGCAGATGAAGAGCGAATAATCATGCGTCAATCGGCAAAAACAGGAGATCTAAAACCCATAAAAGCTACAGTAAAACCAAACGACATTATTAAAGCTCAATCGATAATAAATGATATATATGTTGATGAGAAAGTTGAAGATTATGTTTTAAACTTAGTATTTGCTACAAGAAACCCAGAGAAATTCGATTTAAATGATTTATCTCAGCTTATTGAATTTGGAGCAAGTCCCAGAGCAACCATTAATTTGGTTCTTGCAGCTAAGGCTCGCGCATTTTTAGAACATAGAGGCTATATTACTCCTGAAGATATTCGATATATAGGAAAAGATGTGTTATGCCATCGCGTTATATTAACATATGAAGCTGAAGCAGAAGAATTGACTTCCTATGATATTATTCAGAAACTCTTTGAATCAATAGAAATTCCATAATTAATTGATGTAGAGCATCATTGTTTAATTGATGTTATAATTTATCAACTTATTCATTATTCTATAGTTTATGATACCAAAAGAAATAATCAAAAAAGTTCGGCATATTGAAATTAGAACTAAGGGACTTGTAAATGATTTGTTTGGAGGAGAATATCATTCTATTTTTAAAGGTAGAGGCATGACTTTTTCTGAAGTTAGAGAATATGTTGCTGGTGATGATATTCGGATGATTGATTGGAATGTAACAGCTAGGAATAACGCCCCATTTGTAAAGATTTTTGAGGAAGAGAGAGAGTTGACGGTCTATCTTTTAGTTGATGTAAGCCAATCTGGTAACTTTGGGACAATTAATCAATTCAAATCTGAGCTCGCAGCTGAGCTCGCAGCTGTTTTAGGTTTTTCAGCAATAAAGAATCAAGATAAAGTAGGTCTCATTCTTTTTAGCGATAAGGTTGAAAAATATATTTCACCTAAAAAAAATAAATCTCATGTGCTTCGTGTTATTCGAGAAGTTTTATTTAACAAACCTGCGAGCTCAGGCACATCAATTCAGGAAGGTATTGACTTCCTTATGAATGTAGCAAAACGTAAATCCGTAGTTTTCCTAATATCTGACTTTATAGATCAAGGCTATTGGAAATCTTTAAAATTAGCAAATAATAAACACGATATGATTGGTATTAGGATTTCGGATCCTGCAGAACTATTAGTCCCAGATATTGGACTAATTAAGGTTCAGGATCCTGAGACTAATGAAAAGATATGGGTAGATGTCTCTTCAAGCAAAGATCGTGAAAATCTTTCCAAAAGTGTTCAGGAAAAATGGGATTTTTTTGAAAAAGAATGCAGTCGTAATCAATTTGATGTAATCAATATAAGCACAGAAAAAGATTATGTTAATCCGCTTATGAATTTTTTTCAAAAACGAGAAAAACGTTTTTAGTAGATGAATAAATATTTATATATAGTAACTATTCTTTTTATATCATGTAATCAAAATAATATAGCCAAATCTGTTGAGTTGACAGTCTCATTAGATACTAATTATACAACAATAGGAACGCCTGTTTCTTATTCTATTTATATTAAATCACCAAAGGACAAGATCATAGAATTCCCTGAATGGATATTAGAAGATCCTATTGAAATTCGATCAAAGTTTTTTGATAATTCAAAAGATTTTTCTTCTTGGGGTTCAAATCAAAAGCCTTATGGTGAAATTGAATTAGTTTTTTGGGATACGGGTAGTGTCGTATTACCTGGTTATACAATTGCAGTACTAAACTCGGATAGCTCATTCAGTTACAACATGACTTCTGATTCAATGATAATTAATGTGATCTCAATAACTGAACAAGATCCATCTTTTCTTCACTCTGGTGGGCAAATAATGCCTATAAAAGACCCTGTTCCAGTAATAATACCTTTACCATGGAGAAATATTATTCTGACATCAATTATGTTATCTATTATTATAGGAATTTTTATTCTTTCTAAGAAACGCGTCCAAGCAAAAGTTGATTATATGAATCGTCAAGTATACTTAGATGGTCCCGATATAGTTGCCCTTGATAAATTAGAAAAATTGCTTGCCCTAGAATTAGTAGATAAGGATAATGTTAAAGAGTTTTATGTGCAGTTATCTTTTATTCTTAGAGAATACACAGAAAATAGTTTGTTTATTAGAACTCTGGAAATGACGACAGAACAGATTCACACTTATAGAAATTTATTTCCGTACCCTAATAATTGTATTGATAGTTACTTAGATATTTTATCAACAGCTGATATGGCAAAATACGCAAAACACTATAATAATATAGATCAATGCAAAAGCGATTTAAACCATTCTCGAAATTTTGTCCAAGATACAGTCCAATTTTGGAAACCTTCTTTTTCTATATCATAGAAATTAGGGAGAATTTATTGTGTAAAAAGTTAAATTTGCCGGTTATAAATAAGGATAATTAATGGCATCTACTTCTGATATTAAAAATGGTTCTGTAATACTACACAAAAATAAAAGGATGAAAGTGGTTGAATTTTTGCATGTAAAACCTGGCAAAGGCCCTGCTTTTGTTCGTACAAAACTAAAAGATATATCATCAGGTAAGATCATTGATGAAACCTTTAATGCTGGAGTTAAGCTTGAATTCTTAAAAATTGAAGCTAAAGAAATGCAATTTCTTTACAATGATGGGGATTATCATGTTTTTATGGATAACATAACATATAATCAATTCAATGTGTATAATGACCAAGTTGGTGATACTAAGTTTTATCTTAAAGGAGGAGCAACTATAGATTTACTGTTTGATGGTGATGAAATTTTAGATATTCGTCTACCATCTCATGTTATACTTGATGTAACGGAAACAGAACCCGGAGTTAAAGGGAATACTGCAACAGGGGCAACAAAACCAGCTACATTGGAAACTGGTTTTATCTTGCAAGTGCCATTATTTATTAATGAAGGGGATAAAATAAAAATTGATACGCGCTCTGGAGAATATATTGAACGAGTAAAATCTTAATCGTATCTTCAGGGGTTATACATAACTAATTAAAGAGAGAATAATGTGGCAAGATAAAATTAAAGAAATAATTTACCTGCTGGACAATAGCGATGTTAATGAAATAGATGTAACCTTTTGGGGTAGACGTTTTAGAGTGGTTAAATCTGCAGTTGCAAATGATGAAACCGAAGCGCCAACTAAGACTGAAAGTGTTTCTGCAAATGCATCTCAACGTGATGCGCAAAAGAATGATCCTGTTAAATCTTCAAATGAAGAAAATATTTTGTCACCTATGCCAGGGACATTTTATGCTGCACCAACTCCTGAAGCAAAAGCCTTTGTAAAATCAGGTGATATTGTATCAAAAGGTGACACGTTATGTATTATTGAAGCGATGAAGATAATGAATGAGATAGAAGCTGAAAAATCTGGTAAAATTATTGAAGTCGTGGCAAAAAATGGCAACCCTGTTGAATTTAATCAAATACTTTTCGTTATAGATCCAACTTAGCAAAAGTAAAATGTATAAAAAAATACTCATTGCTAATCGTGGAGAGATAGCTTTACGAGTGATACGAGCATGTCATGAATTAGGTCTAAAATCTGTAGCTGTCTATTCATCTGTAGATAAATACTCTCTGCATGTAAAATTTGCTGATGAAGCGATTTGTATTGGTCCTCCTGATAGTAAAGAATCATACTTAAATATCCCTAGGATTATTTCAGCTGGTGAGATAACGAATGCTGATGCTATCCATCCTGGATATGGATTTTTAGCAGAAAGTGCTGAATTTTCTAACATTTGTAAAGAAAATGGGTTCTCTTTTATTGGGCCAAGTGGAGATATAATCAATGCGATGGGAAATAAAGCCCAAGCAAAAAAAACTATGAAAGCGGCAGGAGTGCCCATTATTCCTGGGAACGAAGGAGTACTACAAGATGTAAAAGAAGCTAGAGATATAGCAAATGAGATGGGGTATCCTGTAATGTTAAAAGCTACAGCTGGAGGTGGAGGGCGTGGGATGCGTTTAGTTCACAAAGATAGTGAGTTAGATCATGCGTTTGCAACTGCGAGCACCGAAGCTCTAACGGCATTTAATAATGGTGAATTATATTTGGAAAAATTCGTAGAAAAACCACGTCATATAGAAATCCAAATATTAGCTGATTCAAATGGGAATGTCGTAAGCCTTGGTGAGAGAGAATGTTCGATTCAGCGACGTCATCAAAAACTTTTAGAGGAATCACCATCTTCAGCAGTAGATGAAGATCTCCGTAAACGAATGGGAGAGGCAGCTATTGCTGGGGCAAAAGCTGTAGATTATATAGGAGTTGGAACTGTTGAGTTTCTTTTGGATAAAAATAAAGATTTTTATTTCATGGAAATGAATACTCGCATACAAGTTGAGCATCCAATCACAGAGATGGTGAGCGGAGCAGATTTAATTAAATGGCAAATCCTAACACATGCCGGTCAGAAGTTCCCTGATTATCTATATAAAATGAAACTTCGAGGACACTCTATAGAATGTAGAATCAATGCAGAGGACCCAGATATGAATTTTGCTCCTTCCCCAATGAAAATAACAAGCTTTCATATGCCAGGAGGTAAAGGAGTAAGAATTGATTCTCACGCCTATGCCGGTTATGAGATTCCCTCAAATTATGATTCTCTAATTGGGAAATTGATTGTTCATTCTCCAAATAGAGAATCTGCCATAAATCGAATGGAGAGAGCCCTTGAAGAAACAATTATAGAAGGACCAAAAACAACTATTCCATTTCATCAAGCTATTATGAAAGATAAAAAATTTAGATCTGGAGACTTTGACACCGGTTTTTTAGAATCATTTAATTATACAAAAAAGGGGGAATAAAAATGGATTTACCACAGGATTTAAAATATACAAAAGAGCATGAATGGGTAAAAATTGATGACAATATATTAATGTTAGGAATAACTGATCATGCGCAAAGTGAACTCGGTGATATTATTTTTATTGAATTTCCTGATCTAAATCAAGTGATATCAAAAGATGAACCTTTTGGAACAATTGAGGCAGTTAAAACTGTAGCTGATCTATTTGCCCCAGTTTCAGGAAAGATTATTGAAATTAATCAAGATCTTGAAGATAACCCTGAACTAGTGAATTCAGACCCTTATGGGGAAGGATGGATCGTAAAAATAACTGATTTTGATAAGTCTCAATTAAATGCTCTACTTGATTCGAATAATTACAAAGAAATAATATAATGTTGGATATTAAGCAGATTATTAAAGATAGTGTTGAAGTTAAACTCTCAATGTTAAATGATTGTATAAATGAGATTGAATCTGCAGCAATAATGATGATTGATGCTTCAAAAAATGGAAATAAAATTCTCTGGTGTGGCAATGGAGGATCAGCGGCTGATGCTCAACATATGGCCGCCGAGCTAATGGGTGGACTCCGTAGTCATGATAGGCCTGCCATTGCTTCTTTGGCGCTCACTACAGATTCTTCTTTTATCACAGCTTGGTCAAACGATACAGATTATGAGTCTATTTTTTCTCGTCAGATTGAAGCTTTAGGATCTGAAGGTGATATATTAGTTGCAATTTCTACAAGTGGAAATTCAATGAACGTTATTCGCGCTATCGATGCTGCAAAAGCTAATAATCTTAAAATTATTACTTTATCAGGTAAAACAGGTGGAAAAATGATTGATATGGGTGACATTTCCATCTGTATTCCATCCAATGATACACAGCGCATTCAAGAAGGACACTTACTTGTTGAGCATATTCTTTGTGAATCAGTTGAGGCATCTATCCGCTGTTAATTATGAAACATTTTATTAATCAATATATGAATAAGCTTAAATCGGAGCGTAGAAAATCAAACAATACATTGATGTCTTATATGAGAGATTTAAATCAATACCATGATTATCTTGATAAAGAACTAAATATACAATCTATAATTAAAGTAACATTGGGTCATATTAGATCATATGTTCGATATTTAAATGATAAAGGTATGTCAGCTAACTCTATAAAGAGAGCTATTTCATCAATAAGAGTATATCATAATTATCTATCAGAGAAGGGATTAATGAAAGATAATCCAGCTCATCTTTTGGAAATTCCCAAAGTCCCGAAAAAATTACCAAATATTTTGACAATTCAGGAGATTGAGAATATTTTAAGTTCAATTCCAAGTAAAACCCCTATGGCAATCAGAGATCTTGCTATTTTTGAGCTTTTGTATTCGTGCGGTCTTCGTGTCACAGAACTCTGCGATTTAAAAATTGCACATGTTTTATGGGATTCAGATATGATACGTGTATTAGGTAAAGGAGGAAAAGAAAGGTTTGTGCCACTTGGACCCATTGCTAAAGAAAATTTAACAAATTATTTAAATCAAGAAAGGCCAGAACTTTCCAAAAAAAAATCTAAAGTGGCAGAAATATTTTTGAGCCGCAATGGCAATAAGTTAACAAGAATGATGATTTGGATTCTTCTAAAGAAATGGACAGCAAATGCTAATATAAATAAAGAGGTGAGTCCTCATACATTACGACATTCTTTCGCAACGCACCTACTTGAAGGTGGTGCAGATCTCAGGTCTGTCCAAGAAATGCTTGGACATGCAGATATAACCACGACTCAAATATATACACATTTGGACAAAGAACATTTGAAACAGGTTCATAGAGACTTTCACCCTAGGTTTTAGATATGCTATTTAGGTTACCCCCAGAAGTACTTGTTCTACTTATTCCTGTGCTTTTATTTGCACTTGTTTTCCATGAGTTTTCTCATGGTTGGGTGGCAAATAAACTGGGAGATCCCACTGCAAAATATGCAGGGCGTTTAACTTTGAATCCTATGGCACATTTAGATTTATTTGGGTCATTGATGATTCTTTTTGTTGGTTTTGGTTGGGCAAAGCCTGTACCTGTTGATTCACGCTACCTGGCAAATCCTAGGACTGATATGATGAAGATTGCTTTTGCTGGACCCGCATCAAATTTATTATTGGCTTTTATTGCAGGATCAATAATTCGATTAACTGGAAACATGGGGGTTTTATCGAGCATGCTAATTATGTTTGCACAGATAAATATTATGTTGGCAGTATTTAATATGATTCCTATTCCTCCACTGGATGGATCTCAGATATTCTCAGGGTTAATGATCCGACATAACCCTGATTTGGTAATTAAACTTCAAGTTCATGGACCGCAAATTTTAATGGGATTAATTCTCTTTGGAATGTTGACACGGATTTCACCTATATGGTGGCTTATAAGTCCATTTGTTAATTTTTTTATGCTTTTATTTGTAGGTATATGACTTGAAAAGAAATTTTAAACAAATATTGCCAGCTCGTAGATATCAACGATCACTTTTAGTAACAATATCGTCATTGGCTGTGGTTTTATTGCTTATAAATTATTTGATAAAAGTTACGCAGGGAAACTGATGAAGCTTATTGAGTGTGTGCCTAATTTTAGTGAAGGTAAAGATTTACCGAAAATCAAAGTTATTACCAATGCTATTGAAAGTATTGATGGTATTAGCCTATTAGATGTAGACCCTGGTCCAGATACCAATCGAACTGTAGTAACCTTTGTTGGTTCTCCAACAGCTGTTGAGGAAGCAGCATTCTTAGGCATTAAGACAGCTTCCGAAGTTATAGATATGACTAAGCACAAAGGTACGCACCCTAGGATTGGAGCCACTGATGTCTGCCCATTAATTCCAGTTAGTAATGTTTCTGATAATGAATGCATTGAAATATCTATAAGAATTGCAAAACGAGTTGGAAATGAACTGGGCATTCCGGTTTACTTATACGAAAAATCTTCTAAAAAGAAATATCGTAAACGACTTCCTGATGTTAGGAAGGGGGAGTATGAGGGACTAGTTAAAAAACTTGAAGATCCAAAATGGAGACCTGATTACGGTTCAACAAAGTTCAATTCTGCGTCAGGTGCTACAATTATTGGTGCTCGAGATTTTCTAATAGCATATAATATTAATTTAAATACAAGAGATCATAGGCTGGCTACTGATATAGCTTTTGAACTACGTGAAAGTGGCAGAAGTAAACGAATACCTAATCCTGATTCATTGAATCTATTAGATGGTGAAATTGTTAGAAATTCTGATGGTTCTCCTATAAAAATTAAAGGTTTATTTAAAGAGGTAAAAGCGGTTGGCTGGTATGTTGATTTATATAAACGTGCCCAGATATCAATTAATTTTAATAATTACAAATTTTCATCTATCCATGATGTTTTTGATGCAGCTTGTAAACTAGCAGAAGAAAGAGGGGTTCGTGTAACTGGTAGTGAATTAGTGGGATTGGTACCTAAAGATGCATTGCTAATGGCAGGGAATCATTATTTAAAAAAACAATCTAGATCTTTAGGCATCCCTAAAGAAGATATTATTGAAATTGCTATACAATCTTTAGGGCTGAATGATGTTGTGTGCTTTAAGCCCGAAGACAAAATTATAGAAAATGCCATAAGCAAAACCAATAATGAATTATCATCTCTTACAATAAGAAAATTTGTTAATGAACTTTCAAGAAATAGTGTAGCTCCAGGAGGTGGCTCCGTATCAGCCTTAGTGGGATCCTTGGGTGCATCATTATCATCAATGGTAGCAAGTCTTACTCATGAAAAGAAAGATTTTACTAAATTAAAAAATGAAATGGATAAAATTGGTCTTAAATCTCAATTCTTAAAAGATAGACTTACATTTTTAATTGATGAAGATACCAATGCATTTAAACAATTGATGAAAATGAATCAATTGCCTGAATCAACACCCATGGAGTCCAAGTATAAAAAAGAATCCATCAAAAAAGCGAATGAGTATGCAATTGAAGTGCCTTTTGAAGTAGCATCTCTTTGCTTACGTATTCTCGAAATAGCAAAAATATTGGTTGAAAAAGGGAATCCTAATTCAGTAAGTGATGTTGGTGTTGCATCTGAAGTTGCTCTTAGCGGAGTTAGGGGAGGAGCAATGAATGTGTTAATTAATTTACAGGGATTAGGAAATAGCGCTTATTGTGAGAAAAAAGAAAAAAATGTTCGCGACCTAATTAAAAAAGCAGAAACCTTACATAATTATATATTTAAGAAAACCTTAAGTACTATTATCAAATGATCAAGTTATTATCTGAGGATATTCGAAATAAAATTTCTGCAGGAGAGGTAGTTGAACGCCCAGCTTCCGTGGTTAAAGAATTGATTGAAAATAGTATCGATGCCAATGCAACAAAGATCAGTATTGTAGTAGAAAAAGGCGGACAGCAATTAATCCAAGTAACTGATGATGGTTGCGGCATTCCTGAGGATGAACTGTCAATTGCGTTTGATCGATACTCAACTAGTAAAATAGAAATCCTAGATGATTTATTTACGATTGATACACTGGGATTTAGGGGTGAAGCTCTAGCTAGTATTGCATCTGTCTCAGAAGTAAATATTCTATCTGCTAATGGAAGTGGGAATGGTTTTGAAATGGCTATTTTGAATGGAGAAACTGGAGAATTGAAGCCAGCTCCCGATATACCTGGCACTGCAATAACTATTAGAAATTTATTTTATAATACTCCTGCTCGAAAAAAATTCCTTAAAAGTCCTCGAGCCGAATTACGTAAAGTTGTGGAAATGGTTAGAAGGTTTGCTTTAGGATATCCGGAATGCTCGTTCACTTTAGTATCTGATGGAAGAGATATTTTAAAACTTCAAAAAGAAAATCTTGAAAATCGAATTGTTCATGTAATGGATCCTGCATACCGTGATCAACTTTTGCCTATTAATTTTTCTAAAGGCGATTATTCCATTTCTGGATTTCTTGGAAATTTAAATTTGATTCGATCCAGGCCAGGTGAACAATATATTTTTTTGAACAATAGATTTATAATGAATCGATTAATGAATTCTTCTGCGTATCAAGCTTATGGCGCTTTATTAAAGCGTGGAGAATATCCTTTTTACTCAATAAATCTATTTATACCTCATCATCAAGTAGATGTAAATGTTCATCCGATGAAAACGGAAGTAAGATTTAAAGATGAATGGAGAATCTTTCATGTATTGAAATCATCTTTTGAAGAATCGTTAGAGCCTATTTTGAAAACTATACCCGATCTAGAGAAACTGAGCTTTGGTAACCAATTTAATTTTGAAACTTCTTTTGATCGGCAAACTCAAGATTCAGAATCCCTCCAAAAAGATTTCACTTTTGAAGAGATAGATAGTTCAAATAGTGGCTTTAAACCTATGGTTGATCGAGCAAAAACTTATGTATCTCAATTAGCTTCAAGAGCTGATCAAGATCCAAGCCAAGTTAATCTAAATAACATTTGGCAAGTACATTCTAAATATATTGTTTCACCTATTACTAGTGGATTAGTAATAATTGATCAACATGTGGCTCATGAAAGAATTCTTTTCGAAGAAGCGATGAAATCGTTTGATTCTAATCCGATGTCAGCTCAAACTCTTCTATTTCCTGAAGTCATGGAATTTTCACCTGATGATTTTTCAGTGCTATTGGATGTTTTGACTTATTTGGAAAAGATGGGGTTCCGTATGAGCCAATTTGGAGATAATACGATAATGGTTGAAGCGATACCTTCAGAAATGTCTTGGGGAAATGAAAAGCTGATTATTAGAGAAATGCTTGATAACTATCTAGAAAATCAAAAAGAATATTCTTCTTTTCAAGAAGCTTTGGCTGCTAGTTTTGCTTGTAAAGCAGCAATTAAAGCTGGTGATGTATTAAACGTTGATGAGATGAGAGAATTAGTAAATAGACTTTTTGGTACAAAACATCCTTATTATTGCCCACATGGGAGACCTATAATTGTTCAATTATCAATGGAAGAACTTGATCGTCGATTCGAGCGTATTTAACCTTAGCCGACTTATTATAATAAACATAAATTAATTTTTTGAAACCAATAAATAATTCATTAGCAATTATTGGTCCAACCGCAAGTGGGAAAAGTACAGTAGCAGTTGAGATTGCGAAAAGAATTAAAGGTGAAGTAATAGGTCTTGATTCAAGGCAGATATATAAAGATATGGCTATTGGGACTGCACAACCAAGCATAAAAGAACAACGGGGAGTACTTCATCATTTAATTGGAATTAAACCACCTTCAGAATCAATTAGCGCAGGTGCCTATTCAAAATTAGTATTAGGTGTAGCTAAAGATATTAAGTCAAGAAATCATATACCTGTATTATGCGGTGGCTCTGGATTATACTATCGAGCTTTAACTCAAGGTATTTTTGATGATAGTAAGACAGATCTTAAGATTAGAAAAAGACTTGAAAATGAGTATGATAAACATGGATCTGAAACTCTTATGTCTCAATTAATATCTATTGACCCTGATTATGCAAAAAATGTCCATCCTAATAATAAAAAAAGGCTTATTAGAGCATTAGAGATATATCAAAGTACTGGAAAAACACCAACTCAACATTACAATAAACAATCACATAGCTCAAAAAATAACACACTAGATCTTTTTACAATTTATCTGGAATGGGAAAAAAGTGAATTAAATAATAGGATTAAAACTCGCACTAAAGAAATGTTAAAGGCTGGATGGATTGATGAAGTAAAGAAATTATTAAATGATTATTCCGATGCTATAATACCTCCATTAGACTCTATAGGATATAGAGAAATAGTATCATATATAGATGATAAAACAACACTTAGGTCTTTGGAAAAAACAATTGATATAAAAACTAGGCAGTTTTCAGTTCGTCAAATTAAATGGTTTAATAAAGAATCAATTGATTTAACTATAAAAATGAAAAGTAAAAAATCTATAAGCCAAATTTGCGATCAAATCATTTATGAAATTCAGCGTTGATGAACTTGTTTTTATAGTAAAATAAAATGTACCTTCCACCGCTCTTTAAACCATTCCAGAGAGAAGGTAAGGGCAATAATTATTAATCTCCGATAAGTTATCTTTGGAATGGATTCAACTGCCCGGAGATTTTTTATTATACGGAGGTGCCCATGGCATCGTCCACAACGAAACATATTATGGATTCATCAGCCATGAATCGATCAATCACACGTTTGGCGCATGAAATTCTTGAGCGTAATAACGGTGCACGGGATTTAATGTTAATAGGTATTTTAACAAGAGGTGAGCCACTTGCAAAAAGACTCCGTAAGCTAATCAAAAATATATCTAAGGTAGAAGTCCCAATTGGTTTTGTAGATATAACATTTCATAGAGATGATTTTCGTAGTCGATTAGTGGTCCCTCAGGTAAAAGGTACAAATATTCAAGATTCGATTAATGAAAAAGTAGTTGTTCTCGTAGATGATGTGTTATTCACTGGCCGCACAATTCGCGCTGCCATTGATGAGTTAAACTCATTTGGTAGACCCAGAAATATTCAATTAGCGGTACTTGTGGATAGAGGTCATAGAGAATTGCCGATCAGAGCTGATTTCGTTGGAAAAAATATTCCAACCCATGAAGGCGAGCACGTTAAAGTATGGGTAAAAGAAATAGATAATAAAGATTTAGTTACACTAAAAAATTATAGTAAAGCTTAACTATGCAGAATAAACATTTATTAGGCTTAGAAAATTAT
>Ga0207992_1000479_pt1 | contig 20084 bp, 21 predicted proteins | sample ETN02SmetaG_FD_185788 | JGI IMG/M metagenome (GOLD analysis project Ga0207992, IMG submission 185788) | Marine microbial and viral communities from oxygen minimum zone, Eastern Pacific Ocean - ETNP2014F10-02SV255 (SPAdes) (version 2) | ecosystem: Environmental > Aquatic > Marine > Oceanic ...
TTAACAATGGCCTTAGATTTTTAATCTAGTGTTATTTGAATTTTTTTAGAGTAGATGGGTGGATTGTGAGGCATGTGCCTAAAATCTCCCAACAACAATTGAAGCGTATGAGCTCCCTTGGATAGATCAATTTCGACTTCTGTTTGCCCTTTTCCAAAATGAACATAATTGTCATTAGCTGGAATTGGGAGATTAAGTGGTGGTAAATCTGCATCAATAATTAAATGATGATGGCCTGTATGCATAATTTGAGCTCCAGCCGGAGCAACACCAAAGTTTTCTAAGCCAAATCGTACAGTAACTTTTCCTGAAATGGATTCTCCATCATTTGGGGAAATAAAATATACGGAAGCATTGTCTATGCCAGGAGATAATTCTATTGAATGCAGTGAGAATGAAAATAACAGAATAAATAAATATCTCATCTAATCTAGGTATCTTCCATCTGCATACATGAGGGTATTAAATTTATCTGCGCTTTGAGAACTTTCAACACTAGCAATAACAATTTTATGGGTATGGTATGCAATCGTTTCTTCAACTTTACAGAATATGTTTGATTGAGCATTTTTAATAAAAGGAATATTTCCTATATCCCAAAAATCATTATTAAACCTTTCAGATTCAAGTTGCTTTGAACTACATAAATTTGAAATCCCTTGCTGATTATTTTGAAGAATATTGATACATAAATCATTTCCAGAGATTAGAACATCATGAATGCTGGCATATTTGTTAACACAAACCAAAATTGAGGGGGGGTCTATGGTTAATGATGTTACTGAGGATGCTGTCATAGCGTAAGGTTTGCCAGAAGAATCTTTTGCTGAAATTACACTTACCGATGCAGCTAAAAATCTCATAGCAATAATAAATTGTTCTTTGGACATAGGCGTTATAATTTATACTCAGTAAAAATTTTTAAAATTGAACACGTCAAGCATAAGAATAATTGGGGGTAGACACAAGAGCTATCGAATAGTTTTTAAAGCTACGTCTGCTCTTAGACCAACAACTGATCGCGCAAAAGAAACTTTATTTAGCTGGCTTCAATTTGAATTAGGTGATAAATCTTGTCTCGATTTATTTGCCGGAACGGGTAGTCTAGGTTTAGAAGCATTATCCAGAGGGGCTGGTCATGTTACATTTGTAGAGAAAGCAAAAAGTCTGTACAAAAATATTCTAAAAAATATTGATCATCTTGGTTATGAGAATAACACTCAAGCTGTATGTAGCGATTCTTTTAAATGGCTTAAAACAAATAAGCAAAAATTTGATTTGATTTTTTTAGACCCTCCATTCGATCAAATTGACTATAAAATTCTAATCAAAACAATCTATCAAAGTAATGTTCTAAATGAGGGCGGTAAAGTCTTTCTTGAAACAAATAAGCACACTGAACTTGAACTTAATAATGCTCAGAATGTTTTAAAAGATAAAACCGTAGGAGATGTGAGGCTAATGATTTTGCAATGAAAATTAGAATAGCAACTAGGCGCTCTCCACTTGCAATGCTTCAAACCAATGAGGTGATAGAAAGAATTCAATTATTTAATCCTGAATGTGTTTGTGAGATTATTCAAATTGAATCAGAGGGTGACCTTACAAATGCACCTTTGCATACTATTGGTGGCAAAGGATTATTTGTATCTAAGTTAGAGGCAGCTTTAAAGAATGGGGTTGCCGACATGGCAGTTCATAGTCTAAAAGATGTACCGGCAGTAATAGAATCTCAATTTAATATTGCAGCAACTTTACCTAGAGAAGACGCAAGAGATGTTCTTCTTTTAAAGAATGGCTTAACGATCGATGACTTGTCAAAAGATCTTAAAATTGCGACATCTGGGCCTAGAAGAAAAGCTCAGTTACTTGCCATGAACTCTGAATTAACAATTGTTCCAATCAGGGGAAATATTCAAACTAGAATCAACAAAATAGACTCTGAAGACTTGGATGGTTTAATTGTGGCTAAAGCTGCGCTAAATAGATTACAAATCTCACATCCAAATACGTACTTATTTTCAGAAGATCAAATGTTATCCGCAGCAGCTCAAGGGGCAATTGGTATTGAGGTCAATACAATTGATCTGAAATCTGCTATGGGCGACTTACTGCAACTGCTTAATGATAAATTAACTTATCAAGCTACAGAAATTGAAAGAAAGATTGTGGCTTCATTAGAAGGCAATTGCTTATCTCCAATCTCTGCTCTTTGTAAGATCGATAACCAAAATGCCAACCTTAAAGTAAGAGTCTCAAATCAAGCCGGAACTAAAGTTTATAATGAGGTGATCAAATTCAAACTAGAAAATAAAATTGATGCTTTGCAGGGTTTTATAGAAAAATTAATTCGCAATGGTGCCAAAGAGATTATTCAACTATAAATGATTGTAAATACCAGGCCTAAAGATTTAAGTCAAAAAACCAATACTTTACTTGAAAGTTCTGGAAAAAAATTTATTCACATACCCCTTACCAAAATCATCAAAATTGACCCGCCTTTAAAAGCTATGCAACACATTAAAAATCTTAAAGATTATGATGCTGTAATATTTACTAGCCAATCTGCAGTTCGCTATGGAGCTAAATTTTTTCAAGAATCTCCATTTTCTAATAAAAATATTCCCATTCTGGCAATTGGGCTAGCAACTCAGGAAGCATTGGGTAAATTGAATCTTGCCTCATCCATTCCATCAACATTTAATTCAGAAGGTTTGGCAAATGTTATAGAAGAAATGGGATACAAAAAATGCTTAGTTTTTTGTGGGGAAAAAAACCCACAAATACTAACTCTGACCGATGCAGATATAGATACATTCCCTTGCTACGCGTCACATGATGAAAAGAATATTGATGTTTCAAAAGTCCAGGATAAAGATAAATTAGTAATCTTGCTTTATACGCATCAGAGTATACGAGTTTTAACTAAAGAGTTGCCAGTTAATGAAAATCAACGGATTACCTTGATTGTTGCTTCAAAAAGAATAGAAGACTTGGCAATGGAGTGTGGCTTTAGAGATATTGTCTTGGCAGACTCTCCTCATGATATAGGGATGGTAGAAGCTGCTCTAAAAGAAGACTAAAAAAATTACTTCTTCTTCTTCCCATTCCCGTTGCCACTTTTCATGGCACTGAAGAACTCATCATTTGTTTTGGATGATTTTAATCTTTCGATTAAGAATTCAATGGCTTGTGAATCTTCCATGTCATCAAGAATCTTTCTCAGAATAAACATTCTTTGGAGCTCTTCAGGACTTGTTAAAAGATCCTCCCTTCTGGTTCCTGAGCGTCTTATATTAATAGCTGGGTATATTCTTTTTTCAGCTATTTTTCTTTCTAAGTGAATCTCCATATTACCGGTTCCCTTAAACTCCTCATAAATTACTTCGTCCATTTTTGAACCAGTTTCAACTAAAGCGGTTGCGATAATAGTAAGACTTCCGCCTTCCTCTAAATTTCTTGCAGCACCAAAAAATCTTTTTGGTCTTTCGAGCGCATTTGAATCAACACCACCTGAAAGGATTTTTCCTGAGGCAGGCTGAACTGAATTATATGCTCTACCCAATCTAGTAATAGAATCTAGCAAGATAACAACGTCTTTTTTGTGCTCAACAAGTCTTTTAGCTTTTTCAATTACCATGTCTGCTACTTGAACGTGTCTTGACGGTGGCTCATCAAAGGTACTTGCAACCACCTCTCCTCTAACTGTTCTTGACATATCTGTAACCTCTTCTGGCCTTTCATCAATTAACAGCACGATTAATTCAACTTCAGGATTATTCTTGGTAATTGAGTGAGCGATACTTTGAAGCATCAATGTTTTACCTGCCTTTGGCGGAGAAACAATTAATCCTCGTTGCCCCTTTCCGATTGGGGATGCTAGATCAATAATTCTTGAGGAAAGGTCTTCGGCTGACCCGCTACCTTGCTCCAAGGTAAGACGCGATGTTGGAAAAAGTGGTGTTAAATTTTCAAAAAGAATTTTCTTTTTCGTTTTTTCAGGAGCTTCTTTGTTGATTGTGTCAACATAGACTAAAGCAAAATATCTTTCGCTATCTTTTGGAGGTCTGATTTTTCCATGAATTTCATCGCCTTTTCTAAGGCTAAATTTTCTAACCTGACTTGGTGAAACATAAATATCATCTGGGCCAGAACAATAAGATCCTTCAGGAGACCGCAAAAAACCAAATCCATCATTTAAAATTTCTAAAACGCCTCCTCCATAAATATCTACGCCTTCTTTAGCTTGTTGTTTGAAAATGCGAAAAATAATTTCTTGTTTTTTTAATCGTCCGACATCTTCAATTCCAAGATTTTCAGCAATATCTACCAATTCGTTTATTGGCTTGGCTTTCATTTCAGTTAAATTCATAAATTTGTTCTCTGGTTGTTTAGGAGTAAAAGGTTTTGATTTGATAGGTAGCTATAAAGCTAAGATGGAGAAAATGATAATTCCTTTTCTCACAAGATGCAAAGTTTTTTATACTTCTGCTGCTATAAAATCCTCCAATTGTTGCTTACTGATAGCGCCTATTTGAGTTGAGGTCACTTCACCATTTTTAAATATTAATAAGGTTGGTATTGATCTAACACCATATTGAACTGCTAAATCCTGATTAGAGTCTACGTCGATTTTGCAAACCTTAACCGAGCCTACCATTGCATCAGCAACCTCTTCTACAGTTGGAGCGAGCTGTTTGCAAGGACCGCACCATTCAGCCCAAAAATCTATTAATACAGGTAAGCCTGATTCCAAAACTTCTTTATCAAAATTTTCAGATGTAAGCTCTTTGACATTGTCACTCATGAATTTAACTCCGATGCTATTTGCTTTGCTGCGTAGGTTAAGATGGCATCTGCGCCAGCTCGTTTGCAACACAGTAATGATTCTAACATAACATCTTTATCTAGCCACCCTTTCTCTATACTTAACTTAAGCATTGAATATTCTCCACTCACCTGATAAACAAAGGTTGGAATTTTAAATTCAGATTTAATTGCATGAACTACATCAAGATAGGCTGTGCCAGGCTTGACCATAACAATATCTGCTCCCTCTTCTATGTCCATGGCTGTCTCATGAAGGGCCTCATCAAGGTTAGCAAAATTCATCTGATATGTTTTCTTGGAAGCCTTGCCAAGATTTGCAGAGGATCCTACTGCCTCTCTAAATGGTCCATAAAAGCTAGATGCGTATTTAGCAGCGTAAGATAATATTACAGTATCAACAAATCCATTTGACTCTAAAGCATCTCGAATCACCCTCACTCTCCCATCCATCATATCTGAGGGAGCAAGAACATCTGCTCCAGATTGAGCTAAAAGCAGAGCTTGGTCTTGAAGTAGCTCTAGAGTTTGATCATTGTCTACTTTGCCATCAAGCAAAACTCCATCATGTCCGTGATCTGTGAAGGGATCTAGCGCGACATCAGCAATTTTAATAACCTCAGGAAATTTGTCTGCTAAACCTCTTAATGCCATGCACACTATATTTTTATCATCAAAAGCATGTGAGCCTTTTTGATCTTTTTTACTCGAATCAATTGCAGGGAAGATAGCAACAGATTTTATACCTCTGTTAACTAATTCTTCGGTTTCAATATAAAGTGATTCTAAGTTGTGCCTATATATTCCAGGCATAGAAGGTATTTCAACTTTTGCCTCTGATTGATCTGCAATAAAAATTGGCTGAATTAAGTCATTAGTACTTAAATGATTTTCAGCAATCAGGTCTCTTAGATAGCCTTTTGCACGTGTTCTCCGAAGTCTTGATCGAGGGTAAGTTCTTTTAATCATATAAATTAGTCGGTAATGGCGCCCTGTGATGCTGACTGAACCGTTTTTTTGTATTTTGCTAATACTCCACTTTTTGGGGACGAATTTGGATTTTGCCAGTTTTCTAATCTTCTTTTCATTTCATCGTCAGAAATATTAAGGGATAAAATATCTGCATTGGCATCAATTGTGATTTCATCTCCATCTTCAATTAAAGCAATAGGCCCGCCCATCTCAGCCTCAGGACTAATATGCCCAACCACGAAGCCATGAGTCCCTCCAGAGAATCTCCCATCAGTTATAAAGGCAACTTTGTCTCCTAACCCTTGTCCCATAATTGCAGAAGTAGGTTTAAGCATTTCTCTCATTCCAGGCCCGCCTTTCGGACCTTCAAATCTAATAACAACCACATCACCCTCTGTAATTTTTTTCTCAAGAATTGCTGCCATCCCTTCTTCCTCAGAATTATAAACCTTTGCATTTCCTGTAAAGAGAGTGCCTTCTTTTCCTGTAATTTTTGCTACCGCTCCTTCTGGAGCTAAGTTGCCATAAAGCACCCTTAGATGGCTGGAACCTTTAACTGGGTTAGATAATGGAAGAATAATTTTTTGGTCCTCAGGATATGACGGAACTTCTTGGAGATTTTCTTCTAAGGTTTTTCCAGTAACAGTTAGGCAATCTCCATGCAGCAGCCCTTTTTCAAGCATTAACTTCATCATAGGGGCAATGCCACCAATTGCATTAAGTTCAGACATAAAGTGCTCACCAAAAGGCTTGATATCAGCCAAAACAGGTGTAACTTTTCCTATGCGCGTAAAATCATCAAGGTCGAGATCAACACCAATAGAGTGAGCCATCGCAATGAGATGCAGAACAGCATTTGTTGACCCCCCTAATGCAATCACAACAGCGATTGAGTTCTCAAAGGCCTTTTTTGTCATTATGTCGCTTGGCTTTATATCAAGATCTAATAAGTTTTTAATTGCAGCTCCTGCATTCTGGCAATCTTGTTTCTTATCATTAGAAACTGCATCTTGACTGCTGCTTCCAGGCAAACTCATACCAAGAGCTTCGATGCTGGATGCCATAGTATTAGCGGTATACATGCCACCACAGGAGCCAGGACCTTTAACTGAAACTTTCTCAAGTGCTATTAAGTCTTCCTCGCTGATGCTGCCTTTTGCATACTCGCCAACTTTTTCACAAACAGTAACATAATCGGTATTTATAGAGCTTGGCTGGATAGATCCGCCATAAATGAATATTGAAGGTCTATTTAATCTTGCTAATCCTATTAAAGCTCCTGGCATATTTTTGTCACACCCACCAATTGCAACCACGCCATCGTAACCTAAGCACCCCACAACAGTTTCAATAGAATCTGCTATAACCTCTCTTGAGACTAATGAATATTTCATTCCTTGAGTTCCCATTGATATACCATCTGATACCGTAATAGTATTGAAAAGAACTCCTTTGCAGTCAGAGCCATCAATAGATTGCTCTACCAGTTCTGCCAATTCATTAATATGCATATTACAGGGCGTAACTTTTGACCAGGTAGATGCTATGCCAACCAATGGTTTGGAAAAATCAGCTGTTTCGAAGCCAACACCTCTTAGCATAGAGCGCGAAGCAGCCTGATGAGGACCATCGACTAAATTCTTTGAAAATTTTCTATTAGACATAATTAAACAGTTGAATAGCGTAATGCAGCATTCAGAAGTTTATCAGTATAGTCCTCTTCTGGGTTTGAGAAAACTTGTTTGGCAGGCCCTGACTCAACAATAAATCCATTTTGCATAACAAATATATAGTCTGACATTGATCTAACCACTTTAAGATCATGGCTTATGAATAAATATGTCAATTCGTACTTTGTCTGAATATTTTTTAATAATTCAATAACCTGAATTTGAATTGATCTATCTAATGCAGAAGTAGGCTCATCTAAAATCATAAATGAAGGGTTTAAGATGAGCGATCTTGCAATTGCAACCCGTTGTCTTTGTCCACCAGAAAACTCATGTGGATATTTAAATCTATCATCTGGATTAATCTCTACTGCCTTTAGACTGTCTGCAATCCGTTCATCCTTTTGTTTCTTCGTAAGATCAAAATGTACATCTAAACCTTCTCCAACTATTTCCCCTACTGTCATTCGAGGTGAGAGAGAGCCATAGGGATCTTGAAAAACAATCTGAATATCTTTTTTAATTGACTTTAATTCCTTGGAATTTAATTGATCAATATCTACGCCGTTATAAATAACTGAACCTTGATAATTAATTAACCCAGCTAAAGCTTTACCAAGTGTAGATTTGCCAGAGCCAGATTCTCCTACCAATCCTATTGTTGATTTTTGTGGTATAGAAAAATTCACTTCTTTGACTGCATGGAAAAAATCTTTTTTAAAAAAAGTCTTGTTTGGCAGGGGATAAAAAATATTCAGATCTTTGACTGAAACCAATGGAGGCTCTTCCCTTGAGGACTCTTGCTTGATTGATGGCTCTGAATTAATGAGCTTTTTTGTATATGCGTGTTGTGGATTTAGAAAAACTGATTTTGTTTCATTCTGCTCTACAACAATGCCTTGTTGCATAACTGTAATAGTATCTGAAAATTTTTCAATTAAGCCTAAGTCATGTGTGATAAATAAAATTGACATTCCTACCTCATCCTTAAGCTTTGTCATTAAATCAAGTATCTGAGCCTGAATTGTTACATCTAGTGCCGTTGTTGGCTCATCAGCAATAAGCAATTTAGGTTTATTAGCTAAAGCCATTGCTATCATAATTCTTTGACGTTGCCCTCCCGAAAGCTCGTGAGGATATGATGTGAAGCGTCTGTCGACCTCAGGGATTTCTACCAAATTCATCAGATTTTTTGCCTCTGATACAGCATCAGATTTAGATTGTGCTTTGTGCAATAGAATAGATTCAACAATCTGGTCACCGACTCTATGATATGGGTTTAATGAAGTCATAGGCTCTTGGAAAATCATTGAAATTTTATTTCCTCTAATGTTCCTTAAAGAATTTTGATTGGCGCTCAGGATTTCTGTTCCGTCAAATATGATTGATGACTCATTACCATAAGATGCCTTAGGTTCTGGAAGTAATCGCATAATAGCCATTGCAGTGACTGATTTACCTGATCCAGATTCCCCCACCAGACCCACAATCTGATTTTCTGCAATTTCTAAGTTTAAATTTTTAACAGCTGAGAACTCACTATTTCTGACTTGAAAATTAATAGATAGGTTAGAAATTTTTAGCAATGGTTTCATTATTTTAAAAAGTTTTTATATGTCTTTAGCAAGTCTCGAGTTGCGTCTTTCGCTGCTTTTAGGGCAGTCATATTAACAAAACCATGAATAAGATGTGGATAATGAATTTGCTGAACTTCATTATCAGAGCTATCAAGCAATCTTGCATATGCTTCTCCCTCATCACTTAAGGGATCAAAACCTGCAGTAATTATAAGCGTTTTGGGAAGTTTTACATTAGGGTCAATGGTTAAATTGAACGTTGGATCGCTAAGATTATTACTTGAATCCATTAACTGTTCCCAAAACCAAATCATAGCTTTTTGACTTAAAAAGAATCCATCTGAAAAATCATTCTGAGATTTCGAGTTACAAGAAGGGTCCGTCATAGGATAGATGAGGCACTGCGAAAGAGGTAGCTCTAAATTATTGGTAGCTCTAAATGTTGAAAGTGATGAAGCAAGATGGCCGCCAGCGCTATCGCCACAGAGGCTTATTTCTCCAACGGTGAAATCTAATTTTTCTGCAAGCCACTCCAGAGCTAAATTCGCATCTTGCAACGAAGAGGGAAATTTATTTTCAGGTGCTAGTCTGTAATCTAGAGAAAAAATTTTTGCGCCCATTTCTGCAGAAAAGAATTGCAAAGCAGTATCGTGGCTTTCTATGCCACCTAATACATAACCACCCCCATGGAAATATAAAATAGGTGTGGTAGTTGAGCATTTCTCTGGGTGATATTCTCTGATTTTAAGACTTCCAAATTCCGTTGATAACGAATGATCAATTAATTTAACTGACATGCATGGTTTTGAGCTTAATGGTAATCCTTCTATAAAATTTTCTCTTAATTCTTCAGGAGAATTAAATACACTAGTATCAGTTTGCAATGATTGAAGTCCTAAAAAAGCTTGTGTTTGATGATCAAGAATTTGATTATTAATAACAATACTTTTCTGGAAAGTAAGTAGACGAAGAAGCCAGACCGGTATTGTGAAAAAAAATTTTAAGAATAATTTTATTGCCATGCTTTCTTTTATAATGTGCAAATGAATTCCAAGGTCTTATTATACGCATTTGTTTTTCTGCCTGGCTTAATATTTTCTAGAGCTCCATTTATAGATGCAAAGATTCTAGATGTTGATGAGGCATTTATTTTTAATTCGTCAATTGTAGATAACAAAATACTTGTATCCTGGCATATTAAACCTGGACATTACCTTTATAAAAAATCAATTTTAATTCAAGCAGGTGATATTGTGTTAAAGCATAGTTACACATCAAATAATGAATTAAAGATAACAGATAAGTTTTTTGGAGAGTCAGTTATTTTTAAAGATAACTTAGAGGTTGATGCTGAACTATTAGATGTTAATCTAGGCATACTTAATGATATTAAAGTGATATATCAAGGTTGCGCGGAGGGAAAATACTGTTATCCAGAAGTAATTAAAAGTATCTAAAGTCGTTTAATTTCTAAAAAAACCATATAAAATCATCAAAAATGAAAATACTTATTATACATGGCCCAAATTTGAATCTGCTTGGTGTAAGAGAGCCTGAAGTCTATGGCTCAGTAACAATGGAAGAAATTAATCAAGGGCTAGAACAAAGAGCAGACTCTAATAATATTGAGCTTGAAGCTTTTCAAAGTAATGCTGAGCATGAAATTGTTACTAAACTTCAAGACTCGATGGATCATGTAGATTTCATAATCATAAATCCTGGTGCTTTAACTCATACCAGCATAGCAATTCGAGATTCCCTGCTTGGGATTGGAGTGCCATTTTATGAAGTTCATATATCTAATATCTTTGCACGAGAAGAATTTAGACATAAATCCTATTTTTCTGATATTGCGAATGGTGTAATTTGTGGGCTTGGAACACAAGGATATGACCTGGCTTTAAGACATATTATCGATAACTGCAAGGATAAGAAATAATGGATATAAGAAAGATCAAAAAATTAATAGAAATGCTGCAAGACTCAGATTTAACTGAAATTGAGGTTCATGAAGGCGAAGAGTCAGTTCGAATTGCTCGAGGGAATATCCATTCCATAGAAGTAAATCCCTCACCAATAGTCAGCACTTCCCCTAACCCGCCCTCTGAAAAAACCAAGGTTCCGGTGAGCGAATCGGGCGCTGTCATAAAATCACCTATTGTTGGAACTTTCTATAGAAAACCTGCTCCAGACAAACCTCCTTTCATTGAAGTTGGTAGTCATGTCAATGCAGGAGATGTTGTATGTATAGTTGAAGCAATGAAGATGATGAATGAAATAAAGTCAGAATTTTCCGGTAAGGTCTCCGCAATAAATATTGAAGATGGAGAACCTGTTGAATTTGATCAATCATTAATTGTCATAGACTAATGTCTAAAAAAATTCTAATTGCCAATCGAGGGGAGATTGCTCTGCGAGCTCTTAGAGCTTGTAAAGAGCTTGACCTGAAGACAGTTGCAATTTACTCAACCGGAGATAAAGAGCTCAAGCACTTAAGATTAGCCGATGAAACTGTTTGTGTTGGGCCGGCCAGCCCCCTTGAAAGCTACTTAAACATCCCCTCAATTCTCTCAGCCGCTGAATTAACAGGAACAGATGCAATATATCCTGGGTATGGTTTTCTTGCTGAAGATGCAGATTTCGCTGAAAGATGTGAAGCAAGTGGATTTATATTTATTGGCCCCTCTTCCAATGTTATCCGTCAAATGGGAGATAAAATTACAGCAAAAGGACTTGCAGAAGAGTCAAATATTCCCATCGTGCCAGGCTATAAAGGAGAAATCCCTGAATCAGATGAAGAAATTAAAAAAATAGCAGCGAATGTTGGCTATCCCTTGATAATCAAAGCTTCAGCAGGGGGTGGCGGCAGAGGCATGCGAGTTGTGCATGCAGAATCAGAATTAATCTCATCACTTCAGCTTACCAAGCAAGAAGCAAAAAACGCTTTTGGAAATGACACTGTATATTTTGAAAAATTTATTCAAAATCCTCGTCATATAGAAGTACAAATTGTTGCAGATGGGAAGGGTAATGCTATTCATCTTGGCACCAGAGATTGCAGTATGCAAAGGAGACATCAAAAAATTATTGAAGAGGCACCCGCTTTAGATATTAATCAAGCGTCTCTGGAAGGAACGCTTATGGCATGCTTAACGCTCTGTAAAAACATTCAGTATTCTGGTGTCGGCACCCTTGAGTTTCTGTATGAAGATGGAGAATTTTATTTCATCGAAATGAATACTAGGATACAAGTTGAACATCCTGTTTCTGAAATGATTACTGGCTTTGATCTTGTAAAAGCACAGTTAAAACTTGCCCTGAATATGGAAATAACCCTGGATCAAGAAGAAATTATATTTAGAGGTCATGCTATGGAATGCAGGATAAATGCCGAAGATCCAAATACTTTTATTCCATCACCGGGAATAATCAATAAAATGCATCCACCTGGTGGATTTGGAGTTAGATTTGATGCGCATATTTATTCAGGATACGAAGTGCCTCCTCATTATGACTCTTTGCTTGCAAAAATTATTACAACTGCCAACACAAGAGAATCTTGCATTAAAAGGATGCTGAGTGCGTTAGATGAATTTTTTGTTGATGGCATAAGCACCAATCACTCCTTACATCAAAAAATCTTAGAAGATAAAACTTTCTGTAAAAATGAACACAATATTAACTATCTTGAGGGATCTTTTTTAAAAAAATGAGTGGAACAGAATACAATCCTGCAGAAGTAGAAAAGATTATCCAAAAATCTTGGAAAGAGAATAATTCTTACAAAGCTACTCCTTCGAAGACAAAAGAAAAGTTCTATTGCTTATCTATGTTTCCATACCCTTCAGGAAAATTACATATGGGCCATGTTCGAAATTATACGATCGGAGATGTGATTTCTAGATTTAAGAGAATGCAAGGCTTTAACGTTTTTCAGCCAATGGGGTGGGATGCATTCGGCCTTCCAGCAGAGAATGCGGCCATAAAAAATAAAGTTGATCCCCAAAGCTGGACTGAACAAAATATTGAAAACATGAAGTCACAATTAGAAAGGTTGGGCTTTAGCTATGATTGGTCGAAAGAGCTTAAAACTTGCGATCCCGATTATTTTCGATGGGAGCAAGAAATTTTTACCTTGCTTCATAAACAAGGTCTTGTGTATAGAAAAAAATCCTTAGTTAATTGGGATCCTGTTGATGAGACAGTATTAGCAAATGAGCAAGTCATTGATGGCAAGGGATGGAGATCTGGAGCAACTGTTGAACTCAAAGAAATTGATCAATGGTTTTTAAAGATTACTGATTATGCTGATGAATTACTTTCATCAATTGAAAATTTAGATTGGCCAGAAAATGTAAAATCTATGCAAAAAAACTGGATCGGTAAGTCATTTGGTTCAGAAATTAAATTTTCTTTACTTAACGAAAAAGAGTTAACTGCCTTTACCACAAGAATTGATACGATTTATGGCGTAACTTATATAGCTATTTCTCCCAATCATCCTTTAGCCCAAACTCTTGCAAGTGAAAGTCCCGAAATTAATGAATTCATAAAAAAATGTAACGCAACTAAAATGGCAGAAGCTGATATAGCTAAGGCTGAAAAGTTAGGACTTAAAACTAATTTTAAGGTTAAGCACCCTTTCTTAGACACCAACCTTGATGTTTGGATCGCAAACTACGTTCTGATGGACTACGGAACTGGAGTAGTAATGGGTGTTCCTGCTCATGATGAAAGAGATTATGAATTTGCTCAAAAATACAATATTGAAATTAAAGAGGTTATTGAATGTGATGAATTACCATCTCCCAAGAAAGGGGCTCTTGTCAATTCTGATAATTTTTCTGGACAGGAATCGGATGAAGCTATTAAAAATATTAATGACTACTTAGAAAAAAATGGCATTGGTAAAAGTATAGAAAATTTTAGACTAAGAGACTGGGGTGTAAGCAGGCAGAGATTTTGGGGTTGCCCAATACCTGTCATCTATGAGGATGGGGAACCTGTTTTTTTAGAGAAAAAAGATCTACCAGTAAAACTGCCCAAAATTGAAGATGGAGATTCTCCCAAACCATTGAGTCAAAATAAAGCTTTCTTTGATTTAGGTCCTGGAAAGACTCGCGAGGTAGATACTTTTGATACGTTTGTAGATTCGTCATGGTATTACGCGAGATTTACAGCAGCAGATAATAACGACAAAGCATTAGACGAAATTTCGAAGTATTGGCTTCCTGTTGATCTCTATATTGGAGGGATTGAACACGCAATATTGCATCTTCTTTATTCAAGATTCTTTCATAAGGCAATGAGAGATATGGGCCTGGTTGAAGGCGATGAGCCTTTTAAAAAACTTCTTACACAGGGCATGGTTCTTAAGGATGGCTACAAAATGTCAAAGTCTAAAGGCAATACCGTAGACCCCCAAAAGTTTATTGACCAATATGGAGCTGACACAATTAGACTTTATATGATGTTTACCTCTCCACCAGAACAATCGCTGGAATGGTCGGATACAGCAATTGAGGGCTCATACAGATTCCTAAAGCGCATATGGAATCTTTTATCAGAAAGAAAACAATTTGCTGAAAAGCAGCCAGATGAATTTACAAAACATGAGCTTGAGCTTCGTCAAAAAAGTCATAAAACTCTCAAGAAAGTTACTCATGACTATGCGGAACGCAATTCATTTAATACAGCAATAGCATCAATAATGGAGTTATTGAATGCAGTTCCGGAATCATTTAAGGCCAATGATGCGACTGTAGCTCAAAGATTCTGTTTGGATGAGGTGATTCAATTTACATTAAAGATGTTATCACCAATTACTCCTCACATTAGTCTTTATTTATGGAAAGAGTATTCGAAATCTGATGGTAACGACTTTGAGGATTCTTGGCCAATCTATAATGAAGGGTTTTTACAATTAGAGGATTTTCAACTCATTATTCAGGTCAATGGAAAAGTACGAGGGAAAGAGAATGTTTCTGTTGATACTGAGCAGGCTGAATTAGAGGTTCTAGCAAAAGAAAATGAAAATGTTAAAAAAATTCTAGCTAACCAGCCCATAAAAAAGGTAATCTATATAAAAGAAAAATTAATTAACTTCGTAATTTAAATGAACTACATCACCCCTTTCGACGACTATCCAATCCATCAGGCAATTGAGCCGATTACTATACCTGGCCCAACTGATAGAAATTTTTATGACAGATATTTTTTTAACGGAATGGATCCTGAAAATGGATATATCTTTGAAATAGGAATAGGGATTTATCCTAATAGGCATGTTATTGACGGACACTTCAGCATTTCTTTTGAGGGCAAACAATACTCATTTCATGCAAGCCAACGACTTGATCAAAATAGAGTGCCAATCAATATTGGGCCTATGCGATTGACAATTGATGAGCCTATGAATGAACTTACATTTTCTTTAAAAGATCCTGATAACAAACTCAATTGCAATCTTAAGTTTTTTGCTAATTCTGTTGCACATCAAGAACCTAGATCGTTAATGATGGAAGGCACCAGAACAATCATGAACACAATTAGATTTACCCAGTTGGGGAAATGGACAGGTGAAATATCAACTGAAGCTGGAACGCTCAATCCTCAAGCAATATATGGTATTAGAGATAGATCCTGGGGAGTCAGACCCGTTGGTGAGCAAGAGGGAGGAGCTCCAGGAATGCTAAACCAGGAACCTGGAGTATATTGGTGCTGGGCTCCTGTCCACTTTGATGGATTCTGCACACAATTTGGAACATTTGAAGATAGAGATGGTAATACAACACAAATTTCTGGACATAAATTACCTTTGTATGAGGACATGTCTTCTGCCCCATCTGAAATTGAGGTTGAAACTATTCACTCTCTTCGTCACTCTGTTAAATGGCAAAAAGGTTCACGTTGGGCAACTGGAGCAAATATATCAGGCATTCAAAAGAATAAAGAAAAATTTGATCTAGAATTAAAGACTATGGGTCCAATATTCTTTTGCAAAGGAATTGGTTACCAGCATGATGAATGGAAGCATGGGATTTGGAAAGGTGAAAGCGAAACAGGCTATGAGGTTTGGGATCTCTCTGAAATTGATCCAGCAGATTATACTTTTTTTCATACTCATCAAATCGCAAAGGCAACATTGGGATCAGAGCAAGGTATTGGAATGCTTGAAAACTTAGTTGTTGGAAGGCACGACCCATCTGGCTTTGAAGACTTTTTTGATGGAGCTAAATAAATTCAATAAGTATTTTCTTGCGCTCTTTTCTTTTTTGATTATTTCTAGCTGTCAACTTGATCTAATAGAAACTCGAGATATAAGCTTAAATAAAATTGAGTTCGGGTTGAGTGTTAAAGATTCATTTAGAAAAAAATCATTAAAATACTTCTCCCAATACCCATCTAAGAATAATTACAACCTAAAAATTTCTAACCTTCATTTTAAAAAGAAAAACTTTTATGGCGGCTTTTCTGTAAGGGCAAAACAGATAGAAATTATCGGTGAGCTTGAATATATCTTTTCAAAAGCAAGCTCCTCTAAAAATGGCAAACTGCAAATCTCTGGCTGGATTCCGGTGAATGAAAATAATCCGCAAGCAGAGATGATGGCGCAGCAAAAGATAATTGAAGAATTAGAATTCTTGTTACTGGAAGATCTTTTAGAGGAGTACTTGTTAATTGAAAGTTAATTTTCTCAATTTCTCTGATCCCAAAAATCATCAATATTTTCTGGTAACTGGGGGAGAACTTATCTTAAAACAAGATGCTATTGATAGTCTCTTGGATAATCTAAAGAATAATGGATTCAATGATAAGGTCACAATACATCAAGATGAATTAGATAGAATGCAAGAAATAGTTTCTAGAAATATGGGCGGGTCTTTATTTCAAGAAAATTTAATTCTTCACATCAGGCATAGTTCGGGAAAATTTCCAGAAAAAATAAAGTCTCTCCTTGAAGACGAGAATATTTTTAAATCTTCAAACATAGCATTAATTGTTGAGTCGAGTATTGAAAAAATACCAGCAAGCGGAACATGGGTTAAGAATTTTGATGAGTATGGGCTCATCATTAATTGCAGTAAATTAAAGATAATAGAGGAAAAAATTTGGCTTAAGAGACAGCTAAGCTTTTTACCAAAAGATCTGCTACCAGTCTTTGGGGGATCTATTTTTCAAAATAACGAGGCAAATCTTTTAGGCCAAAAAAATGAAGTAGCTTTGCTTAAGCTATTATTTTTAAGTAAAGATGGAGTCAATGAAACTAAAACAGATCATATAATCTTTGGGTCTGGTATAAGTGCGTTTGAGCTTGAAGATTTATTAATTAATAGAGATTTTAAGAAAGCGCTCATGACAATCAATTTCATGCGAGAACATGATCGTCAAAACTCTGCTCCAATAATCTGGATAATTGCCAAGGTTATCAATGCCTGTTTAGAGTCGCTAAAAGCTGTAAATAAAAAAACTGCTTTGGTAGATAGTGGAGTGTGGTCTTCTAAAATTAGCCTTTACTTAAATTTCATTAAACAATCAAAGGTAAGGGAATTTCTTAGTTTAAACGAAGAAATCCTAAAAATTGATCTAATTAATAAGGGTTTGATGAAAGCTGAGACCTGGGAGCAAATTGAAAGAGTTATACTGAGACTTCAAGATGCGACTGCATTGCAGCATTAAATAATTCAACAACTTCTAGATACCCAATATAACTTTCTTCCAGTCTGTAATCTGTTCCAATTAAATTAGTCAAAGGCAACATTCCTTTTGTTGAGCTAGTCAGCCAAATGCAGGGGGAATGATTAAAATCTGATATAGCACAACTACCCTCTTTCACACAATAAGGGGTGTCCTTTAATGCTTTGATCAAGATTTCTCTTGTGATTCCAGGAAGAATATTTTCTGATAAAGAAGATGTTCTTACAGAGCCAGCGGAATCAAAGTAAAAGACATTGCTTGCTCCAGCCTCAGTCATAAAGCCATCTTTATGCATCACAACTTCTTGACAACCCAAAGACTTAGCTTGATTCATGGATAAAATATTACCAAGCAAAGAAGTAGATTTGATGTTGCATTTACCCCATCGCTCATCATGACATAACATAGCGCTTACTGGAGAAGAAGGAAGGCTACTAATGTGCATTGCATAGCCAAACCTTTCTATCTCGAGATCATCTGCATAAAGATGAGATCTAATTGGATCAATGCCCCTGGAAATTTGGTAATAAACATACCCATCCTGATTAGTTAAGGTATCTGCAAGCACTTTAATGTCATCTACTACTCTCTCAAAATTAACGTCCAACGCCATCAAGTTAGAACTTTTTTTCATCCGACCAATATGCTCTTTAAAACATACGGGTTTGCCTGAAAAATATGGGATAACCTCATAAATACTATCCGAAAAAGTATAAGCACGCGATAAAGGGGAGACTTTGATTTTGTCTAAAGTCTCTAATTGACCCTGATAAATAGCAGGGATATTAATCATCTGAGCCTATGGAAAATAAACTCATTATCCAAAAAACTATACGCGCCCAAATTCTTCCAAAAAATCCTTTTGCTTCTACAGACTCTATAGCTATCAATGGAGCTGAAAGGACGACTCTATCGTTAGACATAAATTCAATGTCTCCTATTACATCTCCCTTAGAAATTGGAGCTTGAATGTTGTTCTTAAAATTATAATTTGCTTTTATATTTTTAAAATCTGATCTGGGTAAGGTCAACAAGATATCCTCATTGGTTCCAAGAGCAACTGCATCCATTTTCCCGCCCCAAACCTTTGCCGCAGTAATCTCTGAATCTTTTGAGATTAATTTTTGAGTTGCAAAGAATCTAAAACCATATTCCAAAAGTCTTTGGGATGAAATCAATCTATCATTTTCTGAAGGACTGCCTGCTACCACCGCTATTAATCTCATATCATTTCGCTTAGCAGAAGAAATTAAACAATACCCAGCAGATTCAGTATGCCCAGTTTTAACTCCATCAACAGAATCGTCTCTCCATAAAAGCTTATTACGATTAAGCTGGCGAATGCCACTGAAGGTAAATTCTTTTTCTTTGTAGGTTGCATAATGATCAGGAAAATTATTAATCAATGCTGTTGTTAAATGAGCCAGATCTCTGGTTGATGAAAAATGATTGGGATCCGTCCAACCAACCGCATTTTGAAATAGAGTATTGCTTAGGCCTAATTCAGAGGCGTAAGCATTCATAAAATCTACAAACCCCTCTTCTGAGCCAGCTACATACTCAGCCATTGCTACTGTGGCATCATTTCCAGATTGGATTACTATCCCAGCTAATAGGTCGCGCACTAAAACTCTTTTTCCAGCTTCAATGAACATCTTAGAACCACCAGTTTTCCATGCTTCCTCACTAATTAAAACTTTATCATCAAGACTAATAGCTCCATTGGCTAACTGATCTGCAATAACATATCCGCTCATTACCTTTGTCATGCTTGCCGGAGAGATTTGATCATCAGAATTAAATTCAGCTAAGACAGTATTGGTATTGGCTTCAAGTAATATATAGCCAGCTAAATTTAATTTAGGTGCTTTGGGTACCATGGATTGAGCAAACCCCTCGATACACAATGAAGTCAAAATGATAAAACAAATTATTTTTTTCATAATCGGGTTACTTAAATTCTAAGGATAAATCATACACGGCTTTGGCATAAAAATGACTACGATTATATTTAGTAATCGCAATAAAATTGTCATCGCCTATAAAATATAAATCCTTTGGTTTATTTAATAGAATGGTTTGGCCGCTTCTAATAAGATTTTTTTCTTTAATATTGTTGAGAGCCATCAGCTCTTTTAATTGAAGATCGTGACTAATTGCGATTGACAATAAGCTATCTCCCTCTTTAACAATATAGTCTTCTTCTGTACCCTCAGTAAACTTAAGAGGAATAAATTTATTTAAATTACTTTCATGTGTATATATCTTACTCACTGAATTTAACTCAACACTTTTAACTATTGCGCCATCTCTTTTCCAGCCATGTCTTTTAAGATAATTA
>Ga0207992_1000480_pt1 | contig 20081 bp, 15 predicted proteins | sample ETN02SmetaG_FD_185788 | JGI IMG/M metagenome (GOLD analysis project Ga0207992, IMG submission 185788) | Marine microbial and viral communities from oxygen minimum zone, Eastern Pacific Ocean - ETNP2014F10-02SV255 (SPAdes) (version 2) | ecosystem: Environmental > Aquatic > Marine > Oceanic ...
TGCACTATCCTGAAACAAAGTACTTGGTTGGCTTGCAAGGAAATGCATGATGTCATTTTCAGTAGGGATTAAGACTGTTGTTAAATCAAAATCCTTAACCAATTCAGTAGCTTTTTCCCTAATTTCAGTCACTGTATCAAAAAGGTAAATAGAATAAATAATAGGCTTCACTGAATCTGGACATTTGTTACCTTTAAAGAGGGAAAGGCCCATCATTCTAGTAGCAGGATCATCTGAATAAAGAAATTTACGTGAATCTTGATTTTCTAATTGAGTGTGGTATGATTTATACAGATGATGAGAACTACCTAACATCATCCTAATAAGTAAAGATATATCTTCTTTTGATCTGCTTTTTCTAGCTTTTTTGTATATTATCTGCTCATCTTCAGTTAAAGTGATTGTGTATCTTGTATGACGGCTCTGGTAATTTTGAGACGATGCCTTTTTCCGAACTTTAATAGGAAAAGAATACTTTGTAGAATTACTCATAATAATCTTTTCAGCAAAAGAAAATTTTTTAGGATCGAGGAAAAAATCAAGTCTATCAAAATCTTCAGTTATAGACAATAAGGCCGCATATATGCTACGAGAGTAGTCGGGGCGAAAAACGTTACTAAAAGAAAATATTTTTGGATTGAAATCAAAATCTGCAATTGAATTAAGCAAGCTATCTTCTGATTTAGTTGAAAAATCTTTCAATAATTGAACGAATTTTGAAGCGAATTCTGGGTGTTTCTCACATACTAATGGTAGCATTGCAATAAGTGAATTTATTACCGTTGTTTCTTTATAATTTGATAACGACGTCAGAATTTTTATTGGGCCACCATACTTCTCCTCAGAGGGTAAACTCTTATACGGCGAACCGCCAGTGTTAAATTCATAATTATTTCTATTCATCTCTAGCTTTAGAAAAGATAAAAGCATGTCTTTGAATTTATTTTCCTGATTCTTTTTTAGATGAATCCTGAGCTTTTCAATTGCATTATAAAATGATACTCGCTCAATATTATCCTTAAAAAAATTCTTATCATCATGAGATAAATTAAGAATTAACTCTAAACATTCTGGTGTGTTTATATTAGAGAGTACGTCCAAAGCATGATTTCGACCGTGGCCATTAAGAGCAAGCTTACAAATTTCAAACTTTGTTTTACCTGAGTTCTCAAGGATTTTAAACGAAAGGCGTGCTAATTCCCTACTTTCTTTACATAATTCTTTCGCATAGTTTTTGCTAATTTTCAAATTAAGCCATTTCTCAACTCCATCTAATTCTTTTTTATTCGTCGTATAATACTCTTTTTTTACTTTACCCTTAGTCTTTCTTGCTTGATAAGAAGAATAATCTGTCATACCAGTTAATATTTTTAGACAGGCTTTTACGCTAGCTTCATCATGCCAAGAATTTCGGACTCTTGTTCTAGACAACTTAAGTGCTGTTTGGAGATTACCTATTCTTCCCAAAGACTTGAAAGCATCTAGAATCAAAGAATAGTTATCTCCTTTAGCTAACTTAAAGAGAACTGGTTCTGAAGAAAGGCCAAAGGTTTCAAGAACTGGTAAAAAAGCTTTACGTTTATCGTCCCAAGAATCTGTTTCATGCTGTAAGGCTGGTATAAAAAGTTCTAATGAATGAAGATAAGTGCCTTTTATTGAGTCTACCAGTTTAATTATTAGAGGTTTTACGGTTTCTGCTTTTTTCAGTGTTCGAATTTTAGGCTGCCAATTCTCCTTTATTATAGTTGCACATTCTGGAGTGGCATTTTGGAAAAATAAACTTCGAGAAGATGATCTGATTTTAGCATTATCACTCCAAAAATAGAATCCTAAAATTTTTGGAAGTATTTTATCGGATAATTTGAAACCTTTAGCCATTGAAAGGCCCATGGTAATCATTCCCTCATCGTTACTATTAAGAAATTTTCTTAAATTTTTCTCATTGGACATTTTAAAACGGTTTATGACCAATTGATTTAGTTAGTATGTCTTGCTGGGCTTTTTTGACATCATACTGCAATTCTTCATTATCTATTTTTTCTAATTTATCATAGAACTCATCTGCATCTTTTGTACTCCAGTTATCACACATTCTAGAAATGAGTCTATGGCATTGTGTTGGATCACCCATTGTTTTTCCAATTTCTGAAGTCATGTCGCCTACATCTTCTAACATTTCACGTACAACTCTAGCCTTGCCAATACAACTACGTTCTCCTCTAGGCATTTATACTAAATTCCATCCCGCTTTAACATTCTTGTCTTTCCAAGCTGCAATTAACTCTTCCAAAGTTTTCTTGTCTGGAGCAATTTTTACATCAGTATTCATAGGTGAAGCTCTTGTAGGTGAAAAATCAGTCATATACATTACAAAAGGAGGATATCTAGGATCTTGTTCAGTTTTATTTGTTTCTATAGCTACAAATTTCCTAACTGAACGTTGTTCCTTAGTTATTTTCACATAAACTTCTCTTTGAATTGTCTTAGAACTATTTAATTTAATTTTCTTAGCTTCATCCTTACGTGACTCAAAAGGAACAATTGAATAAACTTGTTCAAGGCCTACATCTGCAGTATTGACTTTCTTATCTTCACGCTCTTTTTGGTAAACAGGATGTATCAAACTTACCATTGGCATCTGGCCTTTAGCTTCATAACCTTCATCTCCATATTCCAAGACCATCTTCATTATACTTCGTTCTCTTGAATCTAAAGCTAACAAATCACTACATCGTATTTGGACTACGGCCTCGGGTTTTACAAATCTAATTAGCATCCCCTCACTGCTACGATATCTGTAATGGGATTGAACTTCTATTTTTGATAATCTTTCATACCAATCCATACGCTCATCATCACTGAAACCTGTGGCCACAGGACCTAGTATTTGGAAAGACCCGTCTTTTCTTTGTAAACCAACAATTAGTTCTCCAAGATCGGGATAAGCACTCCGTCTTTCGCCAAATCCCAGCACGACTGCATCAACTTCAATCCTTGGTTTTATCTTATAAATGATTCCATGTTCGTTACGAACAACCAAACCTTCTGCCAATCTTGAATCAACCCATTCATGATAACAAGTTCCAACCTCTTCAGCACCCTCTCCTGCAAAAGTAGGCGCTACATTGATTCGCTTACCTCCCTTGAAAATTTCAGCCATCCTCTGCAGTCTATCTTCATATGGCTCGCCAAAGTATTTCTTATCACCCTCTTGGATCAAATCAAATGCTTTGAAACCTAATTGATCAGTGGCCTTATCATTAGATATCGTCCTAGCTACACTATGAACTCGAGCGCGACCAGTCCTACCTCCCAATTCTCCTCCTAAAATAGCTCCAAGAACTGAACCAACACCCGGAAGAAGAACTGTTCCAACAAGGGCGCCGACCTTAGCCCCAACAAAACCACCAGCCATGCCTCCTACTTTTGTACTTGCATCTTGAATTTTTGTACTTAAATCTGGTTCATCCCCACCTACGACCACGCCGATGCCTGTTTCAGAGGCTAAGCCTTTCATCTGATCGAATTTATTCTCACCCGAAGAAAATAATTCTCCAGCTATTATCAAATCTTCCTTAATATTCGAAAATAACTTCGTAGCTTCTTTAAGAGCTTCTACATTTTCTATAACTCTACCATTGTATGAAGAGAATGCAAAGTCATTTCCTTTCTTTAACAAAAACCAGCATTCACCATCTACCTTAGCTGAAATCCATACCTTTCCATATATGTCCTTACCTATTCGACTTGGTTTTACAATCTGATATTTCGAAGCTACACGTTTTTTATATAATTTTAATTCATTAGCCAAAATCGAATCCTTCAAAGCACCGGCTGAAGATTTAGTGCCATCTCCATATTTCTTTGTGCTGTTAGAATCTGCAAACACACTCATTTGGGCACCTTTAATTCTAAATTTGATAAATGCAATACGAGCAGATAGGAATCTTCTTTAATTCGGCCTTCTAAAAAACCTCTAAATGGAGTCCCATTCCTTTGGAAAACCAGTGGTTCCTTACCTGTTGGACCTCCACCTAAAAAGAGCATTGATTTCTTATCTTGAAGTGATTTGGCAATCTCATATAAAAAATCAAAAGTTAATCCATCGAGATGCCCAACTTGTAATTTCTTTAATAAAACAAACTTACTAAGAACTGCAGATATTGGTAACATTTTACCAGTCCAGGGTAGAGCTACATCATCTACTACTGTCGGTTCCTGATCTTCAAAATCCTTTGTACTCTTTACATCTCCTTCGGTTGTGTATGTAGTTTCCACTAATTTGGCTGAATACAAAACCTTCCCATTATTTGCAATCCATACCTGATTAGAAGAATCTATCAGCCTACCAACCTTTTCCATATCAATTTCAGGATCTCCGTTGATCAGTTCCTCAGCTAATTCCTCTCTATCCTCATGTAATGCTAACAACTTCTGTGGACTGTAACTTTCAGTATCATTTATGAATCTATAACTCTTAATTTCTTCTCCCTCCAAATTGCGATAGCCCCCTACCTTTTTTTTGCTGGGAGATACATATTGAACCCTAGCATCTCTTTTCTTACCATCTGTCAATCTTAGATATCTCATAGCATTCCAAAGTCCATATCATCGAACCCTGCCTCCTCTTCCTCATCCTCTACGAGTATTTCGCCTGCGTCATGTGTACAATATTCAAAATTGGTTGGTTCTCCAACCAAACCAAAAATGCCTTCACCAGTTTTCATTATAAACAAATTGGATAGATTATAACCTGCATAGTAATTGAAATTAGTTTCTAGTATCTTACCAGCATCAAGATTTTTCTGTGTTCCTTCATCAATTTCTGAAGGTTCAAGTAAATATAGACTAGATATAGAATGATCAAGAAGTCTCTGCTCATCTACAACTGTAGCCTTCTGTTCTACATTTAAAGTGCCGGGAATCTTTTCACGCTTTTCGCCATCTAAATTATACATTTCCAAATCTTTTCGTGAGAACATCTGAAAATTATCATTGATATATAGCGTAGATGTACCGCCCTTTGGTATTATTACATCCCCATCAATCGGAATAATGCCTCTATCACAGGGATTATTTTCTTTATCGACAACTACTGTTTTCTTACTCCCATACATTTTTTCCCGAGAAATCTTAGAAAAACCAAACTTAGATGGCTTGCCATCTAACTCAATACATATCTCTCGAGCCATAGGCTACTAAGAAATAACCAAATATAAAGTTTTAACTTGAATCACTTTTCTGTCTTAAGACAACCCATTCGGATTCCTTAGGGGTAGCTACAGTTGCCAAATAGGCATCATGCTCTTCTGGTTCTATACCTACAGTAGTTAATTTCTTTCTCAACTCGCCAACCCTAATATTGACTACTTCATCAAACTGATGTTCACCGATTTTAGATTTTACTGCTGAAAGATTCCACTCACCATAACTTATTCGAGACTGGTATGCTATTTTTCCATTCTCAAAGGCCCAAATAGTTAGATTATTTTCCTTCATAGTTTCCATCATCTTCTGTTTAATTTCAGACTCTTGAGACTGAATATTCTTTCTTTGTTCAACGAGAACTGCCAATTCATTGGCCATACTATCTAATGCACTTTGTAATTCTTGCATAAACTTGTATGGAACTATTGTTTATAATTATTTACTGTCTACCACTCCCAGCCAATCGGAACGTTTGGGAAATCGTTGCTATCTAGGAATTTTCGAAGATTCTTGGGAGAACTCGACATTAATTAGGTAATACTTGGATTTAATATAAAATTAGGTATGTTCGTTTCTCAAATAATTTATCAAATCCCACATTGCTTTGCAATCTATAATGTTATACTTTCTTATTCCTTTCATAATTTCTGTATCAATCATATCAATTTTATCTTTCCTCGAGATTCTATCACAATGCCAAGCCCCTACCATTGCACCCAAACCATCTGTAGGGCCATCTTCCCAAGTTGTATTAGTTAAACCGTGTTTTTCAAGATTCTTGGCAATAGCTTTCAAGCCAAAACCAAATGCATCTTTGACAACAATAGGTTCATCCTTCATAACTTTTAGAAAATCAAACCAAGGCAAGTCTTTCCAGTTCTTTATCATTTCCTTTCTATCTTTGTATATGTTGTCTAATACTCTTTTTTCATCCCCCTCAAAGTTATTCTGTGCAACTCCCATGAAAGTTAACTCAGCTGGTGACCAATGGAAAATCTTTGGAAAGGGGCCATCTGGATCCATCTCATTCTTGACCTGTTCCATATAATCAAACCATTCTGTCATAATTCTGGCTTCTTCCTCAATACAAAGATTCTTTGCCGTGAATACCTCAATCTCAAATTCTCCGTTTTTTTCGTATCCACAACCTATCATAAACACCAACTCTTGACCTCCTTGTTTAGGGAATTTACTAAAATCATCTTCTATATTACTAACCGTTTCAAAATCAACAAAGAACTCCAATTTTTCTTTCTGTTGCCAGTTCCTATCATTATTGGAGATTTTCAAAGGAAGAACTTTATCTCCCTCTTGATTGTTTATCCTCAATACTTCACGCATTATCTCTGATTTGACTGAACCTCTAATCCCCATCTTCTCAGGTGTTAATCTTGAATCTTTCCAGGAGTATATTCTCTGATTGTGAGCTTGTTCTCTTTCTTTTGGACCAATCTGCCAAACTCTGGTCAGTTCATCTAATTCATTAGCTATCTGCATCTTGGCATTGTGCCATGGATAATCGTATGTATTGTTACAATTAGGCCAAATATTGTGACTACGGAGATCTGATTCGGTCCACGCACTACCTTCTCTCCTAACTTTTCTTATCCAGTCCGCTGCTTCTTCAGCTTTCTTTTCATATCCTCTATCAATATTGAACCAATCTACTATTCCTAATTTGTCAAGAGCACCTTCACCAGAAAACTCTGTTCCTGCCCTAGTCCTTTTCCAATTACGACCCAGAAGATAGGCCTGAGATGGCTTATAACCTTGAAGTTTTCCCAATGCCATATTGTATATTGCCAATTGTGCTTTGTAGGCATTTGCTCCAAGAAGATACTGGCCGTCTGCATTGTAAGTAAGGGTAGTAAATTTTACATCAATAATTCGATAGTGATAATCTCCTAATTCTTTTGCAGACTCGTCAAGGAATTTGAAATCTTTGTTTTCTTGATTATAAGGTAGCGCCGAAAGCCAATCACTCCTTACCATTATGTCAGGCATACCGTAGGTCTTGTTGCCAGAATTTCTTAGAACACCCTGAAGAATAAAAGGCACGCCACTCTTCATGTGTTGAAGAGTTTCATCCTGTTTAGTCGAATGTCTGCTGTCCAAATGGTTTTTTGCGACCGTAACAAAATGCTTCTCTCCGATTTCCTTCTTCAGATAATCAATAACCTTTTCTTCAAAATCATTACCCTTTCTGAATAATAATTTGACAAAATCCAGATTTTCATCATATTTTTCACCTGTCGTGTCTCTTGGATATTCTAGTTTATCACCATATAAATCAAGCCAATCAACTATAGGATCTTTATTGATATAGTTTCTAGTTTTAGTGGCTGATACCCAGTCATTATCAGTAGATTCAACTAAATTTGTTTCAACATCTTTAAAATTTGCTTTTTTGGTCTTCCCTTCGAGTTCTAAAGAGCGAAATCGTTCAGCCCTTGCCTTTTCTATTTTTTTTGCTTCCCTTTCAGCCTTTCTCCAGAAAGTAATTGCTTCTCTATCTGCTCTCTTTGCTTCTCTAGCTGCTCTCTTTGCTTCTCTCTTTGCTTCTCTCTTTGCTCTCTTGGCTCCCTTGACACCCTCAGCTTCTTTCCTAACGTTGTATTTACAAAATTCATCAAAAAATTTAGCCACTGGATTGTCCAAATGACTGTGGCAATAAATACCATGGACTTTCCGTCTACAGCGTCCACTTCTTGTTTTTCTCTGGCACCGAGTCGCAGAGGATTCGAGGGAATTTGATAAATTGTTCATAAAAAACTTCCCCTCTTTCCAATACTCTTTTGCTGTCCAATCTTTACTACTTTCCAACTTAGAAATAGATTTCTTTAAATCGTTTGATACCTTGCTATCTTTCAAAGAAGACTTAACATGAGATAAATATGCCAGAATTTCTTCTTTAGGATCTTCAACCTCTTCTTCTGGAAAATATTGCTCAAGTTTCTTCTCATCAACTCCTAATTTTACTAGAGCATTTCTGAATGTTTCTTCGAAATATTGAGCATCTGTGCTCCCATGTATTCTTGAATATTCTGACCTTTGCGTACCACCTTGTATTTTTCCGAGGGTTTGGATTAAGGGTTCAATTACACGTTTATCACCAATTTTTCCCAAAGCCTCTGCTGCAGCCACAATTGTCCTCTCTACCCCTCTATAATCATACTCATAAAGCAACTCAGAGAGCTCATGTCTCTGTTCCATCCGGAATTTACTTTTGGACAGAGGACTATCTGATTCTTCATCAAATCGTATTGCTAAATCTGTCGTGATGTCGTTGTATGCTTTTAATTGGGCTGGAGTAGTGGCGTCTAACTCAATCTTTCTAATTAAATCATATTCATAATCATTAGTGCACAAAACGCGATATAGGTGGTCTTCAATTTCTCCATTCAATAATCTAATTAGGGGTTTTACTGCACTTTTGTCTCCAATCTCTCCCAGCATTTCAGCTGCTCTACATGATTTATCAGCTATTTCATCTGCAAGTGAAAGGGTATAACGCTCATCATTAAAAATCGAAAATGGGTTTCGGTTTAACTGAGTTTTGCCAGACCCAATAGGATAAGGCACTGGGTCAATTTTCACCTTGGGGAACAAATTCTTGCGCAGTTTCTCAGAGGAGGTGCCTTTGGCCATTTCTTCTTCATCTGCGGGTTCAATTTGTTTTTGATTTTTTGCTTTTTCAAGATGGCTACACTTTTTTCTATACACGAATCCTGGACAGGTACAATCGTAGGATTCTCCCTCTACGGTAACTGTATAGAATGTACCAGGCGTAGATGAACTTTCAAATTTGAATTTTGAAACGCGTTTCCTCGTAACCATTTAATATGTAAATGACTATCTTTATTTATAATTCATATGTTTGGGACCTAATGGACGAAGAAGAGATGATGATGTGGTCTAATGAATTTGTCGAAGATAGTGAAAGAGATGAAATGTTTACCGAAAGAGGAGGAGGAGGATGTTTCATAGCAACGGCTGCTTTTGGAACGCCATCTGCTAAGGAAATTAACGTACTTCGTAACTGGAGAGATGATTGGCTTCTAAAGAATAAAATAGGAACTATATTTGTTCACTTATATTATAAAATCAGCCCACCTATCGCAAATAAAATTAGAATATCTCACTCAAAAAGAACTTGGACACGAAAATTACTGAATCCTTTTATAAAAATACTTTCTGGAAAATATAAATAATTTATATGGCTGTATGATAGTAGATTATGACGGAAATCCATTACGAGATGACAGGGTCTCCAAGAAACTCGGGATACAGTACAAAAGCTGAACTAATAAAACATCTAGAAAATTTTGGATATGTCAAAGATGACATGTCTGGTGAAGGATATGGAACCTCTCCAGAAGATGTTTGTGAATTGCTACTTACTGATTCGTATGATTCAAAAAGTAGTAAAATGTACAAAGCCCAAAAACTTGGAATCAAAGTTCTCACATATGAAGAGCTACTAAAGGAACTTGAATAATTGCGTATTTTCCACTGTGCAGATACACATTTAGGTTATCGAACCTTTAACAAAACTGTACCTATTGAAGAGAAAAATGCAGGATTGAATCAAAGAGAAGCTGATGTATACAATGCTTGGGATAAACTAGTAGACGAGGCTATTGGAAAGAAACCAGATATATTCATACATGCTGGCGATTTTTTTGACAGAGTTCGTCCCTCTAACAGAGCTATTGTTAGAGCTAGAGAAGGACTATACAGACTTTCTGAAGCTGGAATCAAATCTGTAATTCTTGCTGGTAACCACGAAACTCCAAGACTAACTGAAACGGGACATGTGTTTTCCTTGCTTGAAAGAATACCTAACATTGCCATTATGTATAATGGAAAACCTGAAACCAAAGCCATAGGAGATGTTCTAATAACTGGAGTAGCACATTCATCTACTTTAGCAGAACAAGTGGGTAATGCAACACCTGATTCTAACTACAAATACAACATACTCGTAACGCATGGTTCAGTTACAGGCACAGGCATTGGCGTATTCGAAAACAACGAATTAAATCAAACTACATTGCCTATTGAATTGTTCAATAAAGAATGGGACTACATTGCACTAGGGCACTATCATAATTACACTGAATTAAAGGATAACATGTGCTATTGCAGTTCTCCTGAAAGACTTTCAATTTCAGAAGCCGAGCATCCAAAAGGATATGTCTTAGCTGAATTGCCAGGACCTAAATTCGAGCATAAGGAAATAGAAGCTAGGGAATATGTAGAACTTGAATATGATGCTAAAACACACAGGCACGAAAGTCTGACTGACAAATTAATGGAAAAAGTCAAATTGTCCGACCCTGATGGTAAGATTTTAAGATTAAAAATCAAAAACCTATCAAAGGAACTTTGGGCTACTGTGGATAGGAAAGCATTGCAAAGCACTGCAAAGCAATCTATCAATCTCGCTATTGAACCTGAATTGATATCAAGCAGTATGATTGCTGTATCTAATTCTGAAATAGGACCCTTACCGGAAGAATTTCAGAAATATCTTGAAGAAGTGCCCATTGAAGACATAAGTGAAAAAGAAAAGCAATTCATACTTGAAAAAGCTCAAGAGGTGCTATTTTGAGAATGCGCTCGCTTTCAATCAAAAATTACCGCAGCATAAAAGAACTAGATGTTGATTTTCCAGAATCTGGATTGATTGGAATCATAGGGCACAATGGTGCTGGTAAATCATCACTACTTGAATCAATTGGATGGGCGTTATATGGCACACAAGCCATACGAGGAAAAGCAGATGGCCTAACAACTATAGGTGCTAAAGGGAAATGTAAAGTCATCATGGAATTTGATCACGGCGAAGATGGACCCTATATTGTAGAAAGGACATTGAAAGACGCTAAATTGAATATGGGGGGAAAAGAAATTGCAGTTATGACTAGTGGAGTGAACTCAAAAATTGAAAAATTACTGAATATGGATTACCGAGCATTTTACACAAGTATATTCACAAAACAAGGTGGATTAAGCAGTTTTACAGATATAACTGCTAGTCAGAGGCAAGAAACTATAGAGAGATTATTAGAAGTTTCAAAAGTGAAAAATGCAAGAATAAATATTGGCACTGAAGCAAGAGCTTTAGAGAATCAACTACATGGAAAAAGGATAGCTATAGAAAATGAAGATGTGATTATAGATAAAATAGCTGAACTAAAACAAATTCTTTCCCAATTGATAAATACTGAAAAAGAGTTAAAAGAAATTAAAATTAAATCTGAAGAAAAAAAATTGCAAATAGATAAAAATTTTAAGTTGGAACAAAACAAAATGAAATCTTTTCAAATTCAGAAAGAAAAATTATTGAATATAGAAGGTCAACTGAAAATTCTCGAAACCGAATTAAGGAATACAAATTTCAATATATCTGAAATCGGAAATAAGATAGAACAGGCAAAAAAAAGAACTGATGAATTAAAAAATATTATAAACGACGATGTAAGCAAAGAGTTGAATAACAAACAGGAAGAAACGGATAAAATTGCAAAGAAAATAGAAGAAAATTCAGACAGATTAAACAAAATGAATCAAGAAAATGCAATAGAAGAAGCACGGATTGAAGATAAACAGAAACACATATTACAAATCCAAAAATTAGGGCCAGATAGTGAATGCCCCGTGTGTTTGAGGTCATTAGGGGAACATGGCCCTAAAGTTATTGGTGACCTAAAAAAAGAAATAGAGAACGTCCAAAATCAAAATCAAAGTAACCAAATTAAAGAAACAAGAGAAAAAATAGAAAAATTGACTGAAAAGAAAAGACAATTAGAAGAAGAAATCAAAAAATTAAATTATAGAAATCAAGAAAAACAAAAAGCTGAAGTTGAATTGAAAACATTGGGCCTCGATAATCTAGAATCCGAACAAAAAAGGATGAATAGCGATGTTAAAGAGAAAAATATTGAAATTAAATCTCAAGAAAATTTAGTGAAGAAAGCAAAAACTGAACTGGAGAGAATTGGGTTTGATGAGCAAAAATATGATACTATTAGGAATAATTGGGATAAAGCAGGAGACAAATACACACTAAGTATAGAGAATTTAGAAAGACATAGAACCAATGTAACAAAGGTATCAGAAAACCTCAAAAGTCAAGAAGAGAACATACAACAAATTGCAAAAATTAAATCTGAAATTAAGGATGAGGAACGCAAATTAACATTATTGAGAACTTTAGAAGAACGTCTGAAAGGATTTAGAACATTTCTTACTGGTAGAATCGCCCCAGTTTTACAAAATCGAACTGGTGAAAGACTAAGTCAAATCACTCAGGCACGCTACAACTCAGTTCACGTTGATCGCAATGATTATAGCATACAAGTCATGGATGGTACACAATTATATCCCCTTGAACGTTTCTCAGGTGGGGAAGTTGATGCTTTCAATCTAGCCTTCAGGCTCAGTATATCTGATGTTATAACTGAAAGGCTTGGTTCGGAACTCGGAATGGTGGTACTAGATGAAGTGCTTGGTTCTCAAGATTTTCAAAGGCAGACTAGTATTTTACAAGGCCTTGAAAATTTAGCTAAGAACATAGGACAAGTAATGATGGTTACGCATATTGAGAGTGTCAAGGATCAACTTCAGCATGTGTGGTCTGTAAGCCGAGACGACGAAAAAGGCACTCAAGTAACAATTTTATAATTACGTAATTTTTTTTTTGCTGAAAATGACTGTCAGATTCGTGATTGTAAATTCTAAAAAATACAATTTTTCTTAGAAAATAATATATTATAACGGTATTTTTATATTACCAACGTTTGTAAAGTTATTTACGTATATGTCTGGAAAGAGAGAAAAATGTAAAAATTGTGGAAAGCTTATGCGAAGACTCTATATGCAAAAGAATAAAGCATCAGGCAGAGGTATGGTTGCTTCTGGATGGTTATGTGAAAGTTGTAATTTTAGTGACATAATAACAAAATTTAAAGATAAAAAACCAGACGTTAAACTTCACCCTGCACTGACATGTAAATGCCAAATGTGTGGAGTTATACACAATAAAGGAATATTAGAAAAAAATGAAGATAACAATATTTCCAAAATAATAAAACAGATATCTAACTATAATAATCGAAATGAAGGGCTTATTTTGGTAAATAATATGGAAAATGTTTCAGAATATTTGGGACTCGTTTTAGGTCTCTTCATTTGGGAAAATAACCCTATTGCAAAATCCGTATATCTAAATAATGCTACTCATTTACAAAATGAAATAATAAACTCCGTTTGGAAAGAAAGCTGGAGGTTAAAGGGATGGCAACCTATTTTACGTAAGAAATTAAAGAAAAGAATTCAGGAATGTGGAATTAACTACGAACATATTATTGGTATGGGGATTATACTGAATCAAAAGGTGACGGAATCAACCATAGAAGCAATTGAAACTATACAATCTCCACACATTTACATTGATACTGCAATCGAAAATGGAAATGTACAATTAGCTGAATATTATGCCAAAAAAGCTACAGATGAGGGTGATCAAGAAATGGCTGCAAATTACATGCATTGGGCTATAAAGGGAGGAAATAGAGAATTACTAAATCAATACGTTAGCATAAAAGGTAAGGAAGCAGCAACTCTTATTATTGAATTAATTAAGAATAATAAATATCGGCTGAGTGAATATTCTCATACTTCTTACGCCTACACTGGAGACCTAGTTTATGAGTACTATAATGCTCTCAGTAAAACTAGATCAAAAGAAGCTGCCATTTTTCTGATAAAAGAATTGTTCAACGATAATTTATCTTTACAAAGAAGAATGGAAGAAATTGCAGACAAAGATTCAAAAGAACCGATTTTGAGAGCTCTTGCTACGTTACCCAAGTCTTTCCAATCATCCGAAATGGTAGCTGCTCTTGTCGCAGAAATAGAAGATCATGCAGAAATTGAATTTCTCCTAGATATTTATGATGACCTCGATTTCAAAGAATTAATATCTCCCAATCCTTTTTTAGTAGAAAATGAGGATGATAAACTTGAAAATATCCGGAAATTTGTCCTTAAAAACACTGGACCTTACAGTGATTGTTACAAAAGATATCTACTGAAGAAAGACCCTGAAGGAATAAGGAAATTCATATTCAACCACGATTCAGGACTAAGACTAATGGGGATTTCTATGTGCAAATCTGAAAAACTTGATTATGAGATAAAAGAGTTTATATTTATGATGTCGTTTCTTGATTCTGAAGAATCTGTCAGATATAAAGCTGCAGAAATAGTAAAAGAAAGAGACATTTGTAAATCCTTAGAAATCGAGAAATTAGATGATATTATATTCCCACTAATGCCAGAGACTTGGCAACGTACCGAATCAGGTTATGAACGTGTTCAAACTAGAGATTTTAAAAATAGAGACGAATTTTTAAAACGGCTGATTGATTATGAAAATGAAAAATTCTTGCCAATAATTCTTGAATATGTCAAACCTGAATCGGATATTAATTCTAAATTAGATTCCTTTCTAAAGTCACTTGATAAAGATAATACATTTGATATTCTTCTTGAAATAGCACTAAAAAAAGCTCCTACTTATTGTTCCAGAAATGCCATCAGAAAAGCTTTTGTAATTGATAAAATTAAAACAAATAAGGAAATAATAAATGCTATTCAAATGAAAACAGGTACGGAAAGGACAAAACGCAAAAATTCCGTTAATAGAAGATTAATGTTTATAGATATTTTTGCAGAAAATGCCAGAATTAATGACTTACCTCAAATAGAAGAATTAATGAGAAAGGACAGAAGTCCTAGAGTAAAAAGGAAATTTGCTGAATTGATTATGAAATTAACTCATGCCTCTTAACATAGAAACGCCCATTACTCTCATTCCTTGATCTTCCCCAACTAGAAAACGCAGAAGATTTTTTCTTTCCTTGTCACCAATATCCAACCCATCGAGAAGATTAGAAATAGCTTCATTTGTTGCTGTCTTTTCATCCACACTTAGATCCACATCCAAACCCTTGGCAAGAGGTTCAATAGCCCTTACATCTCCTAATTTCCCTAAGGCATCTATAATCTCCTTAGACGTGCGCTTTTGCCAAGATCTAGTTATTGCAAAATTATGCTCTAACAATTCAATCAATGGAACCACGGAACGAACATCTCCAATAACTGCTAAAGAAATTACTGCTTTTTCTGCGATTTTATAATCATTTCCGAGTGAATTTATCAATATTCCAAGTGCTTGATCATTACCTATTTTTTCAAGAAGAGAAATTGCCATAAATTCCTTTTCAAAATTATGATTATAGCCATAACGCTTTGATATCATTTTTTCTAACACTATTGGTAAAACAGAGGATTTTACTTCGGATAAATTTATCTTAGATAAATTTTCCATAGCATTAATTTGAATTATTTTATTATTTTTTCTCAGCCCTTCAATCATAACATATACTGGATTTATTCCCTCTTTTTCTAGTTCTGCAAACATCTTTCCAAACCAATTTGTTTCCCAGATCCATGTCTGCTTTCTATGTTCAGCTTGCCAATACTTCTTTACAATTGATTTAGCCTCAGAAGACGCCATGAAAGTAAATACGGACTTAGCCAACGCCCGGATATCTTTATCATCATGGAAAAGACGAATAGAAAGAATTAGACCTAAAATATTAGAATTTTTACTTCCTTTAGCTAGGGATATTCCTTTTCTTATCTCTACCAAATCATTACTCTCTAATAATTTACGAAGAATCTCGGGAGAGGTGTCTTCGTTCATTCTAGGATTTTAAACTTCACATTCTGCAAGAGGTTTATCCTCTCTCGTACGAGTTATTATAGGAAATTCAAAACAAAGTTGTCCTTTCTTATTCCTGGCCTGCCTTGATTGGTATTCCAGTTCAACGGCGAACCAATCCTTTTCTTTCAATTCCTGTTTTTCTAGATTATAACCCTTTGAAGCCAATTCTTCAGTAATAATATCCATATTCTTCTCACCCAGACGCCCTCCACCAGCCCATCCACAGTCTACCAAAATCTTTTCACCTGTCAATAGACTATTCTCATATTGCGCCAATCTGAACCTTGCAAACCTAACTTCATGCTTGCCATTCCCTGGTGAGACCTCGGTGACAATGCAATCAGTCGTCTCAATAAACTTGTACTTGTATGCCCCTTTGCGTTTGGGCTTCCCATTCATCGTGAATGTTATCGTGTCATCTGGCCTACGCAGAATGTATCCTTCCCAATTCAATCTATGGGCCTCGTCAGACATTTCCTGGGTAAATGTCTCTATTTTGCGCTCTCCGAAAGCCACGGCCAACTCCAGCCTTTCAGTGAATGGCAGTTCCGTGATATCTCTTCCTTTCCAGAATATTATATCGAATATGTAATAATCAAACACATATCCTTCCTCTGCCAGTGTATCATATTTGTTTTGAGCCTTGGCCACAGTGGTCGTCTCGGTAGTGACGCCTTTCAGGGCCTTGGGGTCCTCTATACCATTACCATCAAAGGCTACCAATTCCCCAATGATAAGCGAATTTTTTGGAACACGGTTCAAATTCTTCACTATATCGGGAACTACTGAGACCAATTCGGTTATGGGTTTTATCCTTCTTGAATAAGCAACAAGTTCCTTTCCCGTGTTCTGGAGTAGAATACATACACCATTGTATTTTCTTTCTGCTATCCATGACCCGTCAAAGGGGTCATGTTTTGGTTTAAGCTTGTTTATCGGTTTGCATGGTGCAAAAGAACTGGGAAGAATTTCATGGACCACAGCAGCATGCCCGCTCAATGCACTTTCTAGGCTTTCAACATACCCTTCTTCTTTCTTCTTCCTAATCTTACGTTCATATTCTAATATTGCCTGTTCAGCATCAGATGTCTCATTGGATCTTCCTGTGTTCTTTCCAAGAATGGTTTCCTGAGTTACCTGTTTCTTACCATCTAAGCCTTCTTTAGAAGTCCACCACTCTGTAACAATCATATTGGCTTCAACTATAATAACCAAATGTTTTAGTCTACCTGTTTCGGCAAGTTGATAAAGAATCGTTTGCATAATTTAACCAGAAGTTCCCACTACAAATTGTTTAGTACAGCACTACGTGAATTAATTCCCCACCGTGAATTAATCTTATTATGATATAATAATATATTATTTAGCACCAAAAATGACTTATTTTCACAAAAAGACCTGGTTATTTTTTTTTTACGTAAAAAAAACCACTAAAGAATAAATAATAAATGTTAGGAGCCAAATGACTAATTATGGCTCAGGGACTTATTGACCAAGATGGTGACCAACTGGATGACCGTCTAGTCTCAGCAGTAGATGATGCCGCCGATTTGGATTTTTATAGTTTGTTAAACCGTGTAGAAAATGTTAGAATTGTTGGCTTACCTTCTGAAATTCTAGAAAAAATGCACCAAGATATTACTTATGAGCAGGATATTATTAAAGAGAAATTAGCTAAATTAGAAACTATACTCCATGCCAATCTAGTCAAAGGTAATGCTTCTTTTTATGAAGAGGCTAGAAAAGATTGTCGAAAATATTCAAAAATGTATGAGGATTTAGAAGATTATAGAAAGGTAATTTACGATGCAAGACAAGAAAAAATTGTTAGAGAAGGTGTAAGTGGGTATTTGGGTATTACTTTGGCCAATGCAATTGAAGGAACAATAATGGTTATGATTATAGCCATATTATCTTTGATGTCATATGATATCATTTATCTTGATCCAGTAAAAGATGCAGAGTTGAAAGCTCAAATATTCTGGATTGATTTTATGTTTTGTGTAGTATTTCTTATGGAATTTTATCTTAGATATAGCTTTGCGGAAAATAAAAGGTGGTTTGTTAGAAACAATTGGATTGACTTAGTAACCTCAATTCCAATTCCAGATGGTGGGGCTTTACGTTATGGCCGTACTCTTAGATTGGCTAGGCTTCTGAGAGTGGCTCGTTTACTTAGGGTACTTAGAATAATATTCTTTTTCTGGAAAGGATTTGATAAATTTTCCGAAGTAATGGATGTCAAATTAATGAAAAAATCATTCAAAGGAGTTTTGATTGTTATTGTTTTAGGCGCATATGCGATAATGCTTAAAGAAGGCGATAACGACCCTTCAATTAGTACATTTGCACAAAGCATGTGGTGGAGCTTCACAACTGTAGTTACAGGAGGTTTTGGTGATATTTATAATCCATTGACAACTGAAGGACGGCTTCTTACTGTTTTATTAATAATAGCTGGAATGATTTTAGCAGGAGTTTTCACAGCTACATTAACAACTCTAATGACAGGAGAAGAAAATGAAGAAATGAATGTAATGCAGCAAAACCTTGAAGATCGTTTCCAAAAATTAATAGAATCTCATAAAAAAGGTTCAGATGAAAGAAAACAAGGCGTTAAAGAAAGAAAAGATTTAGATGAAAAAATTGATGAAGGCATGAATAAAATATTTGAAAATCAAAAAGCATTGTCAACAAAATTAGAGAAATTAGAGAAAATATTAGACGAAAAGAAATTATAAAGGCTCAATAATACAGTATTATGTCTCTAACCACACTAGAAGATTATGTTAAGAGAGAAATATTCAAAACGGATAAAGAATTATTTGATTTCTGTCCTGCCTGTGATGAAACTGGAAATACTGTTGAAGCGTTAATGAAAGGTCTTTTTCATGAAGCTAAGAAACTTCAAAAAGAGCGTGATGAAATTTTGAAAATAAACAGAGCCGTGGCTAAAGATATTGAAAAATTGAAACGCTTAATCAATAGTATTGGTAATCTTAGTTGAAGGTATGCTACTTTTTTATAGCTCAGCAATAAACTACATATCATGGTATTAGCAAAGATTGCTGAAAATGTAAATAATAGTCCTAAAACTACAGTTGGTATTGTACTTTTTGTCACATTCTTAATGCTTACACAATTAATATTAAATCCTCAAGATGGAACCATAAGTCAATCCAGTTTTCTGCCTGATAATGAAGTTATTAGTGCATTAAACGATATTGGAGATAAATTTTCAACTGAATACCCAGTTGATACTTTAATTTATAGTAATGATAAAGACATTCTAAACTCTACAGTATTCGTTGAAATTCTGGAGATAGAAATCGCTCTGATAAGTAATGAACTGATTGCAAATAATTCGATGACGCCTTCGAATCCAAGTACGGATATATCTGCCATTCCCAATTATCTGGCACCTTTCGTTGGAGGAGACGCTTCAGATTTGGAGCAGTTGAAAGAAATCTATGCTAATACTACTGATCAGGAGATAAAGGACGCATTCGCCGCTGCAAAAGAGAATCCTATGTTGGCTGGCGCCGTCATAAATATTCTTGGAGAGTATGATGGGAATAACACTGCCAAAGCAACAAAGATTACTTACAAATTCGACAATAGCCAGAGAGAAGGTGAGGATACTGGTGCGGCCTTTGACCGTATGGTTGATGTTGAACTCGAAATGAATGATGTTGTTAAAGAAATGAAATTTGAAAGTATCGAGGCTTATGCATTGGGTCAAGCAGTTCTAGATAATGAAATCAACAATGCTTCTGATGAGAATACTAACAATCTCTTCATACTGGTAATCTTTCTGGTTATTGGTGTATTACTCGCTACCTTCCGTTCACCTACGGATGTTATCCTAACTATGTTTGCTCTGATGATGGCCATCATATGGTCTAACGGATTTGCAAATTTACTACAATTTGAACCAAGTTTCTTTGCCGTTATCGTACCTATTCTATTGGTTGGTCTGGGTGTTGATTATGGAATACATCTTGTTATGAGATATAGAGAAGAATTGGTCGAGGAATGGAATATAGAGAAGTCCAGTTCCTCCTCTATTGTATTC
>Ga0207992_1000481_pt1 | contig 20064 bp, 6 predicted proteins | sample ETN02SmetaG_FD_185788 | JGI IMG/M metagenome (GOLD analysis project Ga0207992, IMG submission 185788) | Marine microbial and viral communities from oxygen minimum zone, Eastern Pacific Ocean - ETNP2014F10-02SV255 (SPAdes) (version 2) | ecosystem: Environmental > Aquatic > Marine > Oceanic ...
AAATACAACAGCTTGTACAAAAATTTAACGCTAACCCTAAGTCTGTAACTGAAAATGAGTTTGCACTTATACAAGGTCATGTAGATATAGAGGGCGTCAACAACAACGCTTCGGTTGACCGTGGTGCGCAGCTTTCTGCGCCAAGTGTGGTTATTAATGAAATAATGTATAATCCCGCTATGCCTAATAATGCTGATGGGTCCTCTGACTATAGCGACGATCGAGAGTTTGTGGAGTTTCATAATACAACGGGAAGCGCCATAGATATGTCTGGTTGGTATTTTGGCCGAGGGGTTGTTGATACACTCCCATCTGGAACCTCTATTGCTGCTAATGGTTATTTAGTTTCCGCGCGAGATAGCGCAGCCTACTACGCAAAGTATGGAGTTTATCCAGATGTTTGTTGTTGGGATAGCGGCGCGCTAGGTAATAGCGGCGAACCCATTGTAATAAAAAACGCAAGTGGAGTGGTTGTTGATTCCGTTGATTACGAAGATGGAAACAGCACCACAGAAACAGGAAACGGTTGGTTGGGAAGCACAGATGGAACCGGCCCTTCTTTAGAAAGAGTTCATCCAAATTTAAATGGCGCTGCATCAACAAATTTAGCTTGGGGAGCATATTCTGGAACTGACTCTGCAGGAACTCCTGGCGCAAGAAACAGCACCTATCAAGATTTATTGGTAGAAGGTTTTGAGTCTGGGGCCAGCGGGTGGCAAATACTTTCCAATCCAAATAGCGGAAACACCCCATCCAACGTTGCGGGCATATCAACAACATCTAACGCCCACAGTGGAGCCAAAGTGTTTCGTTTTTCATCTTTTTCTTCGGCATCTTCTTATGGTGGCGATTACACGCAATATTTGATTTCACCTGAGCTAAGCGTTCAAAGTGGAGACTCATTGGCGTTCTGGTATAAAAAATATTATAGCTACGCAGAGACATTTGAGGTTGGTGTGTCCACCACAGATAGCTTGCCAGCATCATTTACGTTTGGGTCTAGCAACACAGCGTCTACCACCTACACAAGACACCAAGAAGATCTTTCAAGTTATGCTGGACAAAATGTTTTTGTAGCAATTAAATATACTGGTGTTTATGCTGGATATTTATATGTAGATGATTTTACAGGGCCAGCTATTGTATACCCTGCAACGCCAGTAGAATCTTTATCTGCTACATCTCTTGAGTTTGGTAAGGTACAAATGGGAAGCTCAAACACAGCGACCGTTTCTTTATCTAATGGCGGGACAGCTGATCTTGTATATACAGTTGCTTCAGATAATGCTAATTTTACGCTCAGTGCAGCGGGTGGAACAGTGGCTTGGTTAGACTCAGATGAGTTAACGGTTACCTATACCCCATCAGCGGCAGCGGCAGACACTGCAAATTTAGTGTTTACCCATAATGGCGCATCCAGCCCAGACACAGTAAGTCTTACGGGTGCTGGAACATACAGTATATTAGTAGAAGGGTTTGAAGGTGGCGCTTGGACAGGAAGCCCAGGGGCACCAACAGGGTGGTCTCAACTTGCAGTTGTGTCAGCCACAAGCTCTACAGCTAAATGGCACAGAAATGGGCCTTACACACCTGGTTCTACTGTGTATGCAGGAAATTATTCTGCTAAAGCATCGTACACTTATTTGGGCCATGAACACGTGTTGATAAGTCCAGCGCTAGAGCTGAGCAGCAGTACACACGCTCCTTTAGGGTACCAGTTGGAGTTCATGATCAGAGGCTATAGCTCTTCAGGTCTAGACGTGTATGTAGAAATCGACACAGCTTCTGCTACCGCAGGGGGTTCACCAGACTTTACCGGAACAGACACTTTATTCACGTTTATTGGTGGTTCCAGCACATTTACAAGTACGTGGTATGCTAATGAAGCGAGGTTAGGTTCTTATTCTGGTACATATCATATTGGTTTTAGAGTAGATGATGCTAACGGGTATTATGCCTATTTAGATGAGATTGAAGTAACACCAATACCACCACAACCAACGGTGGAGTTGGATGCAAATTCGTTTAAACTGATACCACAATTAGTTGGCGATAGCGTGACAACGCTGTTAACTATAGGGTCGAATACAGGTGGTGGAAACCTGGTGGTTTCCGGCATTACAAGCAGCAACCCAGAGATGGTTGTGGCGTTAACCACGATGGCTACAGGGGACACGGTTGTTCCTAATGGTAGTATTGATCTTGATGTCACGTGGGAACCAACCGCATTTGGAATGAAATCATCCACGGTTATTGTTACGCACAATGCGGCTAGTAGTCCTGACACACTTACCTTTATGGGAGAAGCCGGAAGGCAGTATGTGGATTTTGATGATCGTGAGTTTCCTTATGGTTGGGGCAATCTTGATTTAGACCCACCAGGAACGTATGAAACAGATTATTATGGTTACGCAGAAGGGCAAGGGTGGAGCATGTATTGGTCCTATCCACCAGGGTATGGCGGATATGGAGACGCCTACGCTCGTTCACATTTTAGTATAGATGGATCAAACGATTGGTTAATCACGGAAAAAGTGGTGCCAGTTGCTGGTGACTCCATGATATTTTATAGTAACTCTTCAACCTCCACACCGCAGGACACGTTGTTTGTGTATGCATCCTCAAGTAATGAGGTGATGTTAGACACTTCTGGAAATACGGTTGGAGCTCTTTTAGATAATGGAACGTTATTAGATACGGTGCTTTCACAAGGATATACCAATATTCGTTCAGCGTATTCGTTAGCTCAGTGGGTTGGCGACACTATATTTCTTGCTGTACAGCATAAAGGAAGCGTGGGAACAAACTACTATAGTTATCGTAAAGTAGATGATTTCATATTGCCACAAAAATGGGTAGATCCAAACCCGATATTGGCAGGTCTTCAAACTCTTGAGAATGTGGTAACTTTTCCAGGGATTTTTCCTGGTGAATCAACATCCTCAAGTGGTTCAGTGTGGAATGCTGGTGGATCAAACTTGGTAATTAGTGGCGTTGCTATTGATAACGCAGCGTTTACTATAACCCCTACAAGCGGAACGGTCTTGCCGGATAGTTCGATAACTTTTACAGGTACATATGCTCCAACTTCTTCGGGGGACGATACAGCACATGTGGTAATCACATCGAACGCTGCATCTTCGCCAGACACAGTTATGTTAACAGGTAGTGCTTTCGAAACTTCCGGTGGTCCAGATTTAGCTGGAAACACATGGGTAAGCAGTCGCAATGCAAATGGAACTGCGTTCGCATGGATCGACACTTCCGGGGCAGATGACACGGGAGCGTTGACAGGTGATGACACATATGGGATAATTGATTTACCGTTCCCTGTGCGTTTTTACGGATTGCCTTATACGGTGATTACCGCAAGCAGTAATGGGTTAATTGGTATGGGGCAAATTGCTTCGGCATCTGATTTTTCTAATGATCCAATCCCAAGCACAGTTACACCAAATAACTTTATTGCACCGATGTGGGATGATTTTAGTTTAGGTACCGGGACGTGGAGTTGGTCCAACCCTCCCCCTGGAGCAATCTATACAAAAACTGTTGGAACGGAGCCCAACAGAAAGTTTGCAGTAACTTTCTGGGATATGGTTCGATCTTTTTCTGATGGAACCGACTATTATAGTTGGCAGGTAGTTTTTGATGAAGCAACAGGAAATGTTGTGGTGCAATATCTAGACTTATTTGGTTCAGGTACTTCTGCTAATTATGGCGGAGGCGCAACCGTTGGTATAGAAAACTCAGATGGTACAGACGGATTAGAGGTTTCTTTAAATGGAAGCTATGCATTAGAAGATAGTTCAACTATAACATTTATACCTGGCCCAGCATTGGGAACAGGAATTAAAGGGGTAGTTGTTTCTACAGACGAATCACAAGTTGGTGCTGTAGAAGTTTGGGCGAACGGTGCCTTGTTAACAGAAACAGGACAAAACTCATTATTTGAGGTTCCTGGTTTTGAGACAAGCGACACCCTTGTTGGTAGCTACCTCACCACAAGCAGACCTTGGTGGGTATGGCCAGCGTCGCTCACAAACTATTATCATGCTACTGCAGGTGATCTTATTTGGAACGATAGCACTGGTGCGCTAGGCACAAACGTATTTATGCCTGCCGCAGGGACCCGCGCTTTAAAAGTGTACGGTCAGTTTGTTGCTGCAGAAAATTATACACAGATATATCAGCAGTATACAGCCCCCGAAGCAGGAACAGAGGTTAATGTGGGTGCTTGGGCTATGCACGCAGAAGACAATAAGTTAACCGGAGGAAACGGCTTTTTTGTGTCGATAATTTGGTTAACATCTGCTTTTGATTGGATTTACCAAACGCAGTCTGATTGGATAATCGCAGATCATGAAACAGATGTATGGCATTATGTTGAAGCGAACAGTGTGGCGCCAGAGGGAGCAGGCGTTATGCAGGTTACCTTAACATATTATCAAGATGCGGCTTATTCAAGCGGTTCTATATATATAGATGAGACAAGATCAAGTCTCAACCCGGGTCATTATTCGTATTATGGAGCACCAGAAGGCGACTATGATGTTGAGTTCGCAAAAGAAGGGTTTAATAGCTCTTTCTATTCAGTTACTGTTGTTGCAAACGATACTATAGAGCTCAACGCCATGATTACACCAGAGGCGTTGGTAGATTATAATAGCGGATTTGAAGCGGGTGATGACTTAGGTAGTTCGCACGCAGAAAATGAAGGTGGAGATTTGTTTGAAGTTCTAGATAGTTTACACCTTGTTCTTTCGGACTCTGTTGGTGTAGATAGTACAGGAGCCACCGTATATGATACTACAGAATATGAAATTGACCCATGGTGGGAAGATGGAATGTTGGTCTATCCAGGTAGTGGAAGAGATGTGTATGAAGATGATGCGGTAGCTATGTGGGTTGCCGGAGAAACATTTGACGCATCCAGTTATATGGAAGGTGGCGGATATGTTAACATGTCTTGGAGAGCGAACTTTGAAACAGAAGAAGACTATGATTATTTCTATGTTGGTTTGATGTTAGAAGATAGTTCGGTTATCTGGGACGAAGAAAACGGTGCTCTTTCTGGAGCATCCACTGGTTGGGATTACTTTGCAACAGATGTAACCTGGGTAAGCGCACTTGTTGGTGCGGAATCCGTGACGCCTGTTGTGATGTTTGTTTCCGATGCCTCCACAACCGATGGATGGGGTGGTGCGTTTGATGAGATAGAAGTTTCAGGAAACCCTTATTTCTTGGCTGGCCCAGGTCATTTAGAAGCGGGAAGTTTTGGTACAACCGTTCCTGTGCACTGGGAAGGCCCAGCGTCATCCGGCCGCGCAACATATAATTTGCGTCGTTTTAATGTCCGCGATATGGATAACCTAAGAATGCCAACAATGGAAGCGAATGGCACTTCTTTTGTGTTATCTAAAGGCCAAAGAGATTTTGAGTCTCTACAAATAGAGGTTGATTATGATAATTCATCTCTACCGCGCGATGTGTTGTCTTACACTCTTCATCGTAGAGCGTGGTCTGATGGTATGATTGGTGAATGGGAAGTGATTTCCGACACCTTAATGGCAACACATTATGAAGATTCAGATGTAGAAGAAGGTAGTTATTATGATTACCGTGTATCTTTAATGTATGATGAGGGTCCTGCTGATTGGGAGTCCAATGAAGCACAAGCACATGTTGGTGTGCCAAATGTTGTGTTGATGGATTCTGTTATGATGGAGGATTTTTATCCAGACCTTGGTGGTTGGACGGTTCATACGACCGACTCTACTGTTACATGGGTTATTGGTGATTCAGCAGATTATGATTCGTTAAGTGAAGCATATGATGTGCCACCTGATTTTGATAGCTCGTTTGCGTTTGTGGTAGGGGCTGGACAAAACACTGATCAACCCTATGGAACAGGTGAAATTTTGGGAACCGTTGTGTTAATGAGCCCGTTTATGGATTGGAGTTGGCATGAGTCTGGTCTTGTAAGTTTGGATGTCTGGCATGACACCCCATCTTCCTGGAACGACTATTATGGTAGCGCCAAGCTGATGGTACGGTCGCAGATGGAAGAATGGCACGAAGTGGTTGATCTTTCGTATGACCATTATGCCCAATTTGACCCAGAGTTGGTAGATGTAGGCCCCATGGTTGGTGGAAGAGACCGTGTACAGTTTGCATTGGTGTGGGATTATCCTGAGTACTATGGTGGTGATTATAGTGGTTTAGCTATGGATAATTTTGAACTACACCTTGTGGATGGTCCTGACGCCCTAACGTTTACAAGCTCCACAGAAAGTGTTTCGCTCTTTTGGGAGGCTACGGATGGAAGAAGGGCAAGTGAGTACCCTGCGTTAATGTCTCAAGAGGAAAAAGAAGCACAAACACAGCTTCTGCAAAGTGGAATAGGTAAAACCATATCGGGTTCTCTAATATTGGGAAGATCTGTAGATGGCTCTGGGGATGTTCGTAATAACAATAGAGAGCTTGGTGACAACATGGCTGAGCCCTATGAGTTCATACTGGATGGCGATACGCTTCTTACAGGAACAACAGTTGGGTTTATCAACGATTACGATGCAATATGTCCTTATTCTGGAAGCACATCACCAGATGTGGTCTACAAAATGACACTACCAGACAGTCTTAATGGTCTTATTATCGAATTGTGTGATAGTTGGTATGATACGAAAGTATATGTGTATAGCGCTGCTGACTTAGCGGACGGAGATACAACCAACATTGCTTGTAATGATGATTATTGCTCAAGTGATTCTTCTTTATACACCTCTTATCTAGAGATGGGTAGTATGATGGCAGAAGAAGGCGGTGTTAGCGCCGGCGACTACTATATTGTAGTTGATGGGTATGGTAACGCTGAGGGAACATATTGGATGGAAGTTTCGGAAATGATTCCTCCTCCAAATATGATGTATAATGTGTGGAAAGATGGAATTCCGCTAGTAACGGAGCTACCTGACACCACATTAAGTCATACCGATTATAATGTGTCCCTGATAGAGTCTGAGTACACAGTTAACGCAAGCCGATTAATGTCCTTATCTGTACCGGGCGAAATTGGTCTTGATGTTGCGTATGTACACTCAGAGCATTCTAATTCCGTGTTTGCAGCAAAAGTAAACATGGAGCCAGGTGCGTTTAATCTTGTGACGCCAGCCGATCAAGCATCCTTAGTAATTACGGAGGACAATATTGGTGGTAATCAGATATTTGCATGGTCCCAGTCTGTGGATCCAAACGGTTCGGAGATTACATATCATATTACCTGGCAAACAGAAACAGATACAGGAACATTTGAGATCTGGGACGATACAACTGGTACTGCTATACTTGTTGCTGTGGAAGATATTGCTGGTATTATGACTGGATTAGCAAGTGCAACCGGTGAATATATTGCTGATTTTACATGGACAGTATATGCAGATGATGGCTATGATGAGGTAGAGGCAAGCAATGGTCCACGCACGATAACTGTTGATGTGGGTTGGTATCTTGGAATTGGTGATGAAGCAGCGGTACCTGGTGTATTTGCTCTGCATCAAAACTATCCAAACCCGTTTAATCCGGTTACAACGATACGCTATGATGTTCCAGAGCAGTCTCATGTTACCATGGAGATTTATAATCTTCTAGGACAGAGAGTGGCTTCACTTGTAAATGGAATACAAGAACCGGGGTATCATGCTGTGTTGTGGAATGGAACCAATATGAATGGTTCGGCAATGTCATCTGGAATGTATTTTTATCACATACAAGCAGGGGACTTCCGAGCGGTTAAAAAACTAATCTTGGTGAAATAAAATCAAGCTTAGTATATAGGTATTAATAAAAAGGCGAAGCGTAAAATACTTCGCCTTTTTATTATCTATTATGTTTTTATAAATTGCTATCAATCTAGGGGGAAAATAATGAAAATATTTAAACCGTTTTTACTTTATACTGTTCTTGCTATATCTAGCGCACTATACTCTCAATCAAGCGTGGTGGTCTGTCCACCAAGCAATTTTACAGCTACAGCTGCAATTGGAAGCGCGCATTTATCTTGGCAAAACCCAGGAACATACTATGGCACTCAAGAGATAAGCGCGGGAGACACTTCGTACTTTACAGGAACAGTAGATAATATAGCGGGTGAATTAACTGAGCACAGTAGAATTCGATCGGTATATGAAGAGGTTGGTTGGGCAACGTTTGATATTTCTACTCTTCCCCCAGGACAAGAACCTATATCAGTAGAATTTAATTTTTATGTATATGAAACCAATTGGCCATACTGGTCCGTTACACCTGTTTCTTCAAACCCTATTACAGCGGACCCTCAAGCGTTATACCAGGATATTATAGAGGGGTACTCTTCTTTTGGAGAATCTGACTATGGAACCTTTGAAGAGTCTTCTGGTTTTAGCGCAGGTTCTTATTCCTACCCGCTAATCGGAAGTGTATTAGATGATATTGCCAGCGCGGCAGACACATCTAGCTGGTTTACGATTGGAATCGTAGATTATGATTTTGTTTCGAGCGGGGAATATTATATCTCTCTTCATGGTTGGTCAGAGCTTTACCCGCCAACATTAACCGTAACCTATGGAGATGGGCAGCGCTTTGTAACGCCCGCAGTTCCAGCGCCAGGTATCAGTAGCGCAGATGTTGCAGAATATAAAAATAATGTGTTAAACGGTGAACAGGAAGAACATGAAGCACAAAAACACGAAGTAAACATAGAATTAAATGAACGAACAGAGGATGATTGTAGCTCTGCTTGGAAGTATTATGTTTTTATGGATGGTGACACAATTGCATATACCGGCAACAGAGAATTAACCGTGAACAACTTAACCCTTGGTCAGGAATATTGTTTTTATGCTATCGCTGAATTTAGAGAGCTTGATTCATTGGGTGTTCTTGTAGAAACCTCGTATTCTGCCCCTTCCGATACTTCTTGTACAAGCCCTGTTCAGTTTCTTTTGTGTCCACCGGAGGAGTTTAGTAGTATACATACATATTCAACGATTGAACTGCTTTGGTCGGCGGCCTTTAGCGGTGGTCATGTAGAACAATGGGGTGCATCATGGAGCATGATTCCTTTAGCAGATTATATTGGTGTTAAAGCTGTTGCTGCTGGCGAACAGCACATCGCCTATTTACACAGTGATAGCACAGTAAGTATTCACCCTGTAGGAGGCTGGTTACAACCAGGTCCGGCAATTAACCACGATGTGGTTCAGGTTGCGGCAGGGCTTAATTTTACAATAGCCCTTAGAGCCGATGGCACGGTTTTTGGGTATGGTCAAAGCGCAGATGGACAAGGAGATCCACCAGATGGGCTGGATAGTGTGGTTGCCATATCTGCTGGATGGAGGCACTCACTGGCGTTGTTAGAAGATAGCACAGTGGTTGCCTGGGGATACAATTATAACGGACAGATAGATGTACCAGACACGCTTGAAGGCGTGGTTGCTGTCTCTGCTGGTTATGTTCATTCTTTGGTTTTATTATCTGATGGTACTGTTGTGGAATGGGGTGCAAGCGGATGGGGCGAAGAGCAAGACTCCATTGGCAATAGCTTAACGAATGTAATTGCCATATCTGCTGGAAGAGACCACAACCTTGCCCTTTTGGCTGATGGTACAGCTGCCGTCTGGGGTAGTAATATATCTGGATATGACCTTGCGCCACCTGAAGATTTAGAAGGCGTGGTTGATATTGCAGCAGGGTACTACCACAATGTGGCTCTTAAAAATGATGGTACAGTTGTTGCGTGGGGACAAAATGATTATGAGCAAACAGCTCCACAACCATTTGATGATGTGCTTCGAGTAGATGCAGGTTATAATTATAATGTAGCACTACGAGCAGATGTCGGAGCAGATTGTGGGGGTTTTCTTGGGTATACAATATTGCAAGATGGGGACTCCATTGCTACGACCCAGGAGCGCGGGTATAGTATAGTAGATGCAGAATGGGACCAAGAATATTGTTATAATGTCCTGTCTAGATATTCTCAAGGAAATTCTTCTTTATCCGATACGATATGTACATCGCTCATCACCCCCGGGTTCTGCCCACCTAATTATTTTATAGCAGACTCTGATTATGACAATGTGTATTTAGACTGGGCTGCATCCCAAGGAGATTTTTGTGGTACGTTTCTAGGGTACACAGTGTATCAGGATGATGTTCCTATCGATACGCTTCTCAGCTCAGCTTATGAAATATCAAATCTATCGTATGATACGGATTATTGTTTTTACGTTACGGCGTTATATGCAGAAGGGGAATCTGTTCCCACAGACACGATATGTATTTCGAGGGTAACACCTCAACTATGTCTCCCAGATAGTGTAGATGTAGAGCCTGGCGATAATGAAGTATTGGTGTCATGGGAAGCTCCTTACAGCGCGTTAACATCTCCAGGATTAGAGATAAACGACAAGCGATTGATTGAAACGGAAATGAGTAGATCAGAAATAACATCGCAGGATAATATAGATGATAATTGTGGTTCATTTTTAGGTTATCATATTTATGTAAATGGTGATAGCGCTGCGTTTGTTGCTGATAGCGCAACTCATGTTATTGTGACCGGGTTAGATAACGGCGAAGAACAATGCATTACTATGTCTACAGTATATGTACAGGGCGAATCCCCACAATCCGATGCAATATGCGTTATTCCTTATGCGGTGAGCAGAGATCACAATACCGAGATATTAAAAACAACAATTACAAACGAAGGAAACATTGGGTATACCAATGCCCGCACATCTCCAGACTCACTTGAAATCGATTCAGTCGGACTTGGTTTTGTATATGTAAATAATAATTATTTATATGAAGCAGGGTTGATGCTAGGTACGGGTGTAGATCATATTTCGGATTGTATACGTAATGATACAGATGGATGGACACAAGATGATGATTTTGTTGAAACAGAAGGCACATATCTGCACGTGGACACTTCTCACGCACTTGCAAATGAGGTTGGGGTGGTTTCTCTTCGTGACAGCAACGCTGAAAACCCTCTAGGTGTTCGTGTTGAACAAAGAAGTTATGCAGATGGTTCGTTTGAATTGCGAAATGGAACAATTTTTCATTATACAATAGTAAATGATGGAAATGCAGATCTAACGAATTTCTATGCAGGCCTATTTTTTGATTGGGACATAGCAAACAAAGATAACAACAGTTCTCACTATAGCGCTGACTATAGAATGGTATATGCTCAAGACCAAGAAGGAAACCCATCTCATTTTGCAGGGCTGGTCATGCTGAACCAGGGCTTGGGTATGAACATGCGCTCTTTAAATAATTATAGCGATGGTATTTACTTGTATTCTAATGAAGATAAGTGGTCTCATATGACATCAGGTGTAGATGAAGAATCGGTTTTTAGCGCAGATGTGTCTAGTTATGTAGGTGTGGGTCCAGTAGATATTGCACATGGCGATTCTATATCATTTGGTATTGCTACTATTGCTGCAAGCAGTATTTATGAATTAGAATATGTAGCTGGGGAGATGCACACATTTTGGGAAACGAATTTTCCTGAAGAGTTAAGCGCGCAGGATGAGGCTGTGTTGCCAATTGAATTTGCAATGCATCAAAATTATCCAAACCCCTTTAATCCGGTTACCAGCATACGGTATGACATACCAAGCACATCGAATGTTCGTATTTCCGTGTATAGTTTATTGGGTCAAAAAGTTAAAACGTTAACAAATAGCATGCATCAGCCCGGGTTTTACTCCGCGCAGTGGAATGGTACAAACGACATGGGTTCAGCCGTTTCATCTGGTGTATATATTTGTAAGATTAACGCTGGTAATTATACATCCATTAAAAAAATGATATTGATGAAGTAGATTATATATTAGGGCGATAAATTATTCATTATGAAAAAGTTTGTTTATCGCCCACACATATATATAATAATATTTCTATTTTCATTTTGTGTTCCCACTTTTGTATATGCATATCTCGGGACCTCCGGAAGAGTATTTGTAAACACAAATAACGACACGGTTCAGTTGCGTGGTTTTGGCTTAGGGGGGTGGCTTGTACAAGAAGGGTATATGTGGAACACAAGCGGGTTTTATGGATCTACATCCGTAATTGAACAAAAACTTGTTGAGTTAGTAGGGGATAGCTCCGCGCAAGCTTTTTATCAAAATTACTATTCATCCTATGTTACGGAATCAGACATTGCTCAGTTAGCAGAGTGGGGGTTTAATTCCTTGCGACTTCCTTTTCACTATAAGTTTTTTTCTACAGATACAGGTGTGTTTATTAATGATGGTTTCGATATTATTGACCCATTATTGCAGTGGTGTTCCACGTATGGAATATATATTATTTTAGATATGCACTGCGCACCGGGGGGTCAAAATAGAAATGATTTTTCAGACGGTAATGGAGAAGAGGCGGGGCTATGGGTTCATGAATATAACCGCGACTGGACAAAAGCTATTTGGAAATATATTGCTGACTACTATTCGGAGGCTGAATGGATCGGCGGGTATGATTTAATTAATGAACCTGTGCTTGAAGCAGGATTTTCATCATTAGATCTTCGACAGTTTTATATAGATATTATCGACTCTATTCGCGTTGTGGATCAAAACCACATTGTTTTTATTGAGGGGAATTGGTATGGAAATGACTTTGCGAACCTCACCCCTCCGTTTGATGATAATATGTCATATAGCTTTCATCATTATGTAGGTCCTAGCACACAAACATCTTGGGTTGGTCAGTATACCAGCATGAGTGAAACATATGATGTTCCTTTGTGGGTTGGTGAGGTTGGCGAAAACTCTAATCATTGGGCATATCATAAAATTAAACTATTTGAACAACACAACATTGGTTGGAGTTGGTGGAACTACAAACACAATGGTAGTATTTCTGTTTTAATGAGAGTAGAGGAGCCGGATGGCTATAATTCCATATTAAAATACTGGAACAACCTTGGGCCAAAGCCATCAAAAACAAATGCAGAAAATGGGCTACAAGAACTAATTGCGGCCTATCAATTTGAAAACTGTGTTTCCAATAAAGGTTTATTAGCAGCGTTTAATGATTCAAGTTTTTCTACAACGCCCAAGCCTTTTAAAGAGCATCATATTCCAGGATCTCTTGCTGTTGTTGAATATGATATAGGCCTACATGGGGTGTCATATGAAGATGAAGTTTTTGAGGACCCAGACAAGTTTGGAGGCAACTCCCAATCGTGGAATACAGGTTGGACCTATCGAAATGATGGTGTAGACATTCAACGAAGCACAGATAATATTGGCGCAGAGTACAATATAGGTTGGACGAATGTTGGTGATTGGACTGGATATACTATTCAGGCTGATTCTTCAGGAAACTATACGGTTAGCATACGAGTGTCTTCTAATGTTAGCGGTGGAAAACTTCGTTTGGTGTACAATGATGAAACCATAGGTCAAGTTGTTACTGTTCCCAATACAGGGGGGTGGCAAGACTGGAAGTATGTTTTTGTTGGAGAACATTATATTGATGCAGGTGATGGGTATTTACAACTACAAGTTGTGGATGTAGAGTTTAATGTAAAAGATATCAACTTTGTGTATCTAGGTAAACCGGAAGTTGCGGATGACCGCTATGGCAACTATCCTAATCCATTTACATATGAAACAACAATATATTTAAGTATACCAAGCAAAACAGATGGGACACTAACTGTTTACAACTATAAAGGACAGCTTGTTAAACGATTATTTAGCGGAGAGTTTTCTCCGGGAAATATGGAAATAACATGGAATGGGAACAACCATCAGTATAAGGCTACTGGTTCCGGAGTATATATTTATCAATTAAAGACCGACATAGTAACGAAGTCTGGAAAAATGCTATTAATTAAATAAGGTAAATTTTATTTCAATAGTATAATTTTTTGGGCCTGGCGATACCCATTAGATGTAACAACACAGTAATATATACCGGATGGAACGACTTGATTGTTGTAGTTAAACCCATCCCAAGCAATAGCATAGTCACCAGGGTTTTTAAGTTCATTCACTAGCGTATTAATATGTTTTCCAGATACATCAAATATGGAAACATCTATTTTTCTTGTTTGTTGTGTTTGATATTGTATTATAGTATTTGCATTAAAAGGATTTGGATAGGCAGGGTGAACGATGATCTCTTTTGGCATTGCAACCAAGTTGTTATCATTGATACTACCCAGCTGCTGAGTATTTATAAATCGAATCGCGTCAAACGCAACGCTGGAACCAGCAGACTCTAACCCCACCGCATCTCGTAAAATAATCGCACAATTTGAACCGGATCGCAAATTAACTGTGGCAATCGTATTAAAATTACCTGGATTATTTGTCTGATCAACAGTGATAATATTTTTTGTATTAATACCGCTAGTGTCTTTTATAATAATTTCATATTGAGCAGCGGTGGATAAATCTGGAATATCTGGTACAAATACATCAATATGGTACTCCCCGCTGTCCGCAAGTTCCGGAACCCATATTGCATAATGAGCACTGCTTTGTTCATCGGTAGAAACTGGAACAGTCCAAGAGTCATCATTATACCCAGTGTTCTGATAGGTCCAGTTTGGTCCATAAAAGCGCTGAAAGGCAACATCCCCATCATCTATAATCCAGCTCGATCTCCAGAGCCATTTATTTTCAAAACCCCTTAAACCAATAATCGGATCATCATAGTCACCCCACCAACCATATGGATCCACAACCCAGGGAAGTTGTTGATCAAAGAAGTAATTCTCTTTTCGTATCTCGAAGTGTAAATGAGGGGAGGTTGCACAGCCTGTCATCCCATTAAACCCAATAGTGTCTCCTGCAGCAACCGTTTCACCCACCGCAACATTTAGCGGGGGGTTTAGGTGTAGATAACAAGAAAAGTAATCATTGTAGTGATAAATAATAATAATACCAGTGTCTCCATTTGGATCTATACCCCCAGGACAAGGGTCTGCCCCAGGAGAAAATGAAGACCAAACAACATAGCCATCAGCAGCAGCAAGAATAGGGGTGTTAATTGGCATATGATAATCATTTCCGGCGTGGCCATCATAACAAGAAACACCAGCAGGACAATTGAAAGCCACAATGTTATCTGTAAAAATACGACCATCAAACCTTGCGTTGACACCATTGGGGGTTTGTGTTGGAAAGTTATGATCCGTATGGTGTCGGATGGGGTACTGTTGAAAATCGGGAGATGCGTATGGTAATGATTCTAAAAAGGGGCTTTGGGCAACAATTGTAGTAGCAAGCGTTATTGCGAAAAATAAACATGGATGTTTAACTATATTCATGATTAATTACTTGGATAATGTAAATTAAAAGCACAAATAGTATAAACCTGATATTTTCTTAGCATTTAGAGGAGAAGCTCAATGAGAATATATATTAATACACTCATTATTTCTTTAAGCTTTACATTAATTATAGGAGCAGAAGTAGACAGCTCTTTTTCAGTAAAGTGGACAGATTTACCATGGGGGAGCGGAGGCATCCATCCAGATGGACCACCCTGGAGCATGGTCGGCCCATATGACTTTGATAATGATGGATTTGGTGATTTTATAGTTACAAGTAGTTATACCGGCACCTTTTGTAATGGAGTATATCATTTCGAAGCGACAGAAGATGACACTATTGCTCTACAGTGGTATTACTATTTTGGCGATCTAAGCTGTTCTTTTGATAATTATTCTAGCGTTACAGTTGGAGATGTGGATGGGGATAGTATACCAGAAATTTTAGTGTTAGCAGATACAGAACCAGGAACCCCTGGCGGTCACGGATTGCAAATCTTTGAATGGAATACAGATTCCCTTTTATTTCCTTTTATGCCAACAACTACTTGGGATATGGGTTTGGACAGCGTTTGGGAAGCTGGACAGATAGTAGCAGCTGAATTAGATGGTGACGAAAACCAAGAGGTTATTGTGTCCATAATGAACGGACCATGGGGAACAGCTGGTAGTAGTCATTTTATGATATTTGAATTAGAAAATGGAGATCTAGATTCCGCATCGTGGCATATAGAGTATACAGACCCCATAACAACAAACTGGAGCGGCTATAATATTTATGTGAACGATTTAGATCAGGATGGGCTTATGGAAATTTATACCATAGCCTATGAGTACTATCGTCTGATTATTTATGAAAACATTGGATCGGAAGATTTATACGCTTATCAAACAGATTTTTATATTAGCAATGAAGTAAATGAGCGGGGCAATCAAAGTATTGTTATGGCAAATTTCGATGAAAACAACACCAATGAATTATATGCTGTTACCTCTGGTACAAATACATTAACAGGAGAATTGTTAACCCCTGGTTATTTTTATGCAATTGAAGGGAGCGACAACGTAAGTCAGCTGACATTTTCAAACTTTCATTATTTGAATCATTACCAGGGAGGCTTAAGACAAATAAATACAGGAGATGCCGATGGAGACGGGAAGCCAAACCTATACCTGGCGGGTCATTATAATGAAGCTGTATATGATTGGGAGTTTATTGGAGATGACCCTTTGTCCGATTCAAGCTTTATTGAACATATAATTTTTATGGATGATACAACCGATGATTTTACAAGCGGCACAGATCAAGGGAAGGTTCGAGTAGCAAAGCTGTTTGCAGGAGATATTGATAATGATAACTATGGAGATATTGTGTTTACTTCTGCGGGGCTTGGGTCTGATAAACCACATATTTATTTTCTCGAACATGATGGATCTACTGAGCTTGCAGTTGACAATATAGAAGCTACTCTTCCTAAAAAACCCTCATTAGATCAAAACTATCCAAACCCATTTAACCCTCAAACGCAATTTCATTATTCGCTTCGTAACACAGAAAACATTTATTTAGCTATATATGATTTATTGGGTAGAGAAGTGTTTACAATACATCGTGGATTACAGCGGGCTGGAAATCACAATGTTCAATGGACCGGGGTAGATAACACAGGAAACCTTGTTCCAAGTGGGATTTATTTTTGTCGCCTAACAAGCGAAAGAGATGTTTTAACAAAAAAAATGATTCTTAATCGTTAGTATCTCGTAAACAGGTGTATTTTATATAAACACTATTCAATTAATCTTTGGAATAGATTTATGGTTTGGATCAAACGCCTAGCATTTTTCCCCGTATTTTTTTATTTGTCGTGTTCATCGGAAATAAAAAACAATGGGAATGTTTTTGTTATTGTGACATATGATGATGTTACTGATTGGGATCCTGCAACAGCATTTTCACTAGAGGTGCTACCCATGTCAAACATATATGAACCATTGTTGTGGTTTGATGCTTCTGGTGATGATCATAAAATGATACCAGCCCTTGCAACGGATTACACAAAATCTGAAGACGGTCTTATTTGGACATTTAAATTAAGAGAAAATGTATATTTCCACGATGGTCAGTATTTTGATGCTGAGGCAGTAAAGTATGTGGTGGATAGAAATAAATCGCTTTATCGGGGAGCAAGCTATATATGGTCCAACGTAAAAGAAGTTCGGGCAGATGACAAACACCGCGTTACATTTATTTTAGATAAGGCGGTGCCTTTAGATAGAATTGTAAGCTCTCAATATGGAGCGTGGATGTATTCACCCGCAATAAAGAATATGTCTGCAGATTCTATTGCAATGGGGCATGTTGCAGGAACCGGACCGTATATGTTTAATAGTTGGCAGAGAAACCATCAAATCGAACTTGTTCGTAATGGCAAGTATTGGGGCGGGTGGGAACAGCCTTATTATTTTGAAACCATACAAATTCGGGTTGTATCGGAATCCTCAACAAGATTACAAATGATTGAGAGTGGTCTCGCGGATTATGCTGTATTGATACCAAACCAACTCTTGGATAAACTAAAAGACTCAGATGATGTTAACGTTTCCTTTTTCCCCGCATGGATCAACCATTTTTATCTGTTAAACACAAAGAAACACCCCACAGATAATGTTTTTATTCGCAGAGCAATTGCAGCGGCTTTCGACCGAAAGAAAATCAATCAATATGTTTATCGCGATCTAGGACGTGAGCCAACCGGGTTAATTCCATCAAACACGCCCCTGTTTGTTGCTCCGGACAGTCTTATAAATTTTGATTTAGTGATGGCTGAGAACTATATACAACAATCAGGTTTATCCAATAAAGAAATCAATGTTGATATTTCATATGTTTCTACCTCTGAAGAGTATCGATTAACAGCACTAACATTATTTGATAACCTGAGAAAGATTGGTATCAACACAAAGCTTGAACCGGGGTTGTGGTCAAGAAATTGGGAAAAAGCAAAAAACATACAGACGGCGCCAAACATTATATCTATGGCCTGGTGGCCAACGTATGCGTCGCCATCTGATTGGTTTTTTGGTTTATACGAAACCCAGGAAAATCCATTATTTAATTTGTCTTATTATAGCAACCCAGAAGTAGATTCATTAATCACTATCGCCTGGGAGCAAGAGGTCACACACCCGCACATATCAAAACAACACTATAAAACAATTCAAGAAAAACTGATCGATGATTGTGTAGTTATTCCAGCATCAGATCTGAATGTTCAATCAGTTTATAGATCAGACATCCACGGACTTAGAGCAAACCCAGCTTACTCAACGCTTTTAGTTTATAATTTGGTAAGAAAAAATGATTAATTATTTTCTCCAGAGGTTGCTGATGATGGCTGCAGTAATTTTTGCTGTTGTAACAATCACTTTTTTCATTGCGCACTGGCTTCCTGGTGACCCAACGGCACTATGGGTAGGTTCACACCCTACAGAGGAACAATTAGAAACCGCAAGAAAGACCCTTGGTTTAGATAAGTCTTTAGGCAAACAATATATTAGCTATATATTAAATATTTTCCACGGCGACCTGGGAATATCATTACGAACCAAGCAACCAATAACGACAGAACTCTCCACTCGTTTTGCAGCAACATTTGAACTAGTAAGTGTTTCCATGTTATTATCTATTATAATTGCTTTTCCATTAGGATTTATTGCTGCCTTGAGAAACAATTCACGGATTGATCTTTTTATACGAGGACTTGGCTATGTGGGGCTTGCCATACCCGTGTTTTGGTTGGGGATGATTCTTCAAATTATATTTTTTGGCTGGATCGGCTGGTTTCCTTTGCAGAGCAGGTTTTCAACTGATATATATATGAATGCCGATTTAATTATAAACACAGGGTTTATATTATTTGATACACTTATTTCTGGTGAGTGGGCTTTATTTACAAATGCAGTTCATTATATATCATTACCGGTTATAACGATGAGCGTAGCGGTTGTGGGAATAATCATTAGAATATCAAAATCTTCTTTAATGGATACAATGAAAGAACCCTTTTTTACTACTTTATTATCGTTTGGCTTTACTCCGAAAGAAGCTGTTATGAGTTCTGCTTATAAGAATACCCTAGTCCCTGTTTCAACTATTGTGGGGCTAAGCTATGGAATGATGCTTGGTGGAACATTTCTTATTGAATCAGTTTTTGATTGGCCGGGCCTTGGTCAATTTGGGGTTTTATCTATATTAACGGGTGACTTCCCAGCAATTGTTGGATTAACATTAATTTATTCCACTAGTTATGTACTAATAAATTTTTTGATTGATATGTTGTACATAATTATTGATCCCAGAACGATGTAAGACCATGAATAATTTTTTCATATTTGCTAAGCATAAAAAGACAACGACAGTTTCTTTATTGTTTTTATCTACAATTATTTTACTAGCAGTGTTCATTCCATTCGTATCTCCCTATTCTGATGATTTAAATGGCGCAGTACATCTTGAAATAAATAATCAAGCACCATCTCTAGCGCATTTTTTTGGAACAGATGCTGCTGGTAGAGATATGTTTACACTAACTATCCGAGGGGCTATGATATCCATTCGGGTTGCTGTTGGTGTGGTGTTTATGTCAGTTGTGTTGGGGGTTCCCTTGGGATTTGTAGCTGGTATATCTGGAAAAAGGTTAGATGAATTTATTATGAGA
>Ga0207992_1000490_pt1 | contig 19847 bp, 17 predicted proteins | sample ETN02SmetaG_FD_185788 | JGI IMG/M metagenome (GOLD analysis project Ga0207992, IMG submission 185788) | Marine microbial and viral communities from oxygen minimum zone, Eastern Pacific Ocean - ETNP2014F10-02SV255 (SPAdes) (version 2) | ecosystem: Environmental > Aquatic > Marine > Oceanic ...
TCCGGAGTTTCCCTGGCTGACGACTGCCCAACTGGTCGAGTTTGTGTCGCTGCTGTCATCGGGGATGTCAACGTAATTGCTTGAGCCGCTGTATTCCGTATCCTGATCATAGTCCATCCCCCATGACTCCCCAACCGAGAGTGGGAAGTCGTAGTTCTCCAAGGGGGGGTCGAATGTGTTGTCCACGCTCAGCTCACCGATATCCTGCCTAAGCCATGAGGCGCAACCGAAGAAGAGCGGGTCGAAATATACGTCAATCGTGACATCCTGAGAATAAGTGGCCAAGTCCGATACACGGACGATCTCCGTAGTCTGCATATCCACGTATAGGCAACCGCTGGTCCCGTCTATCTCTATGGCGCCGTCTGACTCGTATGCCCCTATTGACTCGACTTCGTAGACTAGTGTCTCATTTCCAGCGATATCGTACAAATAGATGTCCGATACTGTCCTATCTAACGACCCCTCTAGAGTCTCGACATTCGAGGAGACTCCGGATTCTGCCACGAAATCAGCCACATCCAGGTATCCGTCGTACATCCAGTTGTCGTTGATCCTCCAGTCTGGGACGTCGGTATTTCCCGTGGTTCTGGCTTGCACTGATGCTTCTTCTGAATATGGACTGGAGTCAGAAAGATCTGCTACTGTAAGTGAGCAGGCCAACGGTGCTAGCGCCAAAGCTGCAACCATGAGCATGGCGCGGGAGACTGCGTGCATGGCATTCGCATGCCGGCCTGCTCAATAACGTTGGTTCATATCGACTAGAGTAGGTCTGCTAGCTCGTCTTTGATCTGCTCGACTGCCTCGAGAATCTCGTCCTTGTGCCTAGCACCGGTAATCACCATCTTTCCACTACCGAATATCAAGCATACCACTCGTGGGTAGTCAAGTCTGTAAATCAGCCCTGGGAACTGCTCTGGCTCGTATTCGACCTTGTCGAAGGGCAGATGGAAGGTCAGGTTGTTCAGATTGAGTTTCCTCGGGAGGGCAGCTAATGGCTCCCCCTGCAGGATCCCCCTAATTCGTGAGTCCTCGTTCTCTACCTCCTCATCGGTAGCTGCTCTAATTCCACCGCCTTCTTCGTCGATGACCTTGGTGTTGATGTCATCCATTCTAGCGACTTCCCCATAGTCCTCTGGATAGAATAGGGAGTAAGTTGCGACCATGTTCTGGACTTCTATCTCGACGTCCTTCAGATCCCAAGTCTCAATGCCCGCATTTCTGAGATCGCCGATCATCCTCTCTATGCCAGTCTGGATATTGTCCTCGTTCTTCCCTCCAGTGCAAACGGCCCGTCCTGACCTGAACATCAGGATGGCCAGTTTGGGTTCAACTACCCTATAGACCACACCCGGGAACTGCTCTGGTTCGTATTCGCAATTCAACTGGATGGCTATGTCTGGGAGGTCCAGTTCCTCCGCTACTCTGGTAGAGGCTACTACATTCACTACGGTGAGTCTTTCTTCATCGCTAAGCATAGGTTGTCGACCGTCTGCCCCCTTATAAATGGTAATATAAGTGGATGGTATTTTTCGAGGGCTATTTTCGGATCTGTGAGTTATAGGAATCTGACCCCTTGTGCCCCCAGTCTGGACATCAACGGCCTTCCACCTGCAACTTCTATCGCCTCTGAAACCCTAGTTGGGTCATGTGTGAGGGCTACCATGCAACCTCCGCCTCCGGCTCCTGTGAGTTTTGCCCCCAGGGAGTGAGGTCTTGCCGCATTGACCATCCGGTCTAGCTTACTGCTGCTTACTTCCAGTTTTCTTAGGCTTTCGTGGCAGGCATCCATAGCCATCCCCAGGCCCTCAAGGTTTCCTGCCGAAAGGGCGGCTAATCCGGCCCGAGTTATGTTGGCAATTGCTTCCATCTCCTCCATCCTTTCGGGGGCTTCAGAAATTAGTTTTGCAACCTTGGCGACCATTCTTCCTGTGGGAGAACCGGTTCCCGAGTATCCAATCACTAGCCATGCGTCTCCTATTCCCTGAGGGATGTCAACGACATTGATGGACCAATCCCTAGATCCCTCGGGGGTTTTCAGACTGGTGTCGAAAACATGCCTTGTTCCCGGTACTTCGGAACCGGAGACGACTACGCACCCTCCGAGGGCACTGGTTGCTGTATCTGTTGGGCTAGCCCTTCCCTTCTGGGCGGTTGCCTCGGCGGAATGAGCCATTTTAGCCAGTTTTACAGCATCGAGTTCCTCGTCCGGGTTGAGGTGGGCGTGCATCGCGGCTCCGAAGGCATTCGATAGTGCAGCGGATGACCCCATCCCCGCGGCTGAGAAAAGTGAGCTGTCCACGTCAATGTCAAGGGGGGGTCCAGAGTACTGGAAGATGTTCTGTATTATGTGGGATATGTGAGGGTGTCTTGAGGGCTCGAATGATGAACCCTCTAGTTTCCACCTGACGGACTCTTCGACACTTACTCTAACTCCCTGATCGATTGCCACTGCTACAGCTGGGTGTCCGAATACCACTGCATGCTCCCCAAAGAGGATGCATTTTCCGGGAGCAAATGCACTCGGCATGACTGATGGCTAGCACATTAGGACATGAGTGTTGGCCTGTTTAGCGGTTGTTTCAAGGTCTTGTTTGTAGGCGAGGGATTCGGGTAAACCCCGGTGAGTACCAATGATCCATCCTCTTCTGCAGACTTACGGGCCCTTGGATGGTTGGATGATTCTTCTGATTATGGGCTCGGTATCCATAGGATTCTTCACTTACCAGGTGCAGAAAGCTACGCGCCTGGTTCTGATTGGTTCGCCGGACTCAAGATTCGACTCCTGGGGCCCTAGGATCAGGGAATTCATCGTGGGATGGCTTGGACAAAAGAAGGTGCTCAGGGACAGGGTCGCTGGAACGATGCATGTACTGATGTTCTGGGGTTTCTTGATGCTCGCATCAGATATGTTTGACCTCGCAACTGCCAATTACTTCTCTGGCGAGTTGCTGCCCGAATTGCTCATTGGCCCCTGGAATGGGATGGTTGAACTAGGGTACACGATGGCACTCATCGGATGTGTCTCAGCACTTGTTCGCCGCGTGGCCTTCACCCCTGAGAAGCTCAAGGGAAAATCGCAACTAGAAGGAAATGCGATCTTATTTCTGATTTTCACAATAACGACGACTTCATTCATGATCGAGTCGAAAGAAGACCCGAGCCCGTTCTGGGAACCCATTGGGCACCAGTTCAGTGAGTTTGGGCTTTCAGATGGGACGGTCGTAGTTTCTTATTGGCTCCACATGCTTGCAATCTCGGTCTTTCTGTTCCTAATTCCTCTTTCTAAGCACATGCACCTGGTCATGGCGGTTCCAAACGTATTCTTCCACGACACCGGTCCTGCTGCCAAGATGCGTCCCCTTGCCATGGGGGATGATGGAAAGGCGGTTCCGCTTGAGGACTTGGACATCGAATCATTCGGAGTTAGTAGTTACACGCAGTACACGTGGAGGCAACTAATTGACGGATGGTCGTGTACTTCTTGCGCGAGATGCCAGGATGTTTGTCCAGCATATGCATCTGGTAAGGGACTCAATCCAATGCAGGTAATCCATGACGTTAGGGACTATGCTAACGAGCACGCCCCACTTCTGCTGTCTGGTGAGGCTCCAGAGGAGACGATGATGCAGAGGATTACCGAAGAAGCAGTATGGGCATGCACGACATGCAACGCTTGTGTCGATGTCTGCCCACTATACATTGAGCACGTGCCTAAGCTAACAGATCTGCGAAGGAATGCTATGATGGAGACGATGGAGTATCCAGACGTCCTCAACACCGCCATGGGGAACATAGAGGCGGCCTCAAACCCGTATGGATATGGCGAACATGAAAGAGCCGATTGGGCCGCTGATTTGGATGTAAAAATAGGCGAGCCAGCCGAATACATCTACTTCGTAGGATGTGCAGCAAGCTTCGATGAGAGGAATCAGAAGGTTGCGAGATCTACAATTTCCCTTCTGAAGGAAGCTGGACTAGATGTCGGAATACTGGGGATGCAAGAGGGTTGCTCGGGCGATCCGGCACGGAGAGCTGGGAATGAATACCTGTTTCAGATGCTCGCGGAGACTAACATGATGACTTTCCAAGAGTTGGGGGTGAAGCGCATTATCGCCTCATGCCCCCATTGCTTCCACACACTGGGCAAAGAGTACGGTGATTACGGAGGAGAAGATCTGGAGGTCTTCCATCATTCGGAGATTTTAGCCAAATTGCAGGAGGAGGGGGGGCTGCCCAGGGTGGAGAAGAACGGCCAGAGTATTACCTTCCATGACCCCTGCTACCTTGGCCGCATTGGAGGTATCATCGACGAGCCTAGGGATGTAATTGGAGGGGTTGATGTTGAGACTGAGAATAGCGGTCGGGATTCGTTCTGTTGTGGTGCTGGAGGGGCTCAGATGTGGATGGAAGAGGAAGCGGACAAGCGTGTTAATGAGATCCGGGCAAAGGAATTGTCCGAAACGGGTTGCGACACTGTGGCAGTGGGTTGCCCGTTCTGCTCCATTATGGTGAAAGACGGATTAGATGCGGTAGGGGCGGAGATGGATGTCAAGGACGTGGCAGAGATTCTCTGGGAGCAGATAGTCGCCAAGGACAATGAGATCCAAGAGCAGATTTCAAGCACCAATTGAGAAATGATAGAGTCAGATTTTGTTAGCGTGACAATCATTAGTCTCTTCCTCTGGGATTGTCCATGGGTGAAGAGTTCGGAATACTCGGGATGAGTGTTCCCCGGATTGCAATTCTGAATGGCGTAGTTCTATCCGCTTGGGGGGCGATTGCTTACTTCGTCCAAAGCTCGGACCCCCCGTCACCTACTGCTCTGATTCCTGCATTCATGGGCATGCCAATGCTTCTACTCGGTTTTCTGTCTGAGAGGAATCCCTCCAACAGACACCACTACATGCACGCCTGCATGGTATTGGCTCTGATCATGGCATTAGGTGGGGCGAGGGTAGTTACTGGATTTGGAGGGATGTCGGTGTTGGCAATTGTTTCTCACCTCCTCCTCCTCCAGGTGGGAATCTCATTCACAATAGTGGGAATTAAGTCATTCAGGCATGCTCGCATACAGCGAGAATCCTCGGTGGTAGAATGAAGCCGGTGATTGGCATTACGTGCTTCGTCAAAGAAGCCTCCTATGGGAATTGGACGAGGGATGCTGCGATCCTGCCATCGGCTTACATCTCTATGGTCAACAAAGTCGGAGGGGTTCCCCTAATCATCCCGCCAGCCGGAGACATGACGGTCCTCTTGGATTCTATTGACGGCCTAATAGTGGCTGGAGGCCCGGACATTTCTCCGGCCAGCTACGGAGAAGATCCCGAGCCTATGACGACGGAGTACTACCCGGAGCAGGATTTTTCCGAAATTGGCCTAATCAAGGGGGCAATTGACAGGGACATCCCCCTACTGGGAATTTGCAGAGGGATGCAAATCCTCAGTGTTGTTCATGGGGGCAAGATGCACCAGCATCTTGACACCACACCGGGACACGAAGGGCACGGCGGGTTCGCCGGAGAGTCTACAGAGCATGGGGTGGTTGTCGAGGAAGGTACACACCTATCCAGCCTAATGGGGGGTTCATTTACTGTTAACTCACTACATCACCAAGGGGTTTCCGATGCTGGAAGTTTGGAGATTTCTGCTAGGGCCGAGCACGATGGCCTGATAGAAGGGGTTGAGAGGGGAGACAAGAAATTCTGCATTGGGGTCCAGTGGCATCCTGAAAGGAAGGGGCATGACTTACTGTTCTCTGGCCTTATCGAAGCAGCGAGGGGTTGATGTTCGAAGTGCTACGTCAATAGGTAGTGGCAGTGAGGGTTTTCGACACTCGTTCTCGAAAAAAGAGAGAATTGGTCACAATCGAGGAAGGCAAGGTCGGACTCTACGCATGTGGAATTACCCCCTACTCGCCGAGCCACATCGGACATGCCAGACAGGCAATTTCCTTCGACATAATAGTGAGATGGCTCAGAAAGAGTGGATTCGAAGTGAGTTATATCACTAACTTCACGGATGTGGATGACAAGATAATTGCTGCCGCCAATGAAGAGGGCGTTGATTTCCTGGAAGTGGCAAACAGGAATATAGCCGATTATTTTGAATCAATGGATTCCCTTAACGTGATTAGGGCGGATGCTTATCCCAGAGTAACAGAGACGATACCGGAAATCATTGGGATGATAGAGACACTGATCGAGAAGGGGAATGCATATCTCGCTGAGGACGGGGTGTACTTCGAGATTGACACTTCGCCAGAGAAGTACGGGCAACTGACTGGGCAAACTCTGGAGATGGTGAGATCAGGAGCCGGTGGGAGGGTGGATAAGACCGGTTCTGGCAAGAAGGACCATCGGGATTTCGCCCTATGGAAGATGGCTAAGCCAGATGAACCGTTCTGGGAAAGTCCGTGGGGCGATGGGAGGCCTGGTTGGCACATCGAGTGCTCTGCAATGTCACTAAAGCACCTAGGGGAGAGATTCGATATCCATGGAGGTGGTTCGGACTTGATTTTCCCCCATCACGAGGCTGAGATATTCCAGTCTGAGTGTTGTCTGGGACATGATCCAGTAGTTCAGTATTGGATTCACAATGGGATGATTAACATAGATGGGGAGAAGATGAGCAAATCTCTGGGGAATTTCTGGACAATCTCTGATGCATTGGAACATGTTGACCCGCTAGTCTTGAGGTATACGCTGATTAACGCGCCGTACCGACAACCCGTCGACTTCAACCAAGTCATGATTGATGACTCAGAGAATCATCATAATCGACTCATCAGTTGCTATGGGGAGGGTTTGTCCAGGCATGGTAGTGGGGAGTGGGGGGGCTTGCCTGGCTTAGTAGATGCAGCCAAGAGAATCGAGGATGGCATGAATGATGACTTCAACACCAGAATTGCCCTAGTCGAGGTTCAAGCAGTAGCTAAGTGGCTACGGGGGATACTCCACTCAGGAGAAGACGAGCGGGGCATCTCAGGTGCCGTTGGCTGGATTTCGGAATTCGCCGGAGATGTTCTCGGGTTACTGCCGACCGATGAGGATGTACTATCTAGAATGGAAAGCCAGGATAACGTGAAAGACGAAGTCGCCCCCAAAGTCGAGAGGCTTCTTGGCGAGAGGGAGGATGCGCGGAAGGCCAAGGATTGGGCTCGGGCTGACGAAATCAGGGACGAGTTAGCAGGAATGGGAGTGTTTGTCGAAGATGCTCCAGATGGAGCTACTTGGAGGATTGAGTAGGCATCAATTCTGTGAAAGTGCGATATAATACGACCATTACGGAAAATCGTGCTCACATTGTCATCTAGACGTTCGATAGCCTCCTTAGCTATGTCATTGATGTTCATTTTCCCAGGTTGTCTTGACATTATCGATGAAGCTAGAGGTCACGAAGACTGGATGGATTGGGATAGCGATTTCTACCTGATTGATCCTAGTGGGCACGAAGATCCCCGGGATTTCGTAGTAGCGGATCCGATAGAGAATCAGACATGGGGGAATGCCACGTGGACTGTCTTTGGCAACGAGCATGGGGGGAACTGCTGTGAGCACTACCTAGCAGCAACCAAAGAAGGTTGGATCCTAAACTTCGGAGGGGAGTATCCCACATGGACAGAGGACAGGGGCCTTACTTGGCAAGAGTATCGGCCCTCAATTTTCTCCCAGATAGGATGCATGGAGCCTAAGCCGACGGTCCCCGGGCAAGAAGGTCTTGGAGAAGGGAGCATAGTGCAAGCGACAAATGGGGACTTGATTGCAATGGGGTGGTTCCCTTATCCCAGTACCAGTGGAGCGGATCAGTTCTATGCCTTCTTCTACGATGCAGAGGATGAAGAGTGGAGCTGGTGCTTCAACAGGACTCCGGAGCCATTCTACGATCGCTCTTGGCAGGTTGAGGTTGTCGGCCCCATAAATGGGGGACTGTATGGAAACGGCCCATGGGCGAGTTTGGTAATTTCCAACTTCTGGCACCAGGTTCAGAACGTCGGAGGGCAGATTTCCACCGATGGTCTGAACTACGACTACTTCGGCTTCCCGGACAGGGATGAAAGCCTCGATGTGATGGAAGTGGACCTTCATCCCGAGAGTCTTGGACAGGAGTGGGACTTCACGAAGCCGCACAAAGAGATGCGCTCTTTCCCCGTCCCTTCGGGAGGACTCTATTTCCCAAGTTACTTCCTGGATGGTAGTGACGCGTATCTGGACACTTCCCTTAACTGGTGGACTGGGGTGACTCTGAATGGTTCCTCGCTTCCGTCCCAGTACTGCTCATTCGACTCCTCGACTGCGCTCCATTGCGTCACTGCAGGGCAGACCTCACTGATGCACATGATTTCCTGGGATGGGGGGGAGACATGGGAGAACAGTACCTACAATCTTTCAGAGAAGGCTACGGAAATCGAGGAGTGGGAGTTCCACTCCAGCGGTGTGCACGATCTTTTCGTTCTGAACGTGAGGTTCCAAAGTTCTGATGGGCCCGATGTCGATGTAGCCTACCACGTCCGAGGATTCTCGCAGAGCTTGGAACCAGACATGCTCACCTACCTAGGACAGGGCGATCTTGACTCGACATCGGGGGCGGGTAATGACATCAGATTCGACTTTGCCAGCATGGGCATTCTGCCCGACGGGGGTTCATTCATCGCATACCATGATTCGACGGATCCCGATCCCTTGTTCGGTGTCGAGATGTTCCTGCCGGAGTCATATCTCTTGGTTGGCATACTGGACTGATTACTGAATCTCGAATGAGACAGTGGTACCGTCGACCTCGAAGATGTCTGCATCACTGGATGGTTCGCCCTCATTCAAGGAGTGTTTGCCTGCCCTCGTCTCTGTTGTCACATGCTCCCAGTCACTGTTTTCCAATTCGATTCCATCGATCCACACCGACAGGCTGATCGAAGATTCGACTTGGAGGTCCATTTCCTTGCGCTTGGCTTGTATTCTGCGTGTGATGTCCCTAGCCAGACCCTTGGATAGGAGGTTCGAATCTGTGTGCATATCGAGGACTATCGAAACGTCCCCCTCTTCGAATGAAAGAGTCTTTGCGGCGAACCCTTCTTTCTCCGCCCTCCTAATCTCAATGTCATCCATTGTGATCTCATATCCCCCCAGGGCAGCTATGCCTGCCTCGATCTCGAGCAAGAGCTCCTCCGGGTTGGCCAAATCCAGCTGGGCTAGAACGGAAGGGAGGTCGGAGCGGCACTTTGCACCCAGAACCTTTCTGTTTGGCTCCAGAACGATCTTCTGGAAGGCATCCAGGTCGGACTCGGTGGTTAGGACCTCTACGTTGAGTTCCTCAGCGAGAATGTCGTTGAATCTGGAGATGTCGGGACCACCCACAATCCATCCTGTTTGACAGGGGAGTCGTTGCCTCCTGTTGGATTCGACTCGGATCCTCCTACCAGCCTCGGCAAGGGATCGGACGAGTGACATTTCCTGCTCGATTCCAAAATCTCGGTCAGGGAGGTCCCTGCTTACTAGATCCGAGCCAGTTGGCCAGTCTGCCAAATGGACTGAGGAGCCAGTGAGGGATCTGTGAATCTCATCAGGCATGAATGGGGATATCGGTGCCATCAGTCTGGATACAATCAGCAGTACTTCGTGCAGAGTGTGCTGGCATGCCCTCTTGTCATTACTGTCCGACTCTTCCCACAGCCTCCTTCGAGATCTCCTAACATACCAGTTTGAGAGGTCGTTAACTACGAAGTCCTCCAACCCCCTACCAGCCTTATGAAAGTCCCAAGATACGAAATTCTGATGGAAATCGTCTGCCATTTCTGTTACTTTCGAAAGTATCCACCTATCCAGAGGGCTTCTGTCGGAAGGGTTGACCATCCCCGATTCGTCTTCTGGGTCGAAGTCATCGAGTGCAGCGTAATCGGCATGGAATCGATAGACATTCCACAGAGTAAGGAACATCTTGGCATATGACTCCCGAACTCCATTGGGATCGAAATTAGTAGGGGACCAAGGGGCACTCTGGGTGGTCATGTACCACCTGATCGAGTCAGCCCCCTCCTTGCTGAAGTGATCCCACGGATTGACGACATTCCCCCTGGACTTGCTCATTTTCTTTCCATCCTTGTCAAGTATGTGTCCGAGTGAAAGGCATCGTCTGAAGCAAGGCTCGTCGAACACGGTAGTAGCGACGGCTAGCAGAGAGTAGAACCACCCCCTAGTCTGATCGACTGCCTCACAGATGTAGTCGACTGGGAAGGAGCCAGAGAATAGATCCTCATTCTCGAAAGGATAGTGCCACTGGGCGAACGAGGCACAGCCAGAGTCGAACCAGCAGTCCATGACATATGGCTCCCTTACCATCTCTCCGGAGCACCCATCCGATGGACAGGACAGTCTGACATCATCGACATATGGCCTGTGCAGCTCGGGAGGGGTTGGAGAGGACTCTGTCTTCATCGAGGACATCTCCTCAATGCTTCCGACACAGTGCTCGGTTCCGCAATCCGGGCAAATCCAGACGGGAATGGGAGTTCCCCAGTAGCGTTCTCGGCTTATTGCCCAGTCCTTGATGTTGGAGAGCCATTCTCCCATTCTCTTGGTGCCAGTCCATTCTGGGGCCCACTCCACGCTTGCGTTGTGGGAGAGGATCTGCTCCCTGACCGCAGTCATTCTGACGAACCAACTGTCCATCGCGTAGTACAGTAGAGGGTGATCGGTCCTCCAGCAGTGCGGATAGTCGTGAGTGTAATCGTGCTCCCTGTAGAGTAGCCCCTGTGATTCCAGGAGGTTGATGATCTCGTTATCGCATTCCTTGACGTAGCGGCCATCGAGAAGCTCGTGAACCCCTGCGACGAAGGCGCCATCCATTCCGACGGTATGCTGTGCCGGGAATCCTACCTCCATCCCGAGCCTGTAATCGTCCTCACCGTACATTACTGCGGTATGGACTACGCCGGTTCCGTCCGTGGTTGTGACGAAATCCGCAGCGACTATTGTCCATGCCGTCTTGGATTCCCCCCTTTCAATTGCGCCGGGGAAGAGAGGATTGTAGGCCTCACCCACCAACTCTGCTCCGGGGAACTCATCGACGATGTCGGCATGATTCCTGAGCACGCTCCCAATCAGATCTTTAGCGAGGATTAGTTCCTCACCTACCTCTGCACCCCCTCTGCCTTCCCATTTCCCAGAGGGCGGTTCCGTAACTCTGACTCTGCAGTAAGTAACATCTGGCCCGACGGCCAAGCCCACATTTCCGGGCAGGGTCCAGGGAGTGGTGGTCCATGCCAAGACGGAGGCTTCCTCGTCCACCAGTTTGAATTTCACGAAGACTGCTGGCTCTGAGACCTCCTTGTACCCCTGGGAGACCTCGTGAGTAGAGTAACTAGTCCCGGTTTGGGGGCAGTATGGGAGGACCTTGTGGCCTCTGAATAGGAGGCCCTTTTCGAACATCTGCTTCAGTGACCACCATGCTGATTCTATGTAGTCGTCTTGTAGAGTGACGTATGGGTCCTCCATGTCAACCCAGAAGCCCATTCTCTCGGTCATCTCCCTCCATGCCTCCTCGTAGGTCCAAACACTCTCCTTGCACTTCTGGTTGAAAGCCTCCATGCCAAATTCCTCGATGGCTTCGTTGGACATCAAATCCAACTGCTTCTGGACCTCTATTTCCACAGGTAGTCCGTGTGTGTCCCAGCCGCCCTTTCTCTCTACTACGTGCCCCTCCATTGACTTCCATCTACAGACCATGTCCTTGAACAGACGGGATAGAACGTGGTGAATTCCTGGTCGGCCGTTTGCAGTTGGCGGACCTTCCAAGAATGTGAACGGAGACTCGAGTCCCCTCCTGGACTCAATAGATTTTGAGAAGGTCCCCTCATCTTGCCAGATTCCCATCAAAGAGCTCTCTAGGGCTACCGGGTCAAGTTCGCCGGGGGAAACGGGCACGCTCATCGGCCAAGCGACCTTGGAGTTCGTCTTGAACTTGAGGGGGGGGCAAGAGGACAATTAGGCTGTAAATTGCAAGACTTCAAATGCCCTATGCACCAGTTGGAATCATGGCAGAGACGGTTCGCCTAGAAGTCGGTGGAATGACTTGCGACGGTTGCTCCAACAGAGTTAAGGAGGCACTAGAGGTACTTCCTAGAGTCATCTCAGCGGCAGTTAGCCACCAGGAGGGGAGTGCTGAGATAAGGCACGACGGTGCGACCAGTGAGGAGCTGGGTGATGCAGTGCGGACGGCTGGATACACAGTCGATGGCCGAGGAGAGGAATTCAATTGGAGAGATAGGGCCGTCTGGTGGCAGTCGGCTAACAACACAAAATGGTGCCTAATTGGCTGTAGTATCGGAGACTTCGGGACCATAGCTGCTTTCCAATTCGTATTCACAGAAACGGGTTTTAGCGCCATGATGATAATGGCTCTAGCGATGTTCAATGGAATTATGACTTCTATCGCCCTTGAGACATTCATTCTTCTAAATCAGATGCCCCTCTACCAAGCCTTTCGCGTTGCAATAGGGATGTCGCTAATCTCTATGTTATCCATGGAGGCTGCCATGAATGTAGTGGATCTTGCACTTACTGGGGGTGCTAAGCTTACTTGGTGGGTGATTGTACCGATGCTGATTGCAGGTTTCCTGACCCCTTGGCCTTACAACTACTGGAGGCTGAAGAAGTACGGAGTGGCTTGTCACTGAGGTTTCCGTATGGATTGGAGCAATGTAGCCGAGGACATCTCCGACTGGATTGGAGATTATGCAAAAAAGAATGGGATAGGAACCCTAGTGGTAGGAGTTTCTGGGGGAGTGGACTCCGCAGTGACATCTACGCTATCGGCGATGACTGGTATTGACACGATCGTTCTGAACATGCCAATCCACCAAGACAGAATGCAAAATGAACTATCGGAACGTCACATTGAATGGCTGAAAACGAAATGGGTGAATGTAAGTGAGGAGAAAATCGACCTTTCTTCGACTTACGATGAGTTTTGTTCGAAGATGGGGGGCGGTTTGTCCGAATTATCCCTCGCAAACTCCAGAGCCAGGTTGCGTATGACGGTCTTGTATGCAATTGCTGGCTCAAACAACGGCATAGTCGTCGGGACTGGTAACAAGGTTGAGGACTTTGGAGTCGGCTTCTTCACGAAATACGGGGATGGGGGTGTGGATATCGCCCCCATAGCGGATTTGTACAAATCTGATGTGTTTGCAATTGGAAAGGAGTTGGGGGTAATCGAGGAAATCCTAGATGCGGCCCCGACTGATGGGTTGTGGGATGATGGGAGAACCGATGAAGAGCAAATGGGTGCTTCCTACGAAGAGTTGGAGTGGGCGATGAGGGAGTTGGAGAATCCCTCGGGTTCGGAAACGAGCGATCGTGAAAAGGAAGTGATGAGCCTGTATGCAGGGTTGCATGAGGCAAACTCACACAAGATGACCCCGATACCAGTATTCAAGCTGGATTCTACAGACTAGGGGGGTTTAGCTGGAAAAGGAAGAGCCTCGGCGAATCTATGTCGGCAAGGGGCGAGACCCGTATAGTGGGATGGTCCTAGACTCCATTTTCACATATCTTCGTCGGGCAATAGTCGCCATGGTGATTATCGGATTTCTTCTGATGATGATGCCGCTCTTGCGATGAGTCATCTCTCTCGTCGATCCTGGACCTTTTTCTTGTATGCAGCATCGGAGTCTTCATCAGTCCATCCATCCAAGAATAGTCCCCCAGTCTTGTGAACACCTCCTCGGACGTTACCCTTCCTAGGCTTCCTGTCGAAGTCCTTCTTCTCGGAGTGTCTGCTGAATGCCTTCGGGAGGCCATCGTCACCCCTCTCCTGGCCAGTGAGGGAGTAGGCGCGCCATTCGGCAGTTGGTCCGCCTTTCGTCTTTTTCTGGGTTTCTTCTTCCTCATCGGTAAGCAAGAGTGCGGATACTAGCCCAAGGATTAGCAAGGGGAAGGCGCTACAAAGTATCGACCGACCAGTGGATAAGCCGTCAACAAACCAATCTAAAGGACGAGAAAATAGGGAGTTATCGTCACTTTCCTGGAACTCCTGTGAGAGTCTTACAAAGACATTCGATTCGAAGGTGTAATTGCCTTCAGAACATCGAGATGAAGATGCATTGGCTGGGTTTTGGCATAGTTGTCCCACGTAAATCATGTCTGGCACATCTTTCCTCTGAGTGGAATTGTCACATTGAGGATAGAAGAAGTCCACATCTGAATCGTTGAGAAGAGAAATCTGTGGAACCCCACAATCATCCCAGTACCCATCACCATCGTCATCCAAATATTGTCCGAATGAGTATATTGCCCATCCATTGTTGGTTTTAGATTCGGTCTGTTCGAAGTTTAGGGTGGTACTAGTTCCAGAAAAAACGAATTCCACCTCAGCCTCTTCTTGTGCGTCAAATAGTGGAATTGCAGTCCCCGTACCCATGAAAAGAATACTGACAAAAATCATCATCCCAGATATGGCGAAGATGACGTTGGAAAGGGGATGCATGGCAATCTACAGTATGACGCAAGGGAAAGTCACTCAAGTCAGTTGCGTAGCAAGAATGGATGCCAATAGCCAAATTCTTGCAAATCTCCGTCTCCTTTTTGGGGCCTTTCCGGAGATTGAGACTCGAAATAGGAAGAGGAAGGAGAACAATCCGAAAAGAATCGTAACAAGGAGGGCGGCCCCTCCCAAGCCCCAAACTGAGGACCCATCCAGGCTCTCTGATCCAGAGGACTCGTTGCCAGCATAGAGCATAGACAATGTGACCAAACTGGTCAATTGGCCGACTAAAAGCATCGGAGCGGAGGAATCTGCCTTCGGCTGGGCCCGATCATGGGATTGGGGTTTCATTCTGGTTTTGGCCTCAGAATTCCTCTCTTGGTATGAAGAGTCATCCCGATTGGACCACCTGGACCTAGGTGAAGTTCCCATGACGGCGCATCCGTAGAGGAATATATTGCGTTATTGATTTTACAGAAGATACTCAAACTGGCCCCCATAGGGTCGGTTGTGGGATACCTCGAGTTCATAGAAGCGGCCTCATTGGTGCTCTGCAGTTTAGCGACCTTCCTATGGATGGCTATTGGTTCTCTGTCTAGGACGACTGAGGGTGAGATATTGGCGCAGAGAGTGATTGCAACAATCTGTCTTGCTTCGGCCGCGTTACTTTTCTCCCTACACTACTCAGGAGGGGAGATTTGGGGGTCGGAGAAAATAGCGAGGCCTTTTGCGGTGATTGCAGCGATGATGGCATTGGCATCGGTCATGAACATCAAAGGCAAGGATGTACAGGGGGAGGCGAATCCTCACAAAATTATGAAGAAAGTGGAGGAGGAATAGTCTACTCCGAGTTTAGCTTGTCGTCGATGAATGAGCGCATGTATGCGGGGAGTTCCCCGTTTACGAATACGACGTCCTCAACTTGGTCCAGCTTCATCAGAGAATAGTAAATCTGCATGGCGGTCATTGGAGTAGCGCTACAACCAGTACAACCCCCTTCCAATGAAATCATGATCACTCCGTCCGTTGTATCTACCACGTTTACCACCCCATCATGGGCGTCTAAAACGGCTTGGACGGGCCCTACCGAATCAAGGATAAGTTGTTTGTCGACCATGTTTCTCAGGCTCCTTGAGGGGCGGGGGTCTTTCAAAGAATTGCCTCTCCGGGACAATATGGGTAGAGTTACCCGAGTCATCATAATCGATCTGTTGGTCGAAAGATCTGAGTTTGGACACGGAGGGAATCAAGAGGTGATACAGCCAATTGCGGAGGCGGGTGCGGTAGAGGTTCTGCTAGTGACTCCGCAAATGCAGTCTGAAGAAGCAGGTTTGCGGGCACAGAAAGAAGGCTTGGTAGATATTTCTGAAGATGATGTGCCGAATTGGGATTACGAGTACCCATTCTGGGGGGATTGCAGAATGGAGATGCATGGGAATGAGGTGATTTTCAGGAGAGTGGCAATGCCCTTGCACGGAGATGATGAGTTGACTGAGGCATGGATCCGAACCATTGGGCCAGATGCCGTAGTCTGCAGCGGTTCGAGGAGAAACGTGACAATGTGGGAGGAGTGGATGAAAGGGGGCGGTTCCCTACTGAGGTGCTCATCAAGAATGGGGGTACCCACCCTTGGGATCTGCTTTGGCCATCAACTTCTCTGCCATTCCCTTGGAGCTAGCGTCGAAAGAGCGGATTCGATGTCTAGTGGGGTCTGGGAACTTGCACTAAATTCACATGGTTCCTCAGACGAGTTATTTTCTTCCAGAGGAAGCGGTGAGAACGGGGGGCCTGTAGCGCTATATTCCCACCAGGATCATGTGACAACCGTTCCCAAGAGTTGCTTGCTACTTGGTTCGGCGGAACACAACAGAGTTACCGCAGTTCGGGTAATGGGCGATGATGGCCTGGAGCTTCCCGCCTGGGGAGTCCAGTTTCATCCCGAAGCGGCCAAGGCGAGAGTGGAAAGGGCATTCGATTGGGGCCACATTTCTGAGGAAGAATTGGTTTCCTTCCAACGCGAACACGACGGTGTGGGCGTTCTGAATTCGTTTGCCTCGGTTGTCCATGCAAATATTGACTAAACAGCAAAGGCAGTTTTGCAATTGGATTTGGATTAAATAGAGCACTCGATTCGACGAGCCGAACTGATGGTGTAACTATGGATGGAGAACAACTGGGAATGATAGGAATTGCAGCAGGTCTTTTGGGGCTTGGTATTGCATTCTTACTATACAATAAGGTGAATTCAATCAAGATCGAGAACGAGACTGTGGCAAAGATAACCGGGCAAATCCAAGACGGTGCGATGGCATTCCTTTACGCAGAATACAGGTTGCTCTCCGGGTTCATTGTAATCGTGGCAATCGCCCTCCTTCTAGGAGGGGAAGACAATGGCCTAGGCATGGAGACCATGGTCGCATTCATCATAGGGGCACTATGCAGCGTCGCTGCAGGATTCTCTGGAATGCGATCGGCAACTAGTGCGAACGGCCGAACAGCACAGGCTGCAGCCGATGGCGGCCAATCGGCCGCACTAACCACGTCATACAATGGCGGTGCAGTGATGGGGCTAGCCGTAGGAGGATTGGGTCTAGCTGGGATTTCCCTGATGTACTACCTAACTCAAACCGAATTCCTGAATGTGGAAAACATTGCTGGATTCGGCATGGGTGCCTCTTCAATAGCCCTTTTCGCACGTGTTGGTGGTGGGATTTACACCAAGGCAGCGGACGTTGGTGCGGACCTGGTTGGCAAGGTTGAGGCAGGAATTCCTGAGGACGACCCGAGGAACCCCGGTGTAATTGCCGACAACGTTGGGGACAACGTCGGAGACGTTGCGGGAATGGGTGCCGATATCTTCGAGTCATTCGTAGGCAGCATTATCGCAGCAATGGTGATTGCTGCAGCAAACGAGGATCTGCTCGGTCCAGACTACGTGATGATTCCAATCGTACTGGCAGTAGTTGGTTACATAGCTTCCATAATTGGCGTATTCTCGATTACCGCCATGCAGAACATGGACCCAGGAGCAGCACTAAGGAATACCACATTCATCGGTGCGGGGCTTTTCATCGCTGGTGGCTACTTCGCCCTAGACTATCTTGAGTTGCCGACCACGGTGATCCAAGCTGTCGCAATCGGTTCGCTGGTTGGGATTCTAATTGGACTGGTTACTGAGTACTACACTGGGATAGAAGACGTTTTCTTCTTCAAGGTGAAAGCGATTCCCTACATAGGGGAGGCGAGCAAGACCGGTAGCGCAACCAACGCAATCGCTGGATTGGCAGTCGGGATGCAGTCAGTTTTCATCCCAGTCCTGCTGATGGCTGCGGGGATCTTCGGAGCCGACCATGTGATGGGGGGCGGGGATCTCGGCCTGTATGGAATAGCAATGGCTGCAATGGGGATGCTGGGGACAGTTGGCGTGACCATGACTGTGGATGCCTATGGCCCGGTCGCAGACAATGCTGGCGGAATTGCTGAAATGTCCGGCCTAGGGGATGATGTCAGGGAGATTACCGATGGGCTTGACTCGATTGGGAACACGACTGCAGCAATCGGCAAGGGATTCGCGATTGGCAGTGCGGCTCTGACCGCCCTAGCCCTTTTCGCCGCTTTCAAGACCAGTGCTGGGCTAGAGGCAGCAGACCTGAGCCTGACCGAACCAATGGTGGTAATCGGGCTCCTAATCGGGGCTGCACTGCCGTTCGTAGTTGCTGCGATGACGATGAAGTCAGTTGGTCGTGCAGCGGAGGACATGATCACCGAGATAAGGAGGCAGTTCAAGGAGATCGATGGACTTCTCGAGGGTCGCGAGGGAGTAGAGCCAGACAGTGCCACCTGCGTGGACATCTCCACCAAGGCGGCCCTTCGAGAGATGGTGATGCCAGGTGTCGTGGCCGTATCGAGCCCGGTAATCATAGGATTGCTTCTAGGTAGCGCAGCATTGGGTGGTACTCTAGCCGGAGCAACCGCTAGCGGCGTCCTGATGGCCCTATTCATGGCAAATGCAGGAGGAGCATGGGACAACGCCAAGAAGGCCATTGAGCAAGGTCACATAGAAGGCGCTGCAAAGGGTGACGATGCCCACAGCGCCGCTGTAGTGGGCGATACCATTGGAGACCCGTTCAAGGACACTAGCGGGCCATCTCTGAACATCCTGATCAAACTGATGAGCATAGTCAGCGTAGTTATTGCTGGGATGCTGACCAAGACTGGTGAGCTAGGCGCCCTCTGAAGTCAAACGATTGAGCGTCAGGCTCTTGATAGGCTCACCCTAGGGATGGGCATGGGAATGGGTCGCGCATATGCAATCCTAGTGGTTCTGCTATCATCATCACTCGCAGGATGCTCGGGGGGGCATTCAGGTGGGGATGATTCCTCAACGAGTGATTTTGAGGTGCCAATCTGGGAGACTGGGGATTGGTGGCTATACACTTTCTCAACTCCGGATTACAGCGATGACACGGCAAGATTGGTGGTGGCTAGCACCAGCGAGGAGGATGGAACTGCGTACATGCTAGCGATATCCAGCCTTACCGAGGCGAGGCGCCATGCAGTTCTCAACCACAACCCCTTCCTAGGCAGGATGACTCATTCTGAATTGGGTGCTTTTGAGAATGGGGTCGCGCAGTCTGTTCTGAGTTTCCCCCTCATGGAGGGAAATACCTGGTCTTTCACCCTTTTCTCAATGGAATGGGATGCCTTTGTCTCCGATATCTCAGGGAGCACTGCAGTGATCATTGCTAGCTCCTCGGATGGTTCTAGACTGGATTACGTGTTCGATAGCGAAGCCGGTTTCTTCTACTCCTTCACCTGGAAGGATGAAATGGGGGGGACAAAACTCAGGATGATGCTCTCTGATAGTGGTTCTGGGCACTCAGGGGATGTCTACTTCGTCAGAGGAGGAGACCTATTTAGCGACACATGGGAGGATTCTGGGAATGACATTGAGATTCGTGACACGTTTCTCGTTAACGACCACCCGAGTGATGGGGAATGGGATGAGATGATCTACTTCATCGATGCAGATTGTGGATCGGGGTCATCCATTTCACTGACTCTCAGGGATCACATGTCGATATCGGCACTAGAGAGGATTTGGGGGCCGGGAGCGAGTGAGATGGGGACGCTGGGGACTATTCCCTATCCATCAGGAGAATACACCCTAACAGCCACCTTCACGGGTGGATCGACCTTCCTGAGGGTGAGAATAGCTGGTGGGATAACCCAATCGTGGACACTCTAGAGGTATTCCATCAGGTGGTCTGAGCCACCGACGAAAATGGGTTCCTCGCCTCTCATATCGAACACCACAGGAACTGTCCTGTGGCCAGTCTCCATTACAACCTGCTTGCGGAGGCCCTCGA
>Ga0207992_1000493_pt1 | contig 19764 bp, 9 predicted proteins | sample ETN02SmetaG_FD_185788 | JGI IMG/M metagenome (GOLD analysis project Ga0207992, IMG submission 185788) | Marine microbial and viral communities from oxygen minimum zone, Eastern Pacific Ocean - ETNP2014F10-02SV255 (SPAdes) (version 2) | ecosystem: Environmental > Aquatic > Marine > Oceanic ...
CAACCTTGGTCACAACATCAGGGATGTCTCGGTATTGACCCAATAGGAATATGGGAAGCAAAAGAAGAATCGGTAATCGCTTGATCATCGTATCACCGCAAATTTACCGATGTGGTACTGGGTCTTCTTGATGACCTTCTTATTGTCATACTTATCATTTGAATAATAATCATTTTCTAAACTTCCCTGAATATCACCATCATCATCATATGTATCAATACAATACTCCTTCTCCTCTGGAAATTCAATGACATATATATAGAGACCAGGAGCGATCTCTGGACCATCCTGATCGTTACCGGTCCTTAGATTCCACCAGGCATTACCATCAAATTGTTGCTGATGATCGAAGGTGGTCACATGCTCCCCTGCTATGGTATAGATCGAGATACGACACTGGGTAGGCAGATGAGTAAATCGTATTCTGCGTGAGTTTGGTGACTCATTGAACTTGGAACTGGCCTTATATGGATTGGGTACGACCTTGATGGAATCAAGGCACAAGGTGTCAGCTATTCCAACCTGCTCACCAAGTTTAGACATGTCAGAATACCAGTTGTCCCCATCAACGAATAACTTATGAGGCTTGATCAGCATCTGCTCACCACCCGCCCAAGGATAGGCGGGCCTCCATGGATTGTTTCTAAGACCATCATCATCCTGGTCAGAGAAGACCGACTGAGGTTTTACCCCTGCATCCGCTGGGACTATCGCATGCCAGAGGGTACCTTGATAGTATACTGTATCTCCCTGATCATATCCATTACCATCATCATATGCCTTCCTATTCTTTTGGCTATTGGACACCGGAAGTAAAAGCTCAAGATTATAGTTATATGCCTCGAGCCATGCTCCGGCAATCCTGAGAGAATCCTTTATGAGAAATATATCTTCACCTGGTGTCCAGACATAGTCTGCCGCACCATTGGCATAGTCGATCGGTGACGCATCCAACGAGCCATAATCATTGCAGGATATACCAACTTCTTTTCCGGTCCACATATTAATTATCTTGAATGGGAAATACATCTTACCAGGGCCAGAGGTATTGGTGATTGATATCGCCGTGCCACTATCAGGCTCCGAAACAAACTCTAATTTATAGTCAAAGTTCAACCTTCTGAGATAACTTGTCACATTGGTATATGAAAGCTCAGGGAAGACTGAAAACAAGAAGCCAAATACTGTTGCACTGTCCATTGCAGCACTATCAGGATCGGTCCAAGACCACAAGAGTGTATCGAGACTCACAGGAGGAACAGCAGACACGCCTAAGGGAATCTTATTTTTTATCTTGAATCGAATTCCTTTGAACTGATTGCTCCATCTACCAACAGGCGAGACGATATCATAGTCAGGAACAACGTATGAACCATTCTCATGGACAGTACCTGGGAGTCCTGAGATGGAATCTTTTTCAAAAAAGTTAAGATCCTCTTCGTAATAGGTGATTGTTGAACTGGGAGTACCTAGGCTGTCCCCAACGACATAGCCAAAGACCAAAGGGTCTTCACAGGCCATGCCATCCACTGCGGTACTGCTCTGACTTGCCTGGATCTCATACTTGACCTGGTCTTGTACGATCTTTGTTCTATCAACGATAAAATAGTCTCTGTCGCCCGTACCTATGTTCAAAGAATTGGAAGTAAACAAAGCTTCAATGTCACTCGCATCTGGGAAGGAGATGTCCAAGGCCGTATATCCTGGAACAACCGTGATGAAATTATGGTCACCTGAGTCACCCTTGACTGATTCAAGAAATGGAAAACCTCTATTTGGATTCGCGTCCTTTCTTATCCAATTGCCAGCCTCATCAAAAAAGTCAATTGAATCAGGACCATAGAATTGGCCAGGATTTGACACTGACCAGAGAGTATCAGCGCTGAATATTCCTGAAGAGTCGGTCTCATCAAGAGTTAGTTCAAATTTCGGCAGACCCATGTCATAGGCAGTCACCGTATATGTATACTCGACCCCGTCAATGACATTGGAATCAACAAAAGAATATTCAAGTCCAGTATTACTTCCCAATGTGAAACGAGGTAGGTAGGGGTCTAATCCACCGATCGATGTCTGTCTCGTGTTCTCTGACTCACAATCTCCATTGTAATCGTATATGCAGTGGAAGTAATCCTCATCATAATCAAAATCATATTGGGCATATGGAAGCCATCCTACGAACTCACCATTGAAGTCATAGAGCTTATCATCATCTCCGCCCCAGGTCATTCCACCATCAATGGAGCGGTATAACTTATAGCCTTCAAAATCTGAATAGCCTGTTAAGGAATCATAGGATGCCTCTGATGAAGCGTCCCATGAGACCAGGACCTGTCCGTGACTTGCAACCGCGTACAGGGTCGGGCTCACAGGGGCTGAAAAATGGCTATATATGACCTCAACCGTATCTGTGCTTATGGCATTATCTGAATCCATGACCTTCAGAACATATGTGTAACTGGAATATCTACTTTGAGGCTCAAGGTCTGATACAGAAACGGTAGGGTCAGATATGGTGGACCCTGTGGGGGTGGTCCATTCATAACTTAAAGATCCTCCATCAGGATCAAAGGAGTTGGCAGCATCGAGAATGATAGTAGATGCTTCAAACTTCGGTAGTCTTCGTGTATCTCCCGCATCAGCGACAGGACACAAGTTTTCCTGGATCAAGGCACTAACAGTATCATATGCTGAGCAGAAGCCATCATTTATCTCCAATGCAAATCTATATGTTTGAGATTCAGTGAGATCAACAGGACTGGTCACCGTTGGTCTATTTGTATTGGCATTAGTTATCACAATTCCATCCAACGATGTCCAACTATAGGAGAGCTCGTTCCAATTCACATCATAGGACTGATTTGCAGATAATGTAAATTGATAATCGCATGTATTTATATCACTCCCCGCTTCTGCCACCGGGGCATCATTGTCCAGGTAGAACACCTTAACAGTATCAGTTATACTCTGCACCGCATCACTGACGGTCAGTTCGAATGAGAAGGTCTGATCTGTATCGGTGTCAGGGAATTCAAAGACAGCCTCAACCGCATCTGAGACTATAAAATTGGCATCATAACCATCCAGGGATGACCATGAGAAGGTCAGATCCTCATCCTGCGGGTCTTCAGAGTCCGATCCATCAAATGTTGCTTGGTAGTCACAGCCATTACTAAGTGTCTGGTCATCACCCGCACTTGCCCTGGGGCACATGTTGGACTGTATGAACACAGCAACAGTATCCAAATCCTCACAGGTACCTAGATCATTGTAGATCCTTAGTTGCACTAAGAACTCAGTGTCCGCTGCAAGCTCATCAGGGTATTTAAACCTTGGGTCTGCTTCATCAGACTCACTGTTGGTTATGACCAAGGTCTCCTGCCAACTGCCATCACCTACCTCATTGAGCACTGTCCATTCGTACTCCATCTCACCCTCATCAACAATCGACCCAGTACCATCCAAATAGGTGTAATTGGATGATGATCCATCTCCATCACATATTGAGAGGTCTTGTCCAGCATCAGCATTACACTGACCGATGGCAGATTCAAGGTTTAGAATAAAAACCAAGAGCGGAATGATTAGAACATTCTTATTCATTAAAATTTAAGTCCAATGGCGATCTGGTTGGTGTAGCTGAGGATGTCATAGTCCACAAACGCATAATCCACGGTCAGGGCCATTCTGCCCAGACGAATGTTTGCCCCTGCTCCCAAGCTCAATCCCGCGGTATCATGATTCAGGTGCGTGCCCATTCTTACAAACGCAAGATCCTGCCATCCATACTCAAGGCCCATGCTTCCATAGACCGTATAATCATTTGGCTTGACCCCATCCACACTCACGAGCAATGTGTGCTTTTCATTTTTCAGGAATGGACTATCAGGGCCCATGACCTTATTCTCTATCCCAAGTCTAAATGTCAGAGGCAATGGGAACTCGTCCGTGATCCTCTGTAAGCTACCATCCACATCAATGGTGTCAGCGACCTGGACACTCAAATCCTCTCCCGTATACTGTACCTCAGGTCCAAAATTCGTAATGCTCATTCCAAGGACCGTGCCGTAGATACCGGTCTGAAAGTTAGACCCAATGTCATATGATATCGTCTGCATCTGGGTCTCTGCGATCCTGTCTCGCACATAATTGAGCGAACCTCCAACCTTCAATCGATCCGTGAGACTCCGGGCGAATGTTGCCCTTGCAGCCAAGGACATGACCTTGAAATCCTCACCCGTACCATCTGGGAACAGCTCAGTGGTGACCTCCATGGGGCCACTGTCCAAGTAGAAAAGATGGAGTCCCGCAAAATTGGAAGGCCCAATGCGTGTGCCATAGGTCAGCACGCCGTGGGTGATCCCCGCCAGATAACTGACCTGAGAAAAATAGGCCTCACTCTTCTCAATATAGGCGATGCTTGATGGGTTGTAGGGTATGCCTGACACTCCTCTGCCAGAAGCAACAAAGGAGCCCCCCATGCCAATGGCACGGGCAGAGGTCTCCAACTTTAAAAATCCACCTGCCGATGTAGCAACCTTGGTCACAACATCAGGGATGTCTCGGTATTGACCCAATAGGAATATGGGAAGCAAAAGAAGAATCGGTAATCGCTTGATCATCGTATCACCGCAAATTTACCGATGTAGGGGTCACTACCAGCCCCAGAAGGTTCCTCTACATGGAAAATGTAAAGCCCTGGAGCCACTTCTTGATTATTAATTGATCGCATGTCCCACCATGCATTTCCAGATTCAGAATCATCATGGTAGATAGTACTGACGATCTCACCATTCAAAGTGAAGATTCGAATCGTACACATTGCAGGTAAATTAGTAAATCGCATCTGTCTTAAATGCTCTGCCTCTTTAAAACCTGAATTAACCCTATAAGGATTAGGGACAACACCAACCTCACCCAAAGACGCAACAGGGGTCACCCCAGGATAGAGCTGTACAAAATTTCTATCCAATACGGTTGTTCCCTTTGAATTCTCTATCGAGGCATATCCTTCTGGATTTGCCCATTGATCAGGATTTGAGTAATTGGTATCGACCACAACCTCAAATTGACCTCCACCAATATCTGCATAGGTCTGCCTGAACGGAGGTTCTACTCCCATATCATATGCAACTATCGAGTATGTATACTCAAGGCCATCAGTCACTTTATCATCTTGAAACGTATATCTCATTGTGTCGCCATTTACAACAACTGGCTCATCTAGTCTAATACTCTCAAGTCCTGTATCGGTACCTAGACTAAACCAAGGGAAATAGGGGTCTTGCCCATTGATCGCGTGTCCTCTTCTGGATTCTGCTGGACAATCAAAACTCCTTGAATAGACACAATGAAGAGAGTCATCCTCAGCTGAGAGGTCAAACTGCTGGTACGGCCTCCACCCAGCAAAGATACCATCAGTATCATAGATCATATCCTCAGGATTGCCCCAAGTATTACCACCATCTCTACTCTTATAGATCTTATATCCCTCAAAATCAGCATATCCAGTGACCACATCCCGCGCATACTCAGCAGCATCATCCCAATAGATATTCACCTCTCCCTGCCCTGTAACACTGTGAACCGTTGGCCTTGTGGGTGGCGTAAATCCTTGATATCGGGAGTTGTACATGACCTGCGCAAATCGAGCATTGTTGACCAGATCCGTCTCCGTTTGACCAAAAATGATGCAGAATGAGAATGGAACCTCCCTCCCAACAGGAAGATCAAAGGGGCCACAGCTCATGATCAAAACGCAATCCAACCCCTCAGGATCCCTCTCATAGACAGATTCAAGTTTCAATCCCTCAACAGAATCAAAATGAGGATTTAATTCCTCGCCAAGATCTGTACCAGGGTTTGGAGTATGAAAGTGCCACGCCTTCTCACCTTCACTAAGGTTTGAGGTATCACCTACCATCAATTTATAGAGAATTTCCTCTTTATTCCTTGCAACTGGACATCCCTCAGAGCCAGCATAACAACTACTGGAGTTAGATTCAGGGGACACAACTCCAGGACGCTGATACCAATCCACCCAGTGCCAGTCTGTCATCTTCAGAGGCTCACCTGGGAATATATCGATCGTACCATCCTGATCAAGATCTACTGGATCGGTCGCTCGCGGTGAATCAAGTAATTGAGTCGCCACCACCCCAAAGTTATTGCCGGGATGGGAGGTCGCGGAAGGTTCATCAAGTGTATAACCTGCAACGCCGGACATACCATCATGGTCACCGATCATTGCCATACTGATCAACATTCTATCATTGTTGACCTCAAATATCTCCCAGTAATATTTCATAAAATCATCATCATTGGTATGAAGACCACCATTATAACCCGCCCAGTCCCCCATCAAAACATCTGCGTCCATGTAAAAACCAAGAGATGTACCTTTATAGTCAAATCCTTTGCCACGATTTAGCTTGGTACCATCGGGCATGATCATGGCCTCTCCACACTCTTGGTTACCATCTTGATCTAGGATGGGATTGCCGTCCTCATCCTCGGCACACCAGTCACCACTCTCGTTTCGCACCTTTACCGTCACAAACATGATATCCTCTGCATAGGAGACACCGTAGGAGTGGGCAGTTGCCTTTACCCTTAGACCCATGGGATAGCCGGTCTGTTCATAGTTGTCATTGGTATTGACATTATTTGCCCTGTGGGACCATCTATCATCAAACTCCATGTAAACATCCATGTCAGAGACAAATCTTCCAGGGACCTCTTCCCAGCAATTCGGGTCTTTTCTAGAGTACGAGCAGCCAGGTAGATTGACATTAAAGTCCTGCGACCACCAGCCAGGCCAATATGACTCTACAAGTCCTGTTGACATATTCATCCTGGTTGGCCAGGTATTGGAGTATGCTGAGTGCGCCAAGACAGGATAGGTATCATCGCCAGAGACCCAAGGCGTCGATCCAAAGACGTCACTTGAGTTGAATTCAGTCTGGTGTGAATTGGTTCGCGCCATGGTAGTAGCATGCCAATCTGTCTTGTAGTCAGTACTTATAAAATGGGATTCAGCAGAATTTGCCCCATAGTAGACATAGGCGTCGTCTTCGGTCCATTCTTCAAGGTCTTCACCATAGTCATAGAAATCAAATTGGTCCTCTCTACTGATCAGTTCAGGTCTGAGAGCCCAAGGATATATTAATCCAACTCTGGCAGTTGTCTTGTTAGGGTCGGAATCACCAAAGGTACTAATGATGATCTTCCTGTCCTCATGGTCAAAATAATACTGTTTGTCAGAGTTGATGGATTCAATAGAGGACTTTTCATTGTCAGGATTATAGCTTCCATCATCGTTGGTCGTTTCAAATAGGATACCCTTATAGGTAGTGTCACCATTGACCGGATACCAGTCATCGTATGCGCTTGGTGATTCCCAAATACTATAGATAGGAAATCCATCATCGTCCACCACGATCTCTAGATTCTCCCATGTGAAATGTGCTGTGCTCTTATGCCCTGGCAATGCACCAATGAAAGACACAGCTGGCAAATAAGAATACTCACCCCATATGCCAGAAGGATGGAAATCCCAATTAATGAAACTTCCGTAGTTTGTGATTGCACTCTTCACTCTGCCCTGGTCAATGAAACCCTTTGCCCTATCGCTCATAGGATTCGTGGGGAATGGATTGTCTCCTATCTTTGCAACTGCAGACCGTCTAAAGGGGTCAGGTGCAGACTGTTGCGTTTCCTTGAGGCTGCCATCCTTGGCGGACAATATGGCAGTGGTCAGAATAAAGATCGCAGTATATCTCAAAATATTAGTCAAAGTCTATCCTAATGAAAAAATTGATCTCTCGTGGAGATGAAAGCCTCCAAGGTCTATCATAATATGCGCTAGACTTATCAGCATAGACACCAGCACCATTGGGGTCGGTACCGGGCAATCCTACATAGTTGGTGTAGTATGTTCCTGGGTCATCGGGCTTGCCTGTCAATGCATATATGTCCCATGCATTTCGAATGTCGAGTAGGTTAAACAAGTTCAGTCCAAGGGAAAATTTATGCTTCATCATCATAAAATATTTTGAAAAGGAAAGATTGACATTCTTGTATGCAGGACCACGTTTTGAATTTGGATGTCTTGCATCCTCAGCAGGGTCCTTGCCCTTGAAGATGATGGGGGTATATGGATAACCGCTCTGATAGAATGCGGTCAGGCCCGCCTGAATACCAAATGGCAGGAATGTATAGAAGTAATAGGTCAGGTCGTGTGGACGATCATAATAGGCAAGATTCTCCTGACTAGGCGCATCTACATATTGACCGGTGATACTGGCCCAGGCATACTCACTGTTTGTCTTGGCTATTGAGTATGTATATTGCAACTGCGAGCCAAAGAAGGCCCAGCGCCACTCTAGAGTGAGATCGAGACCCTTCGCAGATCCATAGTCACCATTAGATGCAACCTGGTATTGATAGACACCCGATCTCTCAAATGTATATCGCGTCAACTGGTCCATGTCCCTTACCCATGCGCCAACAGAATAGGCCCAATGCTCTCCAACCTGAACATTGAAACTTGCACCATACTGCTGCGTCCTTTGTGCGTTCATCGTGGCGTTTCCTACTGCACCCTCACCTTCCTCAAATAATTCCTCTGGATCCTCTAGACTATTTGTGTTGAGGTAGACATTCTGGTAGATCGGATTCTGAAAATAAAGACCATAGTTAAAGGTAAATGTGGATTTGTCAGTGATCACGTGACTAAAACCTATTCTGGGGCTTATCTTGTATGACCAGTTAGAGTTCTTGAGCATGATCTTCTGCCTGGCTAGGCCTGCAATATCAGATGCCTCCTCTGTACCTCTGTCCCAAACATCATTATCATTTAGATCAGAATAGAACCAAGGACGTCCAGGGCTGAATTTTCCCAAAGTGTCAGACCATACCTGTGAGTTATAGTCTACCATATCGATCCTGATCCCATAGTTTATGACCATCCAGGGAACCTCAAATGTATTCTGTATGTAAGCTGAAAACTCCTCAGGTTCACGGAAATCATCCCACTTGCCATTATCATTGGCATCGGTATACTTTTCACCAGCATCCCATCTTCCATTATTCTCACCCGCGTCTGCCTCTTCGTAGCCCTCATCTCCTAGGACAAGTCCATCAGGACCAGTGTCTTGCCAATACTCAGCAAACGTCTGGATCTTTGCACCGGCTCCTAGCCATGGATATTTGACCTCATAGAAATTCAACTTATGAGACTTATAGTCAGCCCCAATTCTCACCTTCCACTTATCTGTCAACTGACTGGTGATATCAAATCGCAATTCATCAGTGATCGAGGTGGAGCTGGCGTAGAAGGTATCATGCCCTCCAAATGTCCTGCCCTCATCCCAAGCAACTCCTGTCACGTCCGGCATGTAGTAGTATGGATTGGGAAGGCCAGGAATAAAGCTAAAGTTATTAGGTGTCCCATAATAGCCAGGCACATTCTGCCACTGCAGTCTAATACTCTCGTAGTCATAGAAAGGCTCAAAATCCTCATACATCTCAGGCTCTAGCCAATAATCTCCATCCTTGTGCATAAGCTTCTTTATCAACTCTGGACCATCCCACTGACCATCCCCATCTAGATCAGTAAAATGCTCACCGGGATCCCAGACCCCATTTCCATTATTGTCATCAAAGTCCTCAGCCAACTCCCAATTCCAAAGTCCAGGCTCTGCACCATGGTACCAGCCACTTCTTTCATCTACATTAGTGTATCGAATCGTATCACCATCCTCGCCAATGGAATAAGGCACTACGAATTCATTTTCCGGGTCGGATATTTCCTTGTAACCAGCTGGGTGTCTCCACTCAAACCAGTTCGGATATCCATCCTTATCATTATCTCTCCACCTGACTCCCTGGAACTGGTCTTGGGTGAACCTAGACCACCTTAGTGTGTAGAAGGTGCTCTGTGTCAAAGAATGATTTAATTCAAGGTTGTACCTATAGGTATCACGGAAAAGTTCATTCCTGCCCTCATCCCAGTATAGATACCTAGGATTGAATGCTTGTCTATGATTTGCGACTTGCCAGTATGACCCGTGAAAACGGAGTTTATTGGTGAACTTATAACTGAGCTTTGCAAATACGTCCCAAGTGTTGTCAAAGCCAAAACCACGAAAGCCTGCGACATCGTCCCAAGGATACACCACATCCTTTTTGTTCTGCTGCAACACATCAAGGTCAAGGTCCGATTCATTTAAAAAGTACTTCGGCCCTGAGTAAACCTTATCGTCAAACTCATACACACTATACTTATCTTGGGTGGTGTACTGACCAGACACCCAGAACGTTAGTTGAGGGATTCCAATTATTGGACCACCAAGACCAAAATTATAGTCGTTATATCCACGATTTAGATCGTAGTTATTCGTTTCAAGATCATTGCCCAATGCAGAGTTGATCGCAGCACCAACATTACTGGTCTCATACCTGAAATGGTATTCGATCTCGCTGGCACCTGCTGCAGTATGCCAGTTGGACACAGCAGACTGAGCGTCACCATATTCTGCGTTAAACCCCCCAGGCTGCCAGTCAAACTGCCTGACCGCAAATAGATTGAGTCGAGTGCCAGACCCTATTGACCCAAAAATAGGATTTCTTAGATACATCCCATCCATCATATAGGCTATCTCACCTGACCTTCCACCCTTTACATGGATCTCTTCGATTCCTCGCTCCTCATGATCAGGTACTGATTTATTGCGACTCTCTACCTTTACTACACCAGATTGTAGAGTATATAATTCACTAAGGTCTCTTATGGGCAGTGACTGTATGGCATCCTTGTCGATAGTGATCTTTTTTGAAGTGGCACCCTTTTCCACTAACGGGCGAGTACCGACCACCTCGACCTCATCGCCCTCTACAGCGGCGACAGGTAATTTAAAATTGAGCCAGACCGTCTGGTCCATCACAACATTGACCCCGGTCATGGTCTGCTTTTGGTATCCCATCATCTGGACAACGACCTCATACTGACCAACAGGTATGTTCAAGATGATATAGCCACCATCCATACCTGCAGCCGCACCCACTCCAACGGCGGGCACATATATATTTGCACCTGGAAGCGGAGCGCCATCTGCGTCTGTGACCTTACCACGTATGGTACCATCCGTACCTGCCATCAATGCGGTGATAGTGAAAAGAACAGTGAATAAAAATTTATTTATCATTCGCGTCATTCGTCTAACTCCCTGAGGTCCAAGGTATGAATTCCACTTTGGGCGCTAATGTAGAATGGATCAAAATCAAATTCAGATCGGTCACCAACATCTTTCAGCGTTACGCTCTTGACAGGTCTTGTGAGTTTTCTGAACACATTATTTTCAGAGCTTATGTCAACTGACGTCAGCTCAATGCGGTTCAGTCCAACCCAAGCCTGATTCGTTGTATCGAGATAGCTATTGTTCTGTGTGTAGTCTGAATCATAGGGGTGCTCGGTCCAGCGTATGTATACCTCACTCTTCACGAGTCCCTTATTCTTTGCCAACCAAGAAATGGTCTTCTGTCCAAAGTCCACACCACTTCCCACCATGGTCATGGTCATATTCTGTGTGACCATAAAACAATCTGAAAAGGTCGTGTCTGAAGCTGGTTGGTCCATACTTGCCCTATGACCGGCAGGAACCACGATGCTTGCTGACTCGACCTGAAATGATTTTTCAATGAAGTATACCGCTATCTCCGTTGTATCGTAATAGGCCGTATCGACCATCTCACCATCTCTAAGATATCCATTTGATGTATAATAAAGAACCTCACTCTCCAAGTTCCTCTTGTGCCAGAACCCATCCTCAATGTCATTCGGACTAAAGTAAAACCCCACTGGCAAGAAATAGGATGGATATACGATCTGATTCAAATGATCGGGCTCATGAAATATGTGATAATTATAAAACCGTTCTGTCTGTCCGCCTGCGGTCTTAGTCCATTCTGATTTAGTGATATAATAGTCGTCTGGAGATAGCGATGAACCCGTACTGTTCACATGACCAACTTCTTCCCTTGTGAATAGAGTTATCAGGGAATCAACATCATCGGCATACTGTTGTTTCAGATCATAGAAGTCCACTTCCTCAATAACGTCAGTGTAAGTGGTCCCCCACCTATTGACCACATCATCCCCAAGATGAATTTCTAGCAAAACCTCTGGGCTACTTGGATCGGTCCAATCAACGATCAAATTATCTGGCTTGTCTCCAGTCAGATACAGCAATGTGTCACTCACGCCATCTGAATTCATATCCTTGAGAGAGTATTCTTCCTCCTCATCGTATATATTGTTTCCACGATCTGTGAAAGATTCACCATCCGAGTACGTTCCTGAACCATCGCCGTCTACGTATTCCTCTGCATCATCCCATTTATTATTGCAATTACGATCCTGGTAAGGCTCATCTATTGTATGGGTACCTGAAGAGTCAATGTCATAGTAAGGTTCTTGGGGATCCCATATACCATTTCCCCTATCAACAAATTCATATGCAACCGATATGGTATCATTGCCATCGAAGTCCTGTATGACATCATCACCGGCATCATATTCACCATTGTTATTGTTATCACTGTATTCGTATAGCACCTCATAGATGCCATTGCCATTATAATCAGCGATCGTGGTCTCTGAACCATCCCATTGACCATTGTCATTGCAATCGGTATTTGACCTGAATACAAGTGAGTCATCACTGAGTTGCTGCTTGATGAATTCAAAGGTGTTCAAAAACCTGATCGGATCGTCTGATATAAAGACATAGTCAGTATCATTCCACTCTGAGGAGTCAACAAACAACAGTCCATTATCAATAAAGGGTGTATCGACAACTGCCCAATATGCACTGACATCAAACGTGTCATTGTAAAAGAGCATGGTGTCTGACACAACCCAGTCTGAATTGACCAGTTTATATCTCTGTAAGATTGGCTCTGCCAATAGGTTCCATTCAAGTCTCTCCAAATTCTTAAACGGAGTGGAGGTCATTTGAATTGAATCATATACAACTGAGTCTGCAACCGATAAGGAGTCTATGTAGTGACGCTCCGTGAACTCTGCCTCATCTGATGGGGTCATTGAGACCAAATGATCGGGGAATGTCCTAAAGCTCATCCTAGTGGGATCCACACCAAAGAGACTGTAATAGTCTAGGTAGGTCTCATAGTTTGCCATTAGGTTTGGATTGTAGCGGAAGAATGACGCATCCACATCATTCTCAAAATTATAAAAATAATCACCTACCGCACCCTGGGTTCCTCCAAGATTTTGGTCAAGGGTATTGGTGAAATTGGCTGCCTGTTCTTGCTCTGAATCTTCATCTTTTAGAAAGTCGCATGCATTAATCAATAGTGCAATCCCAACTACCAGTATAATATGTAGAATTTGTTTTTTCATCAATTTAATTACAAGTTCAGCCATAGATAGAAGCATTGAATATAATCATTTGACCATCATATTTCTTTGCTAATTTTTAAAAACACAAAGACACTATGAATAATACAAAATTTACAATCCTCATATCCATTATTTTTATTTCAACGCTGATCGCTGATATTGCCTCTCCTACACCTTTCAAATCAACACAGCCAAATGGCCTGGAATTGTTCATTCAAAACAGAGGTAATCATCTGCAAGGCTGGCATGAGTATAATAGCTGGACCATATTGAAGGATCAAGATGGCTGGTGGATGTATGCACTGGGAAATGACGGCCAGGATCTGATTCCATCAAATTTGCGAGTGGGAATCGACCACCCAGACCAGGGATCTTCGCTGATTCAAAAAGGCATAAGACCAGATCCGTACATATTCAATGATAATGCTCCTATTCCTGATCTGAGTGCAACGCGCACTGATACCTTTCGTGTCCCTCTGATCCTCGTAGAATATCCGGATGCAGTCGCAACCTATGATCCTGAAGAAATTGATATGGTCATGAATCAAGAGGGCTATACCCACCTAGGCTATGATAACACCGGTAGTTTCAGAGATTTCTATCAAGAAATATCGTATGGTGAGTTTCTCCCGATCGCAGAGGTATCAGACTGGTTCATGGCTCCAAACGGCCACGACTATTACTCTTACAGTAATGGCTATACCAGAGTGAGGCAAATGGTTCGGGCAATGGTAGACTCCCTCGAAGAATCAGGCTTTGACTGGTCTGTCTTTGATAATGACAATGATGGTTACGTCGACGCATTGAACCTGATCCATCAAGGCGCTGGTGCAGAGGAAGGTGACTATTCAAATATCTGGTCACATAAATCAAGCCTAGGGAACTTGGCCGTTAGCTATGATGGAGTAATTATCAACAGCTACAATATCAGCCCGGAAATACAAAATGGAAACTTGGTTGCCATTGGTGTCTTGGCACATGAGTTTGGGCATGCACTAGGTCTCCCAGATCTATATGACACAGACTATTCTTCAAGCGGAGCAGGTAAACTCGCATTAATGGCAAGTGGGTCCTGGGGCACTAACAACAATTCCCCGTGGTACCCTGCCACTATGGTAGGTTGGTGTAAGAATGAGTTAGGTTGGGTCGATGTCGTTGAGATCACAGATGATCAAGATATGGTATCTATCCAACAAACATATTCAAACAATACCATATATCGCGTCAACCATTCGCAGGCAGATGAAGAATATTGGTACATAGAAAATAGACAAAAGATAGGCTCAGACACTTTGATGCCTACTCCTGGACTTACCATATGGCATATCAATGATGATATCGCACAGGGATGGGCCGTGAATAATAATGAGCCATACTATGGAGTAGGCCTAGAACAGGCCGATGGCATGTTTGCCCTAGAGAACGGTGGGCCAAGCAATGGTGCCGATGTATATCCAGGTGACTCTGAAAATAGAGAGTTCAGCAATTCATCTAGCCCTAATACAACTAGCCTTTATGGTGAACCATCCATGCTACGGATTGATAATATATCAGACCCTGCTGAATTCATGTCATTTGACGTTGAGTATAACGATATAATCCTAGCAACAGCATCGATAGATGACGGGGGTGGGAATGCATATGGTCAAGGATCATTATCCCTGGGAATGGAAAATGATATCGAACTTGGACAACTACAATTCGAGTTGGACTTTACACCATCATTTGTTGAGATAACAGAGGTCACAGCCTTAGCAAGAACGACCTTTGACTCAGTCATAATAGATAATGGCACAGTAACATTGGTCAATCCTATCATATCACCAGGCACTGGAAACATACTGAGCCTTCAATTATTCAATAATGTTGGAGTTGAGGCCGATGTCCTAGTCAGTTATAACATGTGTATCGCCTACACTGCCGATGGAAGTGAGGTAGGCATAATCATTCAGGATGATGCTGATTATCACATCGAAGCTGTTGACCAATATTACATGATACAAAATGGCAATGGTGCAATTGGTGGTGGAGCGACTTATTCAGTATCGCTCATAAATACGGTACCTATCGCTCTAACAGTTTTGCAGTTATCCAATGCACCAGAAATTCTCACTCCAAGTGCAGAACCATTTGATGATGTCAATGGTAATGGTGATTATGATTCAGGTGAACCATTCACAGATTGGAATCAAAATGAACAATGGTCTCCCATCATAGAAAAAATTGATCTTTCCGATGACTGGGAAATCGATGTGACCGTGGCAGGTAACAACCTCACAGTTGCAATCTCTAATTGGGATGAACCACTTGAGCCAGCTCCACACGAATTATTTAAGGTCAATTGCCTTGTCAATGATCAGGCAGAACTCAATGACATCACCACAATATCAACGAATGTACAATTGATTCTAGATGCATGGGGAAATAATGGTGTCCCATTTATAAATGGTAATGGGACAGTTACGATCAATGAGGTCTTATCATCAGATGATGAATCTGGGCAGATTCCTCAGAGTTTCTCTCTTGATAGAGTATATCCAAATCCATTCAACCCAACAACATCTATTGCATTTTCTGTGCCCTATAACAATGTGAATCCTGTTTCTATAAGAGTCTTTGATATATCAGGGAGATTGGCAACAACCCTAGTCAATGGAATAGTGTATGACGTAGGAAGACATGAGGTGATCTGGGATGCTAAGAATTTAGGATCAGGAATTTATTTTGTGGAGTTTAGGGCAGGCATATATAGACAAGCGGGGAAAATAACCCTCTTGAAATAAGCCTAGGCAGATCGTCTCTTTTTCTCCGCATTGTAAATGGGGTCTTTACCATTAATGATCACATCTTTTGTGATTATAACTCGCTCAATTCCCTGCATGTCAGGAATCTGATACATAAGCTCCATCAGATGCTCTTCCATGACCGACCGAAGGGCCCTGGCACCTGCTTTCTTCTCGATTGCTAGCTTGACTATTTCTTTCAAGGCATTATTTTGAAACTCTAAGACCACGCCCTCGATCAAGAATAATTTTTGGTATTGTTTGACGATAGCATTCTTTGGCTCCATCAATACTTTTAGCATATCACTTTCATCCAATGTATCCAGAGTACTTATAATTGGTAAGCGACCAACGAGCTCGGGTATCAACCCAAATCTAATGAGATCTTCTTGACGAACATCTTCAAAAATAGCATTGAGGTCCTTCTTCTGTTCTTTCTTTTTTGTTCCAAAGCCAAGCTCTCCCTTACCAACTCTCCTTGATACGATATCTTCCAAACCTGAAAAGGAACCTCCACAGATAAAAAGTATGTTAGAAGTATCTATTTGAATCAAACTTTGCTCCGGGTGTTTCCTTCCACCCTTGGGAGGTATACTAGAAATCGTACCCTCAATGATCTTGAGAAGAGCCTGCTGAACTCCTTCGCCACTCACATCACGCGTGATCGATGCGCTAGCACTTTTTCTTCCAACCTTATCTATCTCATCAATGTATATGATACCCTTTTCTGCTGCACTTAAGTTATAATTCGCGACTTGGAGCAAACGCACAAGAATATTCTCTACATCCTCACCTACATAACCAGCCTCAGTGAGAGTTGTGGCATCTGCTATTGCGAACGGAACAGATAAGAATCTTGCCAATCTCTGAGCGATCAATGTCTTCCCCGTACCGGTCGACCCAATGATGAGAATGTTGCTCTTGTCCAATTCAATATCAGAAGAATATGATTGATGAATGATGCGCTTATAATGATTATATACAGCAACAGAGATGGATTTTTTTGCCCTGTCCTGGCCCACTACATGACCATCTAGGTATGCTTTGATCTTTGAGGGTTTTTGAAGGGAGACCTTGAATCCTGTATGTGGCTGTTCATTGTCAAGGTCCAGATTGACCTCAGGCTCCTTGCCTTTTTTTATTTTGTTCATTTTCTCTTAGTGAGAATAGAATCGATCAGACCGTAATTTTTTGCTGCCCTTGAAGTTAGATAATTATCACGATCGGTGTCCGCCTCTATCTTTTTTAGCGTTTGACCTGTGTTCTTAGCAAGGATAGTATTCAATTGTTTTTTCATTCTCACTATCTCTTCGGCCTGGATCTCGATGTCAGTTGCCTGTCCTTCAGCACCACCCATGGGCTGATGTATCATGATCCTAGAGTTTGGCAATGCAGACCTCTTTCCCTTGGCCCCACCTGATAATAGGAAAGCAGCCATGCTGGCCGCTTGCCCTAGGCAGATGGTTGCCACATCTGGCTTGATATATTGCATGGTATCATATATGCCCATTCCAGATGTTATGACTCCACCAGGGGAGTTAATGTATAGATAGATATCTTTCTCAGAGTCCTCTGCCTCTAAAAATAGTAATTGAGCAATGATAAGTGATGCCATAGAATCTTGGACCGGTGTCCCAAGAAAGACTATTCTCTCTTTAAGGAGTCTTGAGAATATATCGAACGCACGCTCTGATCGTCCGGTTTGCTCAACAACAATTGGTACGAGTTGGTTTAGTATTTTCTCATCAATGTGCATGTTCTTGCCCTCGAAGGTCTTTAGTTTGGACCTCAACCTCTTTGACTTTAGCAAATTGCTCCAAGTATTCCAAGATTATCTTTTCCATGAGACCATCTTCCAAACGTTTTAGGTTGCTTGGCTTTTTATAGAATTTTCTAATTTCTTTCTCAGATGCGGGCGTGCTATCCACCAGTCTTTGGATCTCATTCTCCAAGTCTTGTTCAGAGACCTTCAGATCTCCATGATCGATCAATTTATTTCGTAATGCATACCACTTGATATTTCTCTCTGCCAAAGGCATATAGTGTTCTCTCACCTTATCCTCTTCAAGAGGCTCTCCATTGTTTTGTTTTTTTACATCTTCGACAAGATTTGTCAAATAATGTTCAACCATGGAAGGAGCAAAAGATGGATTTGCCTTATCTATCAACGCATCAGAAAGATCTCGGTCATAGGCTGTCTTGGAACGCTCCTTGAAATTCTCTTCTATCTTTTTCACAACATCATTTCTTAGAGATTCAATAGAATCCAATTTAGGGTCTATCTGTTTTAAAAATTCTTCATTGACCTCAGGCAAGATCTCACGCTCAACATTTTCAACTGTCAATTCATAGTCTGCATCTTCACCATCTTGATTTACGGGTAACCTTAATCTAGTTGACTCTCCAGGTTTTAAACCGACCATCTTATCTTTTTGATCATCAGTAAATGAGCCTTTTCCAACACGAAGATATTGTTTCTCAAATTTTTTCCCAATGATAGGCAATCCTGACTCATCCAGTTTTTGAAGTGTACAGATCAAATAATCACCCTCTGCTGCCCCACTCTCAACAGTCGTCATAGTTGCATTGGCCTTCCTTAATTGTATTATGGCATCATCAATGTCTTGTTCATCATGTAAATAAGTAGTGCGCTGAACTGAAAGAGTATTCTTCTTCAAGCGAGGTAGTGATACATCAGGCTCAACCTCAAATACCGCTACAAAGGATAAATGTTCACCCATATGAAAATGGACATCTTTGATCTCTGCCTTATTGACCGGAACTAGTTTCTCCTGCTGTACAGCCATAAGATAATATTTCTGAAAATTAGCATCCAAAAACTCTGCTTCAATATTTGCCTGGAACTGACCTAACAACCTATCTCTAGGAATCTTTCCTGAACGAAACCCCGGCATCTTGACGTTTTTACTGAACTTCCTTATTGAAGTTTCAAAATCTGATTCAAGTTCAGTCCATGGAATGTCTATCCCAAGCTCTCTGGTATGATCATTGATCTTTTTTATTTTTATCTTCACTTTTTATCCTGAAAAATAGCTGGCGAATTTAGGCGTTGTTTTAGTTTAGCCTAAATAAGAATTCAATTTTTTCCTGTTTTAATTAATAAATTAATCAATATCCAAGTTTATTATTTATTAAAAATTAAATAGTTCAGGGATTCAGAATAATATTGACCAAGAATACGATATCCACAACTGAGATCTCTCCATCATTATTTATGTCGGATATCGATTCAGGACATATGCCAAAACCCAAATTGTTGATAATATCTGAAAGTAGTAGTATATCCATTACACTAAGCTGGCCAGAATTGTCCAAGTCACCCATTGTCCATGCCAGACACGCATCAGTGGGGGCTGCAGTGAAAAAATGCCATCCTGCCAGTGGGTTGGTCTCAACCCTACCGGAAGAGTCTGCTACCTGAATATAATATTGAATAATACCAGTATCTACAAGTGCAGGAATGGCACCCATCCACACACCCACGTTCTCAGGAATATCTGACTGGTGTATTTGCTGATTCGACCAATGATCGGAGTC